>ERZ840057.1642-NODE-1642-length-17804-cov-49.309313_pt1 | contig 17804 bp, 14 predicted proteins | sample MGYA00519907_ERZ840057 | MGnify/ENA primary metagenome ERZ840057 (study PRJEB31850, sample SAMEA3708862) | human gut metagenome | biome: human gut; feature: human-associated habitat; material: faeces | place: China | collected 2014 ...
AAAAATTTTGGAAAATGGCTTTGCCTTTCTGGAATTTCTCAAGTGCCTCTCCATATAGTATATTTTATCGATTTTGGAAGAAATGAGAAAACGGCTTTGCCCCACAACACAGATTTGCACGTTGCATCACTGTGTTGTTGGGGCAAGGCCGTTTTCCTGTTTTGCGAAAAGGCACACTCATTTTCCATTTTTCGCGAGAAATCTGCATTTACGTTTGATTTTTCAGAAACAGGAAATTTGCTGTGCCCCAATAGGGCAAAGATATTTTCCTTTTTGGCTATACAAAATCCAGCCCCAGAAAGGGGCGCTATCATGCGCAAGCAAATCCAAAAGGAGCGTTGCACAAAAATCAAACTGGAAAAATGTCCGCGCGTCTGCTGTCTGTATGACAAAGTACAACTTGCCGTCGCGCGGATGCTCAACGCCGACCCATCCATTGTCCAAATAGAGTGTAACATACCACTTTCTCTGGACGAAATTCCAAATGATGACTTAAACCTGCCGAGCGAAACCTACACAACGGATTTTGTCATTCACTTTACAGACGGCAAAATTGCCGCCCGTGAAGCCGTTTTCCGTTCGCATTTAAGCCGTCCATCTGTTGCTGAACGGTTGGAATTATCCCGCCGCTATTGGCGGCAACAGGGCATTGACGACTGGGGCATCATCATCGACAAGGAGCGTGTACAAAATGAGACAAAATGATTTGCTCAAATCCGACAGTGGCGACCATCTGCGGGTCTTGCTCTACGGCGACCAGCAATCTTATGTTGTCAACTGTCAACGCTGCAAAATGCCTTTTCCAATCTCAACGCCGAGCCTTTTACAGATGGAAAAACTGCCGCAGGATATGTACCGTTTACTCTCACTCGACGAGGATATTTCCGAGCGTCAGCGCCAGCAGCGTGACCGCCGCGCCGAACTGATTGCACCGCTTTTGGCCGAGGAATGTATCTGCGACAAATCCTATCGCAACAGGGTCTTGCGCGAGATTGTCTCCGTCAATTCCGTCTCACGCAAAACAGTCCTGCAATACCTTTGGCTGTACTGGGTTTACCAGTCCAAAAATGCGTTACTGCCCTCCGAAAAATCCAACGCCGAGAAACGTCCTTTATCAACAGACGAAAAAGCCATCCGCTGGGCGCTCAACAAATTTTATTACACTCCACAAAAGCAAAGTTTGCAGACCTCTTACAAAATGATGCTGCGGTCAAAATATTGTGATGCCAAAGGCAAATTGAAACAAGACTATCCCTCGTTCTGGCAGTTTCGTTATTTTTTCCGCCAGCACCGTGACCCCATCAGTGAAAGCATCAGCCGCGAGGGTATCAAGGCATACCAGCGCAACCACCGTCCATTTGTTGGGGCTGTCAGCGACTATGCGGGCACGATTGGCACATACATGACCGATGCCACCGTTGCGGACCTCTACATTGTCAGCCGTCTTTCTCGCCGCCCTATTGGCAGACCTGTTATCTACACAATGGTTGATGCGTACAGCCGTCTGATTACCGGCGTGTATGTCGGCATAGAGGGCGGGCAGTATGCCTTGCGCTTGCTGCTGCAAAACACCTTTGCGGACAAGGTTTCTTTCTGCCGCCAGCACAACATAGAGATTGACCCGCAGGATTGGCCGAGCCATCACCTGCCGACAAAAATTATGACTGACCGGGGGAGTGAATTTCTCGGCGGCCCACTGGAAAATCTATGCGAGGGCTACGGTATCGAAATCGAAAATCTGCCAGCTTACCGCCCGGATTTGAAAGGTGTAGTTGAAAAACTTTTCGACCTTATCCAAAGCGCCTACAAGCCGTTGCTGAAAGGCAAGGGCGTTGTAGAATCTGACATACAGGAGCGCGGCGCTCCCGATTATCGCAGACAAGGCACACTCGATTTAGAGCAATTTACGGCTGTCGTTCTCCGCTGTGTCCTTTTTTACAACTCTCAATATATACAGTCTGGTTTTTCCCGAACACCCGGTATGGTAAGCGCGGGCATCACGCCTACCGCCGCTGCTATCTGGTCGTTTCGCTCGGCGCAGGACGATTGCCCGGTGTCCATTGCCAGTGACCCCAAGCTGCTTTACGCCCTGCTCCCCCGCACGGACGGAAAAATCACACAGCGCGGGCTTGAATTATTTAATCTTCGTTTTTCAAACTGCACTTTTAAAAAACGCTTCGTTGCTGCCGGATTGAATGGCCGGGAACTTGTCAAAGTAGCATATAGTCCAGATTGCCTTGACACCGTTTATCTATATGAAGACAGCAACTACATACCGTTCACGTTGGCACAAAAAATGTATCTCGGCAAATCCTTAGCCGAAATCGCAGATATGCAGCAATCCGAAAAAAGTGAGAGCGCCAACTGGAAAAGGCAAGAGCTTCAAGCCCAAATTGATTTAATGAACGACATAATGCAAATCGCAGACAGTGCCGAGCGCGGCATCAGCGACAAAGGCAAAATCAGCCCGCAGATACAGCGTGGACGCACGATTGCGCGGACGCAGGAGCATATGTCTATGATTGATTTGCTGACCGCCGAGCAAAAGGAGAACTTTAATGAACGCTGAATATACAACAAGCCTTTTATACCCCGGCAATCCATACGTCGAAGCTCTGCCGCCTATGCTCGCAGGGCAGGAGTTAATCCGGGCATTGGCATCCGTGCCACCGTACAGCACCAGTGACCGTGACCGTAGCACCGGGGAGCGTCTGCAACTGTTGTCGGCACTATATGAATTTTATCAACCCTTGACAATGACCCTTGACCTATATTGTGAGGTTTACAACGCCATGCAGCACTGCTATGGGCAGTACACGCCGCAGCGGGAGGCTACCGCTCTCCAACAGGGCTACGCCGCTATACAGGGCAAGGCTGTTGCTGCATCCATCGGCGGCGGAAACTCTTTTTCGGTTGTCGGTGTGTCCGGGTTGGGTAAGTCAACAGCATTGCAGCGGGTGCTATCCCTATTTCCGCAAATCATCCACCACGAGCGCTACAAAGGGCAAATGCTCTGCTGTCAGCAAATCCCCTATCTGGTCGTACAGACCCCGCACGACGGCTCGGTCAAGGCAATGATACTGGACATATATTTGCAGTTGGACACTCTGCTGGGCACAAGCTATCAGCACTACGCGCTGGCGCACAAACTGACTCTTGATGTGCTAGTGAGCCAACTAAACCAAATTGTCCGTGTCAACCATGTTGGGCTTTTGGTGATTGACGAACTGCAAAATATCGCCTACCGCAAAAACGGCATCCGCTTTATAAATTTTCTGGTACAGCTAATCAACGGTGCTGGTGTCAGCATTTGCATGGTCGGCACACCGCGCGTCCTGCAAGTGTTGCAGCAAGAGTTTCGTTCTGCCCGCCGCACGACTGGGCTGATATATGACAGATTACCCGACGATAAAGAATTTGCCCTGCTGCTGCATGGTCTGTGGCATTATCAGTATACCCGCTTTGCAACGGACTTGACCCCGGAAATGCAAAGCTGGCTGTATCGCAAAACGCAGGGCATCCCAGACGTACTGGTTAAGCTGTTGTATAATGCACAAAAGCTGTGTATCTTGGATGGACGCGAAAAATTAGACCTTGAAGTTTTTGAAAGTGCATTTTTAAAAAATCTCGGTATGGTATCTGACTATATGGCGGAGCTGGCAACCGTCCGCGTTCCCCGCCCGCAAAGGGAAACGGAACACTCCCCGGCAGCGATCCGCTCACCAGAAGCAGCAACGCTCCATGATTTGCGGGAAACGCTACGCGCCACTAAAAAGAGCGGCAGACCACCGTTGGAAGCATACAGCGAGTACATCAAAGGCGAGGTCGAGTTATGATTTCATTCTTTCCAATGCCCTACCCAGACGAGCTATGGTACAGCGTCATTTGTCGCTATCATATCCGCAGCGGCAATCCATCGTTTAAGTATTCCATCCGTGAGCTATACGGTGCAAATCATATCAACGTACCTGTCGAGTTATGCGGGGCGCTCTCACCCCTGCTTGACGCGCTCCCAACAAAGGCCCTCACCGCCAAAGACATTATTATGCAGCACACGCTTTATCCGTATTATACCCGCTTCTTTTCCACTAACCGAAAGAAAAGTGCCCATATGCTGACGCTGAACGGCAACCGCCACGCAGGGCAGCATATAGGCATCTACCAAAGCAGCAACATGGACGCGCGGCGGCTGCGCTACTGCCCGCAATGCTTTGACGAGGATATTGCAGCTTATGGCGAGCCGTACTGGCATCGGCTGCACCAGATACCCGGTATAGCCGTCTGCCCCCGGCACGGCTGCTGGCTGGCTGACACCGAAATCACACTGACCGGGCACAGGCACAATCTGCTGTTTCCCGCCCTGCCGGACTGCCACCCGTTCCCCACGCCGGACACCACGCCCACCGCAGCGCAAAAGACCTTTGCCGCGCTGATGCAGGACGCATTGACCGCGCCGTATGATTTCTGCGACGGCGGCGGTTATCGCGCCATCATCAAGCGAGCCTTGCGCAATCGCGGCTATGCGTCTGTGACAGGCGGCAGGATTTACGCCGCCAGAATCGCAGAGGCGGTCAACGCTTTTTACGGCGGAAATTTTGAAAGTGTAGATTCAAATGAGATTTACGGTGTCGCGTCCAACAATCGCACGGTCTCTGTCCGCAAGATTTTACAGCTTGCTTGCTTTTTGGGGCTGTCACTTTCTGACCTGCTCGCCCTGCCGCCAGAGGATAACACGCTCGCAGAAATCCGGGAAATGTATCAGCAGGGCGTCAGTATGTACCATATCGCCCAACTGTACGGCACAGACCGTAAGACGGTTGCCCGTTGGGTCAAGCCTTAAATGCAGCCTTACGGTTTCTTTGGCGAGGTAGGCAGCCCCACCGGAATGAATGGTTTTCCGTCGTTGTAGGGGGAAAGCACCCGAAATCGGTAGCGTTTCAACTTGGCCTCATTTTCTGCTTGTACCCCCGTATAGCGGCGCTCTAACACTTTCTGTTTCCGCTTATTTCCATTGGCAACCACGAGGGGGTTAATCATCCAGTTACAGTTACAATACCGTATTATCAGATTCCGTTTTTTTAACTTTTTAACAGCACGATTGACAGTCGGAACAGATACTCTCGCCTCGTCAGCAATCACCGTTAGTGGCCTATTATAAGTGCCGCCACCTTTTGATTTGTTTATATCCATCATGTGGAGCAAAACTCTCAATTCGTTTTCGCTCAATCCTGCAATCGCTCCAAAAAACACATCGTAGATTTTCCAGAATTGCGTATTCCCATCAAGAAACATCAATTTATCGTCACACTCTGGCGGCAAGGGAAGTTCTTCCGCCGTGACTGGATTTTTCAAAACGTACTTTCCCACGACCAGCGCAACACCTGTTTTCTCGCTGGCATGCCTGTCATACTCGGCCATCAATAGTGCAATTTGCGTCTGATTGCCCATTGCCAGCATACGCGGGTTAAGCATCCACACGCCTTGCCCTATGCCGATAATCAGCCGCTTGCTTTCCATCTTTTTTATGGCACTCGCAACGGTATCTCTTGTGCAGGAAAGTTCCTTTTTAAGTTCTGGCAGGGTACACGCTATATGGTTTGTTTTGGGGTCTGTGCGGTGCAGCAGATTTGCCACGACCTTACTCTCCACCGTGCCATACCCCAGCAACGCGCCAAAGAAATCCTTGCTTGCTTGCCAAAAATGCGTTTCTCCGCGCGTGATGGACTGCGGGGCATCAATGCCTGTGTAGACCTCGCCCGTCTCTAGGTCGATTGCAGTATATGTGGTTTTGACTGTTTTAGGCATAATTTTACCGTTCTATCTGATACATTGTGTGCTTGTTTGTGATAGATAAAACTATCATATTTTCGTTTTCATCGTTTTGCTTTTATCGTATTATCGCTATATTTTAGCAATTTCCGTTTTACCTTTCTTATTATAATATTAGCACCTTTCCTGTCAGCACTCACTTTCCGGGTCAGCATCCTTTTTCATTTTCCCTTATAGGGTAGATTCTGTTTACAATTATTATACCGCATCAGAAATATTGCTTGCAACCGTTTTGGCGGCAATTACTGCATAGGTACGTTGCCTGTTTATAGTGTCTGCTCAACCCGGCAACGGGGCGATAGGGGCAAGGTTTCTCTGTCCTTTGTGTGAAAAAATGGGCTTGGTGGCTGCGCTCACGCCACACCGATAGCTGGGCGGCAGCGGCAAACCATCTATTATTACAGCGACAAAGGTCAGCAATCAATTTAAGGCAAGCAACAACTTTCCTACCCACGAATGTTTTGCGCAGTAGCAACTTGGGTGGGGGTGGTTGCTTTCCGGCAAGTGATCGCTGTGGGGGGAGTGCTACTTTCCCATGCGCAAAACATAACATCTACCCTATACAGCAAAAAGACCGGGGCTGTGGTAGCTCCGGTCTTGTAGATGGAATTTACTTTATTCTGCTGCGGTCTCCGTGGTTGCAGAGTCCGTGACAACTACAGCGGCAATCTCCACCGGGGCGGAAGTGTCACTGGCGGCAGATTGGGTGTCCTTGTTGTAGTCCGGGTCACGGACGAAAATCTGGATGCCGAAAACGCGGCCATTATACTCTTTCAGTGCGCAGACCATGCCGTTTGCATCGGGGTTCATAATGGCGGCAAGATGTCCCTCGGACTGCGTCCAGAGGTAGAACATATGGCCCTTGCCGAAAATACCTGCGTCATTTGCAGCGTTCTCGCCCCACGCCAAATCTTGCTTATCGCCAAGAGCCGTAGCTGCGCCGCTTCCGTCCGGGCGAACGTGCGGGTTGCCCCACTTTCCGCCGTAGTCTCCGTAAGTAATATAGTTCTGCACAAGTTCTTCAACGCGAATATCTGCCGCATACTGCAAATCGTCGCGGTAAGCAAGTGTGCTAAGATTATATTTCGTGCGCAGACCGTTGGTCTGCTCAAAGATGTCCTGCTCCCACTCTTTCTGGTTGTAGTTGGCATTCAGGTCGCAGCGGCTGCAATAACCGTAAGCGAAATCATGCCCCAGCGCGGCAATTTCCTCGGTCTTGGTCTCGTTGCAGACAGTGCAAGTAAACGTCTTCACGCCCTTGCCGTCGCAGGTGGCCTCGGTGGTAATCGTTCCAGCATCCCATGCGTGATTGCCGGTTGCGGGCAGGTCTTTGACGTGTTCCGTCGTGCCGCAAGTCTTGCAGGTGCGGTCAACGCTGCCCGCCTTGCCGCAGGTGGCCGGGGTGGTGGTCTCGTTCCAGTCGTGACCCGTGGCCTCGATGGTCTCCGTCTTGGTCTTGTTGCAGACGGTGCAGGTGTACAGCTTCTCCCCTGCCTCGGTGCAGGTAGCGGCCTTGGTCACAACGCCGTCATTCCATTTGTGGTCTTCGGTCACAGGCAGGTCTTTAACAAGCTGGGTATCGTTGCAGCGCTGGCAGACCTTTTCCACCTTGCCCGCGTCCTTGCAGGTCGCCGGGGTGGTGACTTCTTTATAGTCGTGGCCCAGCGCGTCGGTGTAGTTGTCCTTGTAGGATTTTTCGGCGTTCTGGTTGCAGGTGTGCAGCGTGTAGCCCTGCTCGGTGCAGGTGGGGTCAACCACAGTCACCGTAAATGTGTACTTCTTCGCCGGGATGGTCTCGGTGTAGGTGTGGGTCTTGTCGTTCTGGCAGGTGAATGTCATTGTGCCGTCGCTATCGTAGGTCGGCTCTTTGGTGATTTTACCCTCATCCCACTTGTGGCCGAGCTTGGCAATAGTCTCGGTCTTGGTGTGACTGGCATCATTTTTACAAGTGTAGGTTTTAACACCGTCCGTCTCGCAGGTTGCCGGGGTAGCGACCTCGCCGTCGTTCCAGTCGTGGCCCAGCGCGGGGATGCTCTCGGTCTTGGTGTGGCTGGAATCGTGCTTGCAGGTGTAGGTTTTCACGCCGTCCGCTTCGCAGGTTGGCTTAGTTGTGACAGTGCCGTCATCCCATTCATGGCCGAGCGCAGCAACAGATTCCGTCTTGGTTTCCGTGCAACCGTCGTTCGTACATTTAAAGGTTTTCTTGCCCTCGGTTTCGCAGGTCGGCGCGGTGGTAATCGTACCGTCATCCCACTTGTGACCCAGTGCGGGGATAGCTTCGGTCTTGCTGTGGCTGGCATCACGCTTGCAAATGTAAGTCAACACGCCCTCTGCGGTACAGGTCGCCGGGGTCGTGACCGTACCATTATCCCAGTCGTGGCCCAACGCAGCAACGGCCTCCGTCTTGGTCTTGGTGCAACCGTCGTTTGTGCATTTGTAGGTCTTTTCACCCTCGGTCTCACAGGTCGGCGCGGTGGTGATTGTGCCGTCATCCCACTTGTGACCCAGCGCGGGGATGGTCTCGGTCTTCGTTGCGCCGTCGCGGGTGCAGGTGTAGGTCATCACACCCTCTGTCGTGCAGGTTGCCGGAGTCGTGACAACGCCGTTGTCGTAATCATGGCCGAGGGCGGCAGTGTAGTCGCGCTTCTCGGTCAGGTTCTTGTCCTGGTCGCAGATGTAGACGGTGTAGCCCTGCTCGGTGCAGGTCGGAGCGACGGTCTGGCCCTTGTGCCACGTCTTGTCCAGCACGGGGATGTCCTCGGTGCGGGTCTCGCCGCAAACCGTGCAGGTAAAGGTCTTGACGCCCTTCGCGTAAATCGTTGCGGCCTTGGTGACAACACCGCCATCCCAGCTGTGGGGCAGCTTGGCGGTGTACTCGCCCTTGTAGGTCAGGCCGGGAACCTCGTTGCACTCGTAAATCGTGTAGCCCTCGGATGTGCAGGTCGGCGCAACGACCTCTTTGATATGGTAGGTTTTATCCAGCTCCGGCGTTTCCTCGGTGCGGGTCTCGCCGCAGTTTTTACAAGTGTAAGTAATTGCACCCTTTTCGTAGTAGGTGGCTTGCTTGGTGACAACGCCCGTGCCCCAGTCGTGGCCGTTGGGGGCAACGTAGTTGTCGTTGTAGTTCATACCGCCCCACTCTTGGCAGATGTGCTCGTCATAGCCCGCCGTCGTGCAGCTTGCGGGGTGCTTGCGGACGACGTAAGTGTAGGTAATGGGCTTCGGCGTAGCCGTGGGTGCAGGAGCAGCAGCCTGTGCAGGTGCTTTGGCCGTATTGGTCGTTTTACCGGACTGACTGCCCTTGTTGGCATTGCCGCTCTGCGAGCCGGAAGACAAGCCGCCGTTATCGGTGCTGCCCTGCTCGCTCTTGCTGTCGGTGGATTCTGCTGTCGATTCCGCCGGAGCGGGCGTGGCCGTAGGGGCCGGGGTTGCAGTCGGTGCTGGCGTAGCGGTAGGCGTTTCAGCCTCCGAGCTGGCCGCCTCGCTCTGACTGGTGGATGTGTCGGCTGTGTCCGCCGTGGATTTTGACCCACAGGCAGTTGCGCTCAACGCGACGGTTGCCGCCATAGCCACAGCGACAACGCTCTTGGCATAAGACTTTCTTCGCATCGTTGACATACTCCTTTGAATTTTCGGCGGGAGACAGAGCTTATCCTTACGGAGTGTACACTCCGTAAGGGAAGAGGCGCCTCTTCCGCGATTTTCTTTTTTATTGCCATAACATAGCAACTTATAAGAAATATATCATACTCTTGCCAGTTTTGCAACACTTTTGAGACATTGACGCAAGAAAATTGCGGTTTGATTTTACTCCAAAAAGGCTACCGTTTTGAGTGGCAGCAATATTTTTATCGCAAAGGACAAGGCGTTTGGGTGAGGGCGCGGGCCTCCCGGTAGTGATCCACTAATGGGAAGACGGCAGCTTTCCCCGCGCCCTATTTGAAATAGAAATTTTTCCGCAAACGAATTGCACCATCATCACAGATAACAAACAAATCCTGCTCCAAATGCGCAAGGTCGGCGGGCTTGATTATCGGCTGGGGCTTAGCGCTGGAATCCGTTTCCAAGGGAGAGCGTTTGTCGCCTATCATTTTGGAAAAATACTCCTGTGTTTCGGTGTCCTTGTAGCCGAGCAGGACAGTAAATTTGAAATTGCCGAGCATTGCTTTACGCTCGTCCTTACCATAAATCATGTCAAGGTCAGCCAACGATTGCGTCAGTACCATTATACGGATATGGCGTTTGCGCAGCTTACGCAGGGCCTCGGTTATTTGGAGTTTGCCAAAGGACGCAAATTCATCCAAGCAAAACAAAATCATTTGCGTATGCTCCTTTGGCCGCGAAGAAAAATACTCCATTGACTGCGCCGTGATAATGCGCAGCAGGTCGCCGTAGATTTTTAGCTTTTCGTCCGGGATGTAGATATAGACGCTGTTTGTTTCCAGCGTGGCCGGACTGATTGATGGCTCATAGCTGGCGGCTTTTCGGAGTGCATTTTTAATTTTTTCGTTCGTCGCAAACAATTTCAGCGCATCGTCTGCCGCCTGTTTGCAGCCCGCCGTGTTTTGTTCTGATGCTCCAACAAAGGAACTGATATACATATTGGCAATTTTATTTTTCTGTTGTGCAATATCGTTCAGCAAGCCGCGCCAGTCGTGACCGAGGAAATGCTCGCATATTTCAATAAAATCCCATCCCATGCCATAGTAACAAATCAACGCCGCCGTTATCATTTTGCGGCCATTTTTTGCAAAAAATATGCCTGCTTCGCTATCAGTAGCTTTGTCGGGCAGCAGCAGATAGGCAAGCTGTTCCAGCCGTTCTTGCCGCTCGCTATCATCCGGGGCTGCGTCAATGGATGCAAACACATCATAAGGCACACAGTTGGCCGCCGTTGGGTCAAAAATAATTTTGTTTGGCGTGTCCACATTGGCGGATATGTCGCCGGATATATCCACAACAAGGGCAGTGCCCTGCCAACTCCGCAGCGTCGGAATCAGCAGGGCACTTGTCTTGCCAGTGCCGGACGGGCCCATCACGATAATGTGTCCCTCGTCCTGCTCTGGTGAGTACGCCAACAGACCATATTTTTTGCCCAACAGCACACCCCGCGCTTTGGGGGCTGGGCGATAAATAATATTTTTTCGTACAAACGGATTAGGCAGGTGATTGGCCTGTCCGTGCAAGTAGACCAGCACCAGCAGCACAACAGCCAGAACCGCTATTGTGCCGTACAGATAGCAGTCGATAAGTAACACGGCCTGTTTCATAGCGCACCTCAAAAATGTAATTCTTGTTCGACCTTTGGCCCACCGAAGTTAAGTTCTTGGCTCTCGATTTCTTGCTCATATTCCTGCTCGCGCTCGGCCTTGAGTTCTGCGACGGTTCGATTTCCACCCTGTGCGCGGGTCACACCCGTCATAACGCAGGCATCCTCTAAGCCGTGTTCATCCAAGTAGCGTTGCAGGTCTGGATGGAAATTGCGAAGCTCTCGACGGTCTAATACATCGTTGGCACACACCTTGTACCCCTCCTCGTGCTTTTTATCCTCGACTACCGGGATAAAACAAAAATGCAGGTGTGGTTGACCGCCCTCGTCATCGTGGACGACGGCCTGTATGACGTTTTCCTCGCCGTATCGATTTTCGAGAAAATCATAGACGGCTAGAAAAAAATCGTCGTACTGTTCCTGCTCTAAGTCCTGCGGTGCGGTTACAACCCATCCCGCCATGACCTTAACGTCGTTCCGGCCATAGACGTACAGTTGGCTTAACCGCTCTTGGAAATAGTCGTAATCGCTCATGCCCCTGTCGGGCGACAGGACATAGTCCTGCCGCAGCCGAGCCGGGTCAATGTCCGGGTTTCCGGAGTGAGCGATTTGCCGCAGGTTGTGGCGCAGTTGATTGTAGACTGCGCCCGCCGTAAATTTTGTTACGCTCGCCACGTCGCGTTGCTCCTTTCTCGCGCTCGCCGCGCACCCTTTTTAACTGTCGGGGCTTGCGGACGGGGCTGCATTGCAGTTGTAATCTGCAATACAAGGTATGGCAGTTTCTCCGGAAACTCCCACCGCCCTTGCGGGCTTACCTTGCCAGAGGGGCGTGACCCCTCTGGACTCCCCGCTGCCGACAAGACCCGCTTGCCGTCAGTGGGGGCTGCGGCCCCCCATCGGAACGTCTTCCCGCCGTTCCCGCCCCCTTGGGATTCTCAACGATGCAGTTCAGCGCAGATGTATTGCTGCATCTCCTGCAACACGCACTCGTAGGCCTCCATCTGCACATCCTGCGCAGATAACTGGCCCACATCGTATGCGCGTGCCATATGTACGGTGCAGATTTTATCCGGCTTTTCCATCGGGTCACAGATGACCCGGACGTGCGCTGTGCGCATCCCATCTACGGTTTCGACGTGCGCAAAACCATCAAAGCAAGACACCTGTGTGCTGTCCTGTTTTGACTTTTTGCGACGATACCAGCGGACGGTGTGGGGGAAAAATTTGATGCCGAATACAGTAATCTTTTTCATTATTGATTTCTCCTTTTTCGATTCTCTCGTTGTAATGTGCTGCGCGAGATGCCTGTCATTTTGGTAACTTGCTTATAACTATGCGTTTCCAGCAGACCAATGGCATGGTCGATTTGCTCCGGCGTAAATTTTGGTGGGCGACCATCACGAAAACCTGTCCGGCTGCGAGCGGTGGCCTTGCCAGTTTGTGTGCGCTCAATTATCAATGCTCTTTCAAACTCCGCGAAAGCCAGCAGCATCGTCACCATCAGCCGCCCCATCGGGCTGTTGTCAATCACGCCCATATTTAAAATGTGTACCGCCACGCCCTTGCCTCGCAGATAGTCTACATAACCCAGCCCCTCTTTGGCTGTCCTACAAAAGCGGTCTAATTTGCAGACGACAAGTGTATCTCCATTTTCAAGTTGTTCACATACTTTTGCAAATTCTAGTCGTTCCGACGCGCCGGATGCCACTTCTCGGACGATAACAGCCGTGGGATATTTTTTTAATATTTCCGCCGTCTGCTCGTCTAGTGACGTTCCCGGCGCTTGGCCTTTGGTGGACACTCGTACATATCCGTAAACCCTCAATAAAACCAACTCCTTTTTGACCCTATCTTTTGGAGCGGGATAAACCCGCTTGTCAGCCGGAAGATTTTAAAGCATCGGAAGTTTGAACTTTTGATGCTTTTTTCTTTCCAAATGTACTATACCTACATTGCGCATCAAAAGCGTTTTAAAAATCTAGGAATACGAAAATTTCACATTTTAAATAAGGAACGCCGCTGCGGCGGGACGAGGAAGCGTGGCCCTGCCGCTCAAAAAAGTATATAAGCCCACACCCTTTAGTCAACAAACTTTCACGGCATATTCTCGCACTTTGCGGGGGTGCTGCGATATTCCATGATTTGTTGACACAGGGTGTGGGCTTTACTTTTTCTTCTCGTCGGCAGGGGCCAAACCTGCAAACCGCTTCTGCGGGGATTAAAAATTCACTTTTAAAGCGAAAGGAAAATGAAAATGAAACAAACGATTAAAACCAGTCGCGTAGCTGGACAGCTTGAAAAGATGTTCCGACTTCTCAACAATCACTTTTTTGACGGCGCATTGCCAGAGGTCGTAATCAGCCTCAAAAAGACCGTTGGCGCATATGGGCATTTCACCTGCGGCAAGGTCTGGCAAGCGGGCGACGAACGGCGGTACGAAATCAACATCAGTTCGGCCACTCTCAACCGTCCAATCGAGGAAACTTGCGCCACTCTTTTGCACGAAATGTGCCACCTTGCCTGCGCAGTTGGTTACGGCTCAAAAATCCTCGACGCGAACGGCAACCCCGAACCCATCAAGGACACCAGCAATAACGGCGTGTATCACAACAAAAGATTTAAGTCGATGGCCGAGGCTCACGGACTGGAAGTGGAGCACCATCCAAAATACGGTTGGACAATTACCAGCCCCGGAATTGACCTGCTGGATTTTATCGAAGCGCAGGGGTGGCAGGACTTACAAATGGTTGAGGGCGTTTCACTTCTTGACGTTCTCGGTACGCTCCCCAAGGGCGGGGGCGGAACCAAAAAGCCCAGTAGTACCCGCAAATACATTTGCCCCAAATGCGGTAATAGCTGCCGGGCGACAAAGACAATCAACATAATCTGCGGCGATTGCATGGAGAAAATGACCGTTGCCGAGTAATCCCCACAAACAGAGAAAATGGTCGAGTGAGAGTAGACCAAGATTTTATTATATAAGGGGTATACTTGATGTGTTACGATTTCTATTCTTGCCCGTTTGACCCAGACACCTGCATCCCGCCATGTGGCGAACATGAGGAATGCAAGGATTGCGAATGGGAAAAAATTACTGCGACCAAAGATTAAAAGTGTACATATAATAGTTACAGTTTTGACCCTATTATTGACACTCCCTCTAGCGTATGTTACTATGACATAGGGCAAAACAGTTCCGCCAAAAAGGCAGAATGTTGAGCAAAACAGGATTAGGCCCCGGCGCTCCGCGCCGGGGCCCCTTTTCTTCCCCGAATCGATTTCAGATTATAAACAACTCCGTCGTTTCTCCGCCACTTTTTCAGAATATAATCAGAAAAAAATCTGAGAAAATGCGCTGCGAGCGGAACGGAGTGGAGCGAGCCTCGTTGAAAAAATTTTGGAAAATGGCTTTGCCTTTCTGGAATTTCTCAAGTGCCTCTCCATAGCAACGCCCTGTCTTGAAAAAGGCAGGGCGTTTTATTGTATGGCTGTAGGGGCGGGCATTGTCCGCCCGCCGGAGCTTCGCGGTGGCCGCAGGCTCCCGCGGGTCGTCGGGGAGGCCGCCCCCTACAGTCTCTATAAATTACTGATACACGATCGCGCTCTTGACCCTGTTGGCGGCGTCGGCACCGGCCAGGATGCGGGCAAGCGCCAGCGCAAACGGGATGGCGGCACCGAGGGCCTCGCCGGTGACGATGCTTCCGTCGATGGTGAGGGGCAGTCCGGTGTAGCTGGCCCCTGCGGCAGTCAGGTCGGCGTCCATGCCGGGGTAGACCGTGGCCTTTTTGCCGTTCAGCACGCCGAACGCCGCCAGCGCGGTGGGCGCGGCGCAGATGGCGGCCACGACCTTACCCTCGGCGGCAAAGTCCCGGCAGACCCGGCGCACCGTGGCATCGGCCTTCAGGTTGGGCACACCGGGGATGCCGCCGGGCAGGATGCAGGCGTCAAACACCGTGTAGTCCAGCTCCTCGGCCAGTGCGTCGGCCACAACGCTGATCTGGCGGGCACTCTTGACGATTTTCTCCCCGCCGACGGCGGCAATCGTGACCTCGACACCGGCGCGGCGCAGGATGTCCACGCAGAGCAGACCCTCGCACTCCTCAAGGCCGGGGGCAAAAAAGATAACAGCTTTAGACATACTAGCATCTCCTGTTCAGTTAAAAGGATGGAACGCGCGGGTGATGCGCCAGATGCCCGGCAGCGGGCTTTTGAGTCCGCGCAGGGTCTGCACCAGCCCGACGAGGGACAGCACATCCACCAGCAGCGTCAGGGTCAGGCCCAGCTCACTGCCGTGGGGCAGGAAGCCGACGCAGGCGCAGACCGTGGCCAGCGCCAGCACAACAAGGCCCTGATTCAGGTGGAACTTTACAAACTCATCGTGCCGCCATTTTGTGCAGGCGGGGATGAGGATGAGCACATTCAGATAGCACAGCGCCGCCATCAGCTTAGCCGTGCGGGGCGGCTGCTCCGGCGCGGGCGCGGTTTGGGCGGGCTTGGCCGCCGGGGCCTGCGGGGCGGGGCGCTTTTTCTTTTTGCTTTTGTTTTGCTTTGCCACGGCTTACCTCCATCCGAACAGAAATGTAAAGCAGCGCCCCAGCTGACGCCGCCAGTCGGCCTCGCAGTGCCTGCCGTCCAGCTGGCAATAGGGGTAGACCGTCGCGCCCCTGGCGGTCAGCAGGTTCGTGACCTCCAGCGCCTTGCCGGTGTATTGGGCCAGCGCGTGGCGGCCATTGCCCTCGCGCTCGCCCCAGCTGATATAGACCCGCGTGCCGGGAGCCAGCTTTGCTTTTTTGATGCCGGCCTTCACCTCGGTAAAGCTGAACCGCACCGACGGCGACAGGCAGGCCGCGCGGCTGAACGTCTCGTTATGCGCCGTGATGCCGTACAGGCTCATCAGCCCGCCCATGCTCGACCCGCCGATGGCTGTGTTCTCCCGGTCCGGCAGCGTGGGGTATTTTGCGTCGATGAGCGGCTTTAATTCTTGAACCATCCAGTCCAGATACGCCTTGCCGCGGCCCTTTATATCGTATTCCTGCCACACAAAGTCGTAGGGGCTGTACTCCTCAAGCCGGGCGTTGCCCTCATGGTTGCACTCCGGCGCAACGATGATGGCCTGCGGGTGGGCGTCCATGTATTCCTTCAGGCCCCAGCAGGTGCCGTAGGTCGCGGTAGAGTCAAAAAACAGGTTGTGCCCGTCAAACATGTACACAACGGGGTAGCGCCTGCCGGACGACTGCCAGTCATCGGGCAGGTAAACAAAGGTGTTGCGGTCCAGCCCAAACGGTGTGATGTGGGCGGTAAAATTTTCGACCATGGGTATCTCTCCCCTTTTTGCTGGTTTATTTATAATTGTAGCGCATTTGCATGGCTTTTTCAATCAAACGGATTGTTTTTTGCGGGGCAAAGTGCTAGAATTTTTACAATTCAGAGGAAAGAGGAGAGTATATCCATGGAACAAGCAATCCAATCGGTACAATCGTTTTTCAAGCGCAAGGACGTCGTGATCTCGGCGCGCCGCTACGGCATCGACGCCATGGGCGCGATGGCGCAGGGACTGTTCGCCAGTCTGCTGATCGGCACGATCATCAAGACGCTGGGCCAGCAGCTGGGGCTGGCGTTTCTGGTCACGGCGGGCGGCTATGCGGCGGCAGTCGCGGGCCCGGCCATGGCCGCGTCCATCGGCTACGCGCTGCACGCGCCGCAGCTGGTGCTGTTCAGCCTGATCGCCGTGGGCGGCGCTGCCAATGAGCTGGGCGGCGCAGGCGGCCCCTTGGCCGTCTACCTGATCGCCATCATTGCCGCCGAGATTGGCAAGCTGGTCAGCAAGGAGACGAAGATCGACATTCTCGTGACCCCTGCCGTCACAATTCTGGTGGGCGTCGGCCTGAGCGCACTGTTTGCGCCGTCCATCGGCGCGGTGGCGTCCGCCGTGGGCAGCCTCATCATGTGGGCCACCGAGCTGCAGCCGCTTCTGATGGGCATTGTGGTTTCTGTGCTGGTCGGCATGGCGCTGACGCTTCCCATCTCCAGTGCGGCCATCTGCGCAGCGCTGGGCCTGACGGGTCTGGCCGGCGGTGCCGCCGTGGCGGGCTGCTGCGCCCAGATGGTGGGCTTTGCGGTCATGAGCTATAAGGAGAACGGCGTCGGCGGTCTCGTCAGCCAGGGGCTGGGCACCAGCATGCTGCAGATGCCCAACATCCTGCGCAACCCCCGCACCTGGATTCCCCCGACGCTGGCCGCGGCCATCACCGGCCCCATTGCCACCTGCCTGTTTCATCTGGAGATGAACGGTCCTGCCGTTTCCTCCGGCATGGGCACCTGCGGTCTGGTCGGCCAGATCGGCGTTTACACCGGCTGGATCGAGAGCGGCAAGGCCGTGACGGCCTTTGACTGGATCGGTCTGGTGCTGATCTGCTTTGTCCTGCCCGCCGTGCTGAGCACGATCTTCTGCGAGGTTCTGCGGAAGAAGGGGTGGATCAAAGAAGGGGATTTGAAGCTGTAAGTACAAAAAGGCTTCCCCCTCGGGGGAAGCTGTCACCGAAGGTGACGGATGAGGGGCGGCTTTTCCGCGATTGCCCGTGAACGGGCTGCAGCGGGAAGGCCGCCCCTCATCCGGCCTACGGCCACCTTCCCCCAAGGGGGAAGGCTTTTCCTTTTTTAGGCAATACCGCATAATTCTAAGTGCCGATACGGCGAGCGAGGTGCG
>ERZ840057.1647-NODE-1647-length-17773-cov-41.858844_pt1 | contig 17773 bp, 19 predicted proteins | sample MGYA00519907_ERZ840057 | MGnify/ENA primary metagenome ERZ840057 (study PRJEB31850, sample SAMEA3708862) | human gut metagenome | biome: human gut; feature: human-associated habitat; material: faeces | place: China | collected 2014 ...
GAACTTATTTGTGAATTACTCATATATGTAAAATTAATTTTGAATAGTTACTTACATTGAGAAATTCACAAAAAAGAACTATCTTTGTTGTACCATCATCATGTAGCGCATGGGATAAAACTATCAAAGAATCAAAGTTTTATACTTGATTTTTGATATACAAAATTTGAATGAAAAAAGGCGGTACAAATAAAATCAACAAAAGACTGAAAAACAAAGGTTTACACTTGTACATAGAAAATGAATTCTTTGTCAAAAATCTATTTGTACCGATTAAAAAGCTAAAACGCTGATAATTAAACATGCTTCGATGTTGCATCGGGCAAATAACAACTCCATTTTACCCCCAGTACACAACATAAAATCCACTAGTTGTCAGCATTTTTTTGTTTACAAAAATTCACTCCATATTTATTCTCTTGGCGTGGACCTAAAAACTCCTAAGCACAAATGAAAACTTATACCTCCCTTCTTTACGTTTCCCGTATGAGAAACATTTGTTTTTGCCCTGAAAGCCGTATGTTTCGCGGATGAAAAACATATAGCTTAGTACACGGAAACATAAAAGATTACACAAGACTTATAAATAAATCTGTTTATCTTTTAATTTAAGAGTCCCATTTTTATAGCAAAAAGAGAGGTATAATATTGAGATTGGCCATTCCTAATAGAGTTCTCTGTAATCTCCATTAGAATGGCCAATCTCAATATTATTCAATACTTATGTAAGATGTGACAACCACCTTACCATGAAAGAAGCCCGGTATTCTTTTCTATTGCTTGGCAAAATCAGATGGAGTGATGCCAAACTTATTTTTAAAGACCTTACTGAAATGGGAATTACTTCCAAAGCCCGTCTCATAGATTATCTCCGTGATATTCATGTCTGTATGTTTCAACAAGTAAGCTGCTTTGTTCAATCGCATATCCCGGATGAAATCACCCAATGGCTGTCCGGAAATCTCCTTCACCATGGCATAAAGTCTTGTCCGGCCAAGCCCAAAATGCTTGCACAGCATATCAACAGAAAGATCCGGATTCGATATATTATTTTCCAGGAATCCGTTCAGACTTTCTATAAACTCCTTATCTTTCTCCGACTTTATGGATTTGCGGGTTACTTCCGGTTCTGCCTGCTCCTGCCCTTCCGTCTGTTCTTCCGGATTTACATCCACGGGCATTGCCTGTGGATGTTCTGTCTGCATCATCCGGAGTTTCTGTGCCAGAAGTCTGGCTACATTAAGTTCCAATATCTTCATGGAGAAAGGTTTGGGAAGATACAAATCGGCTCCCGATTCATAACCCTCAATCTGATTTTCTACCGTACTTTTTGCCGTAAGGAGAATTATCGGTGTATATGCTATCGACAAGTTATTTCGGATGGCCTTGCACATCTCTATTCCGTCCATTAACGGCATCATCACATCACTGATAATTAAATCAGGATAGAATTCCGTACATTTTCTCAACCCCTCTTCTCCGTTTTCCGCAGTAATCACATGGTATTTTATCTGGAAATACTCTTTCAGCATGGACAACAATTCCACGTTATCCTCTACTAGCAACAGGGTCTGCCTGTCCGAGGCATCTGCCGCTTCCTTATCTTCATCTACCGATGCTTTCTGAGCTTCCATATCATAGTTATATTCTATGTGAACTGATTGCAAATAGCCATGCACATCAAATGTATTATTTTTATCCTGCACTTCTTCTTTCAATCTCATGGGCAATGTGACAATGAATTCCGTACCCTTACCATAAAGTATTGCTTCGGTCCACAATCTGTTTTCCTGAAGTATGTTGAGGAATATGTGCATTCAAACTATGAAAATCATAACGTGACAAGTTCAGACTGCCATCTGTATTCAACGGGAATCTGGCACAACCGGAAGATACTCTCAGATACAGGAAATTGTCTCTAATATAAAGTGAGGAAGAAGCTTCATTCCTTCGGGAGATTTCACGGCATTTATACGAATTCACAGTTTTCACTCTGCCCTGAGCCAGCTTCACCTGTAAAAGCCATCTGGTTGACATATATCAAGTATTAAGGCCTTTCATGAAAATTTTATGCTATACAACATATTATGTAATAAACAATACGTACTTTTGTGTTGTAAAACATAAAAACAACTACGAAAATGAGATTTATTATTAAATGCTTTATTAAAGGCCTGAGAATGATGGGCGACAACCAACTACAGATTCTGAACAAATAATAGTTCACATTTGCCCATTTTGAACAGGAATAACAGGCAAACAAAAAGACAAGAAATGAAACCGACCACCGGATACGACTTTACCATATTCCGATGATCGGTGTTTTTTTTGATATAAAGGCACCTAAGAGCTGATACCACAGCCTTGGCGTTTACTTGGGCTGCCGGTTCGGTAATTCTCATCAATTACGTCTTATCACATTTCAACCATCGCCCACGTTTCAGACGTACGAGGAAGATAAATCCACGAAAACACAGCTCTACGCACATGGCAATCCATACGCCTTGCAGTCCCAGTGTCGGGGCAAGCCAGGCAGCCAGAGTCAGACGTACAGCCCAGATGCTGAATAAGTTCATCAGGCATGGAATCAGTGTATCGGCTGCTCCGACAAAAACTCCGTATGCAACAATAGAGGCCGCAAACATCGGCTCAGCAAAAGCTTCGATGCGTAAAGCCATTACCCCCAGCTGACGGATTTCCTCCACAGGAGTCATCATCCCGATAATCTGAGGGGCGAACAGATACATAAGAATACCCATTACGCCCATGATGGCCATTCCCATCAGTACGGTAATATGGGCAAAACTACGGGTCAGCTTCTTCCGCCCGGCTCCGATGCTCTGGCCAACAAGAGTGGTGGCCGCATCCGCAATTCCGTAGCCGGGCATATAGCAAAGACTTTCGGCCGTAATGGCAAAAGAATTGGCTGCAATGGCAAAGACTCCGAGTGGCGCTACGATGACAGTCGTCAGAATCTGGGCACCGCAAATGACCACATGTTCTATTCCCATTGGGAAACCGATACGGAGTGCTTTCCTGAACGTATCGGCTTTCAGCCGGAAATGGCCTTCCCTACTGCGGTAGCTCAGTTTCTCTGAACGTGTCAGCAGATACCATAGTAACACACCGGCGACGACGGTCTCAGCGGCAGCCGTACCCAAGGCAGCACCACTCACGCCAAGTCCAGCTCCCGGAATAGTGAATTGCATGTCTGCAACGCTGTATCCGCGTGTCGGGAAAATCAGAAAAAAGTTGAATACCACATCCAGCACACACATGATGACGCCCAGCAGACTGGGGATACGCATATTTCCACTACAGCGAAGCATACCGCCTGCCAGAAAAATCATTTGCAGGACAGGCAGGAAAATGGAAAATATGAAGAAATAAATGGAAGCATCCCGACGGATGGAAACATCACCTCCCAGCCACACCGGCAGTGAAGAGCTGATGCTCGCACCCAATACAGCCAGCAGCAGGCTGAAAACCAGTGTGCCGGCAAGTGACTGTAGCAGAATCATACGTGCTCCCTTCAAGTCGCCTGCTCCGACTTTGTGGGCCACCTGTACGGAGAATCCGGTAGCGGCAGCCGTGCAGAGTCCCCAGAAAAGCCATGTAGTGGTCGATACCAGTCCGATGGAAGCAGATGCCTCCGCACCGATACGTCCCACCATGGCTGCATCGATATACTGCATAATGATGGAAGACAGCTGTGCTATAATGGCCGGAACGCTGAGTTCTACGGTCAGGCGCAGCTGCTGCCGCAAGGTCATCGGACGGCCGTCACGGATAAGGTCAAGCAACACATCTGTTTTCTTTTGTGCAGCCGGATGCTCCCTGAATTGCTCCGGTAAGGCTCCATTTATGTCCGTTTCAGGTAAGTTACGTTTCATCGGGTCATCCTTCTGTTGTTAAGGCATCGACAAAGCCCTTGAAGCGCGACAGGGCATCCTGTAATACCGAACGCGGACAGGCAATGTTCCAGCGCAGGAATCCTTCTCCTTCGGCTCCGTACATGGTACCGCTGTTGAGCCAGAGTCCGGTGGTTTCCAACAGACGGGCTTGCAAGGTATCGGAAGGCAGATGCAGTGCCCTGCAGTCTGTCCACACCAGATAGGTTCCTTCCAGCTTCGTCACGGGTATTTCAGGCAGGTGGGTACGGAAGAATGCACACAGACAGTCATAGTTGGCCTTCAGATAGTCCAGCAACTCAAGAAGCCAGCCCTCACCTTCATTATAAGCGGCGATGGTAGCCTCAACCCCGAAAGGATTGACATCGCACACCTCGTTGATGTTGATGGCACGGTCTATCCGCTGGCGCACGGCCTCATCGCGAGCTATGATGCTGGCTATCTGCAATCCTGCAATATTGAAGGATTTACTGGGTGATACGCAGGTAACCGAATTCCACGAATGCTCCTCACTGACAGATGCATACGGTATATAGGTATGTCCGGAGAAAACAAGTTCGCAATGTATCTCGTCCGATAGAACGGTCACATTATTCCGCAGGCAAATCTCTCCTATCCGGCACAGTTCCTCACGGGTCCATACACGTCCTGCGGGATTATGCGGGTTGCACAAAAGCAACAGCTTTACACCCGGTTCTTTTACTTTACGTTCCAAGTCGTCATAGTCGATATGGTAGGTACCGTCCTCGTATATCAGAGGATTGGTGACAACGCGGCACCCGTTGTTACGGATGGATGAGAAGAAGCAATTGTACACAGGAGTCTGCACAACCACCCCGTCACCCGGTTCTGTCAGAGCCTTTATGACAGCAGATACGGCCGGAACTACTCCGGAAGTGTATATCATCCATTCTTTACGGAAAGTCCAGTGATGGCGTCTTTCAAACCAGCGGGTTACTGCCGTATAGTATTCATCGGGGACACGCACATACCCGAATATTCCGTGCGCTACACGTCTGGCCAGTGCTTCGGTAATTGCCGGTGCCGTACGGAAATCCATATCGGCTACCCAAAGGGGAAGTATATCCTTATCCGACGGCAGGCTGTCCCACTTGTAGGAATTGGTTCCCCGGCGGGAAATAATTGTATCAAAGTCGTATTTCATGGTCCTTACATTTTAGTCGGTAAAGCAGGTGCGTTCATCTCTAAGCCGGATTTCACAATCGGCGGGAGCCTTGATGTTCTCATCGATGGTTATCGAACCGTACTCGTCGGCTACGATACGTCCCGATGTAGGATTCTTAATGTTGGTTATGGCACCGCGGATATCGGCATTCAGCGTGCTGTACTCAAAAGCACGGTCGCAGTCCGGCCCAAACGTACAGTTTTCCAGTACAAGGTCGTGTGCATAGCAAAGCGGCTGCTCGCCCGTGATGTGGCAGTTCACCAGACGGAGGTTTCTGGAGTGCCAGCCAAGGTATTCGCCGTTAAGCTCAGAATCGTAGATAGTCACATTCTCCACTTCCCAGAAAGCATCCTTGGTGGTAATCTTGGCATTGTGAATCTCCACATTCTTCACATACTGGAAAACATACTTGCTGTCACTCTCCAGTCCGTCCACATAAATGTCATTGCTGAACATGAAGGGATAAGTTCCTCCATGCAATTTAAGGTTTTTGATACGGATGCCGTTGCAACGCCAGAATACCTCATCAGCATCGTTCATCGTGACGTTTTCAATGTCAATCTCACTCATCTCGCGGAACATTTTGGGAGCGTCAATCACGGTATCCTTCATTTGCAGATGGTCGGAATACCATAACGCCGAGCGTCCTCCCACATCGAAATAGCAACGCTCAATCTTAAAACCGTGAACATGCCAGAAAGGGTAATTCCCCTCAAAACGGCAATCTACTGCCTCAATGTTGCTGCACTCCTTGATGGCTGATTCTCCGGCACGGATTATTACGTTTTCCAAACGCAGATTATGCGACTCAAACAAAGGGCGTTCGCCCCCGAATTCTGAATTTCTGATAACTTCCATATAATTTTCTTCTCCAATCATATCTGTTACTTATCAATTAACTGATACAAAAATAGAAAAGGGCAGAATGCCGGATGGTATACAAATCCTCGGACTATATACCCATGTTACAGATTTTGGAAAAAGGCAGACAGAGCTGGCCTTGCACATACAGCAGAAACTGAATCATATTCCACGAATCAGGAAGAGTAGTTTGCCCACATTCCCGCCAGGATTCGCACGAAATTTTGTAGCTTTGCAGACAATTTTGAAAAAATGACAATGAAAAATAAACTCATCCAAATTTCTGCATGGATTGCGGCCCACATCACCCTTGTGGTGGTGCTGGTGACGGCCGTGGCTCTCTTTCTTCCCTCCTCGTTCGTCTGGATAGATACATCGGCCATCACACCGATGCTGGGCGTGGTGATGTTCGGCATGGGACTGACGCTTCGTCCATCCGACTTCCGGCCGGTCTTGCAGCACCCGAAAGATATTCTCGTCGGCGAACTGGCACAGTTTCTTATCATGCCCTCGCTGGCATGGCTGCTCTGCAAGTTTTTGTCGCTTCCGGAAGAACTCGCCTTAGGAGTGGTTCTCGTGGGATGTTGTCCGGGAGGTACGGCCAGCAACGTTATCTGCTACCTGGCTAAAGGCGATGTAGCCCTGAGTGTGGCCATGACCGGAGTTTCCACACTGCTGGCTCCCATCGTAACGCCTGCCCTCGTATGGCTGCTTGCCGGAGAATCGGTGGAAGTAGACGTGGCAGGCATGTTTTTAAGTATCGTACAGGTGGTGATAGTGCCCATCGTACTGGGAGTGGCTGCCAATCATTACTTCCAGCGCACCACCCGACGGATTGTACCGTTGCTACCGATGATTTCCACCTTGTCCATAGCCTTCATTATCGGCATTATCGTAGCACACAACGCAGCCAGCATCCTTGCATGCAGTCTGATAGTGGCCGTAGCGGTGATTCTGCACAACGTACTCGGACTGGCCTTGGGCTATGGCCTTTCTGCCATGACCGGAAGTGAGCCGTCCAAACGGTCGGCCATTGCCATCGAGGTGGGCATGCAAAATTCAGGTCTGGCCACTTCACTGGCTGCCACTCATTTTGCCTTGTTTCCCATGGCGGCCGTACCCGGAGCTATGTTCTCGGTATGGCACAACTTTTCGGGCAGCATTGCGGCACAGATTTTCAGAAGACAGGCAGATAAAAAATAAGGAATCAATGCCTGCACATGCGGTATGAGAATGACAGCATATAAGCCTGCGGTTCAAATGCGTCTTTGAACCGCAGGCTTATATGCTTCAGCAAGTGATATTACTGCGCTTTTCCTAACAGTACTTCTTCTCCCTGCACAAAGGTAATGTCACGAGGAATGCCGGCTCCGTTAATCCGGTCAAGGTCGGCCTGAAGTGCCGGAGTAATTCCACCGTTCTCTTCTCTGTATTTCTTCGCAAATTCCACGTTGCCGTCGCCCTGCGTCTGAAGAATCAACGCAGCCCAGCCGTTCATGGCTTCCTTGGCCTTTGCAAAATCAATCACATACTGACCTTTGTCATCGCGTGAAAATGCCCCTGCTTTCTCCATATAATTGAAGCACATCATATTGGCTTTTCCGTGTGAAGAAGCTGCTCCAAAACGGACTGAACGCAGAATGCCTGCAATGTAAGTAGCCATCGCATCCTCGGCTGTAATGTTCGTAATTTCACCCATTTCAATCAGCTTGGTCACCATGAACAGGCCCAGGATATCAGCCTTGGCTTCTTCCCAGGAAGTCTTTTCTGTACCCATCACTGCATCCACGCTTTCATTGGTGCGGATGGTCTGCTTCACACCCAGTCCGTGTGCCACTTCATGGAAAGTCACGTTCCAGAAAAACGCATCGAAGTTAAGGTATTTCTGCTGTTCGGGCGTAACAACAAGCTGTCCGATAGGCAACAGAATCTTGTCGAACTTAGCCTTCATGGAGTTACGCAATTGCAGACGGCGCGTACCTTTCAGCGCATGTACCCGCTCGTCATTCGGCAGGTTGATGGCAATGGTCTTGCTTCCCGCGTTACAGTCTCCGGCATAGTACACTGCATCATACACATTCAGGTCGGACGACGTGCCCGGCACGAAGGTTTTATATTCCGGCGGGCAGGGCAACTCTTTCTGAAGAGCCGGAAGCATGGCTACGAACTTGGCCAGGTCCTTGCTGCGGGCTTCATCCTTCAGCAGGATAAACGACTCGTACGATGCCTTGGTTTCACGGAACTTATCATCGTAAGTTTCAATAGGTCCTGTCACGAAGTCAATCTTGCTGTCCTTCATGTCCATCCATGCCAGGTCGCTAGCCAGATAATCATCTGTCTTGAATGCTTCGATACGCTTTTCAAGGTAGGTTTTCAGGCCCGGGTCTTCTGCCAGTGCTACCGCTTTCTCCAGCAAAGCACAGATGCGTTCTATTTCCGGAGCATAGGCTTCATGATACCATACACTCTTTAAAGAACCATCTTCGTTGCGGCGGATAACCGTGTACCATGAGTCCTTGTTTTCATCCTCAAAGGCATTAAACTCCGCTTCGGTAATATCCAACGGGTAATAGTTGCATACATCCGGTTTCTCACCATAACCAGCCAGGAAAGGCTTGTTATTGTCCAGACGGTCCCATGCGCCATAGTGAATCATGGCAAACTCTTTCGCATAGCTGTCAGTAATAGTATCAAGCAGGCTTTTATCACCGAATGTCTGCTTCCAGAAAAGGTCGTCGGTAATTTTCCCCACCTGGAAGAATATTCTCACCAACTCTTTTTCCTTGTCGCTCAAGTTGTTCACAAGGTCAGACTTGAGTTCAACAGATGCATACTCCTCTACCTTTGCTTTCATCGGCGATTCCTTCTGCTGGCTGCTGCACGAGCACAGGCTGGAAGCCATCGTGGCAACTCCCAACAAGGCTGCCGAAAAATTAATCATTCTTTTTCTCATACTTCATTGATTGTTTTGTTTGTTTGCGAAGATACGAAAAGTCCTCAATATCTCAGACATTCAAGGATATGGTTTTGCTTCTGTCTACACACCTTTCATACGGAGAAGCTGCAATGACCTGACTAGAATACCCCACTTCTTGTATGAGAATTTTCCATAAGCCTGTAATACTCGGCAAAAAAACTATAAATTTGCTATCGAGTTTAAAGCAAACCAATTGGAAGAAAAAACCAACTCAAAACAAGATAACATGAAAAAAGTAATTGTGATTTCAACCAGTCTACGTGCTGGTTCCAACAGCGACATGCTGGCCGACAAGTTTATGGAAGGTGCCCTCCAGGCAGGCCACGAAGTAGAAAAAATCTCACTCATCGGAAAAGATATACGTTTCTGCCGCGGATGCCTGGCTTGCCAGAAACTGGGCAAGTGTGTGATTCAGGACGACGTGGACGCTATCATGCAGAAAGTGCTGCACGCAGATGTCATCGTATGGGCTACCCCGATTTATTATTTCGAGATGAGCGGACAGATGAAGGTACTCATCGACCGTATGAATGCATTGTATACCCTGGATTACCAGTTCCGCGATGTCTATATGCTGACCGTGGCAGCCGAAGAAGAGCCGGAGGTTCCTCAACGTGCCGAAGCGGGTCTCACGGGCTGGATTGACTGTTTTCCGAAGAGCCGCCTGGCCGGTACGCTTTTCTGCGGTGGAGTAGCTGACCCACGCGCCATCAGCGGACACAGCAAGCTGAATGAAGCTTATGAGATGGGCCTTCACTGCTGATTAGATAACATCTTTAAAACACCCCACAATGAACGAAGAAATTACCCTGCGCGAAGTGGCCGACTACCTGAACCACGTCGGTATCCAGTTCATGGCTACCATCGGACTGGATGGCAAACCGAAGGTACGCCCCATGCAATACATGGTGCTGGAAGATGAGAAACTGTGGTTCTGCACCAACTCAAAGAAGGAGGTCTATGCCGAATTACAGGCCAATCCTGCTATAGAACTTTGTGGATGCAAGCTGGAGAAAGATGAAATTCAGACTCCGTGGATTCGTTTCTCGGCTGAAGTGGTTTTCGAGGAACGTCAGGACATCCGCCAAGGAAAAAGTTGTATAATATGTAAATAATATTTACCATAATGATGCGCTTGTAAAATTTATATGTATATTCATTCCATAATCTGCCTGATAGCCTTCTGACAATGAAGAAGGTATAAATGCAGACAATAATGATCCCTCTATAGTTACATAGATTTAATTCATGAAATACAAATTACTTCTGCAAATAGATTGATGATGTGGTTAGTTATTGTATTGTTCGTTTGAGTAATAAAAATATTTTGCTGAATTTAATTATCGGTTGTCCAAGGTATATAGAAGTGTTGAAACCATTCTCTTTTGCCAAAGCTACCACTTTATTTCTTACATCGTCTGGATAATATATGGTGAGAACCTTCTGTTTTAATCGTTCTTCCCAAGTCTTTGAAGGAAATGACCGGATATGGCTGTCATCAAAACAGCTAATACCTAAGGCTAAGCAAACATAGCTATCATTCAGTTCTCCTTTTTTTGAACAAACTTTTGCATTAAGATGTTGCCTGACACTATCTGTTAACTTTTTTATGTCCAATATGTCATTGTAAATCTCTAGTTGTATTACTTCTTTAAGCTCTGCTTTGGCACTTGTATAAATTGAATCTTCAGCTCCCATTTGCTTTAGCCCGAATGAAGTTAAAAACTCGATTGATTGGATTGCATTTTTCTTTCCTATTGCTTCCTTACGTTTAATTTCTTTGTTTTTCTTTGTTGCCATATCATTATTATTAAAGTGTCTTTACTATATATACGAATGAAACTTTCAGAAACAGAACAAAATGCACAGTTGTTATGCAATAACGCTGCATAGTTTATAAAAAAACAGTCTAAAATCAATATTATACCTGGTGTGCAATAAAACTGCATACATTACATTATATTTGTTAGAACATTAATAAAATAGTCTGCTATGATAAGTAAAACTTTAAATCGGTATATTTGGCTATTGAATACGCTACTTCAGCAAAAGGAACTCACTTTTGAGGAAATAAGTAAGCGCTGGATAGATAGTCACTTGGGAGATGGCAAACCTCTTGCTTTAAGAACCTTTCATGTGCACAGAGAAGCCATTGCAGAATTGTTCGGTGTGCAGGTGAAATGTGATCCATCAACCTACAAGTATTATATAGCATCACTAGAACAATTACGTGGAGACAGCACACGCCAGTGGTTGCTAAATTCGTTTAGTCTATCGAATATGATAGAAGCTGGTCATAATATGAAGAACCGGATAATCTTTGAAGAGATTCCACGAGGTACAGAGTATTTGCAGACTATAATAGAATCAATGCAACAGAACCTTGAATTGCAGATAGACTATCAATCATTTTATGATCATAGAGTAACTTATCATATCCAACCATATGCCATGAAGGTGTACCACCAGCGTTGGTATATTGTCGGATATTTGAAGGAGCAGGAGGGGATAAGAAATATTGCTTTAGACAGAATATTGGAATTAGAACTTACCAACGAAAAGTTTCGTTATCCCGATGATTTTGATGCAAAGAAATACTATTCAAATACTATTGGCGTCTATGTTAATGAAAATTTGAAGCCTCAGAAGGTTGTAATTAGAGCTTTTGGTATACATGTGGAATACATGCGAACTCTTCCATTGCATATTTCTCAAAATGAAATAGCCTGCAAACATCAGCAATATAGTGATTTCCAATATAAGTTATGTCTGACACCTGAACTATCAACTCAACTACTAGCCATGGGTGATAATGTAGAAGTGTTGGAACCGGTTGAATTGAGAGAAGAAATAAAGAATCGTCTAGCATCAGCAATGGAAAGATACAAATAATTTCACAGGTATGCAGTGGTATTGCATACAGTAAGCCATTTTTACCCAAAACACGATGATTCGTTCGTATAATATATAGAGGACATTAAAAATTTATACATATGAGAAAGAACATAGTAACTCGTAAAAGTAACGTTTCAGTTGATGAACTTATCAGGGAGAAGTATCCATTTATTTCAATGGAAGAAGAAAGCGCTTTGTTGAAACGTATTGAACTTCTTGACAAGGAGGCGATGGATATATTTTGCAAGAGTAATACACGTTTTTTGTTAAGTGTACTCAAACAGTACCTTTATAAAAAACTTACATTTGATGAATTATTAGATGCTGGCAGAAAGGGTCTGGAACAAGTATGTGAAAAGTTTGATCCTAACCGTGGTTTAAGTTTGCAGCCTATGCTGCATGGTTTATAAAAAGAAGCATAGAAAATTCAATTAAATAGAGTTGAAAGAAATTATTATATTAAAAGAGCTCTATTTTTGATGACACATAAATTATAACCCATAAAGGAACTCGAATATTAACAACATAACAAAATAATTATATGAGAAAAATAAATACAGAACACATTGAAGCATATAAATCAGGTTGTTTCAAAAAACTATTTGATGTGATAAAAGAAGATCCAGATTTGTCATTTGAAATACGACTTGACAATCAGGTGATGGTATATTATCGTAAATGCAAAATCCTTACTATAGATTATAGTAAACAAAGTGTCGATATTTTGGATTCAAAATACTACAATGATTCAAATAAACCGTCTGTTTCATTCGATGATGCTTCGCTTGATTATACTCTTAATCATAAATCTTTGTTGGAGAAATATTTCAAAGAGGCCAAAAAATTAGTTTATGCTTATAAAATTGGTATGGAATTTGAGATACAACAGAATATAGCATTAGGTAATCGCGACTTTAACAAACGCTATCTTGTTGTAGATATGGAATGGCAATTCTCCCAATTAGATATCCCTTCTGATAAGCGTATTACTAGGACACGCATTGACTTAGTAGTGGTTGATACCAAACCAAATTCTAATGGTGAGAATGACATTTATCTTGCTGAAATCAAAGTTGGAACAGGAGCAGCAGAAGGGAAATCCGGAATAGTTGATCACGTTAGAAAGACAAAAGAACTGATAGACATGAAGGAAGCATGTAAAGCATTAAAAGATGATGTAGATAATATACTCAAGCAAAAAATAGAACTCGGTTTAATTGGTGGCACACCCGTAAAACTTAATTTATCATTACGCCCCAAAATGATGTTGATACTTGCTTACAGAGGAGAGGACGAAAAAAAACGTTTGGAAGAACATGCGAGAATTGCTGCTGAAGCCGCAAGTGAAATCGGGTTGGAACATCCTCATATTATATTTCACAATGCTTTAATAGAACTGAAATGAACATCACAATCCATCGTGGTGCAGCGCAGATAGGCGGTTGTATCACTGAAATAAGTACAGATGTTGCAAAGGTTATTATCGATCTTGGCAGCAATCTTCCAGGATGTAAACAGGAAGACTTTACAAAGGAGGAAATTACTGAAGTCGTGAAAGGTGCAGATGCAGTATTATATACTCACTATCATGGCGATCATGTTGGTTTCATTTCCATGGTTCCTGAAGCTGTCAGGCAATATATCGGAGCCGGTGCTCAAGATGTGTTGCGATGCAAATATGCAGTCCTTAACAAGAAAGGCGAATTTCAGAAAGAAGTAGATGCGATAGAGCGTATGCTGAATTATGAAGCATCGATACCATTGCAGTTTAAAGATTTAAAAGTAACTCCATTCTACTGTTCGCATTCTGCATTCGATGCTTATATGTTCAAAATCGAATGGAATGGAAAAGTGATTCTTCATACAGGTGATTTTCGTAAGCATGGATACATGGGCAATAAACTCATTCCCATGCTGAAGAAATATGTAGGACAAGTTGACGTTCTGATAACAGAAGGTACAATGCTGGGGCGGAAGGATGAAACCGTAAAAACAGAATATGAAATACAAAAAGCCACAAAGGACATACTTACGAGCCACAAATACGTTTTTGCTCTTGGTAGTAGTACCGATATTGACCGTCTGGCTTCTTTCCATGCAGCCTGCAAAGCAACCAAACGCCATTTCTATGTTGATCAATATCAGCATAGCATATTGGATGTATTTACAAAATACACATCCTCTCCATTGTATGACTTCAGTAATTCTAACGGCTACAAGGGTACTACTTTCGGCCTTTGGGAGTTCTGTCACATCAACAAAGAGAGTGTAGTAAAGGAAATGCAACGCAGAGGATTTCTGATGCCAGTTCGCAGTAGCGGAGAATACCTTGTCAAGGCTATGCTGGATGTGTATACAGATGAAGAACCAATATTATTGTATTCTATGTGGGATGGGTATTGTAAAGGTACTGAAGAGCAACGAATCCCAGGAGTTGAAGCCATCCGTTCTCTATTTAAACCAGAAAACATCATTCCTATGCACACAAGTGGACATGCTGATGTCTGCTCACTTTCAGAGGTATGCCGGACAGTTAATCCCAAACTTGCTGTCATTCCTATTCACAAGGAAAAAGATTCTGATTTTTCTTCTTTGCCTATAACGGAGGAACAGAAATCAAAGGTTATAACAAGTAACATTACAATTGAAGGAATAAACATTTGCATACGATGAGAATTTTACAAATATCCGATACCCACAACCGTCATCAGTTGCTGACTGATTTGCCGGCAGCTGATGTCATTGTGCATTGTGGCGACTTTACCGATAATGGAACTGAAGAGGAAGTGCTTGACTTCCTTAACTGGTTCATCACACTTCCTTATAAACATAAGATATTTGTCACTGGCAATCATGATATATGTCTTTGGGATGCTATAACTATTGAAGACTTACCGGAAAACGTTCATTTTCTTCAGGACAGTGAATGTGAAATAGAAGGTCTAAAATTCTTCGGATTGGCATATAACCATTCCGAGCAACTCATACCTTCAGATGTGGATGTATTGGTCAGTCACGAACCTCCATTAATGATTTTGGATAAGGATAATAATATTCATTGGGGAAATGCACCATTGAAAAGCAGAGTATTTGAAGTCAAGCCCCGCTATCACTTCTTTGGTCATGTTCATGGCGTTTACGGTACTGAAAAACATGATGGCATTGTTTTCTCAAATGCGTCGCTATTCGATGAATCTTATCAAGTAGCATGTAGTTCCTATAAGTTCGGACGTAGGCCAAGGATTTTTGTTCTGTGAGTATGAATCATTGTTTGAACAGAAGCTAAATTATTGTCATTTATGCCATCACCGAGAAAAGCACCATCGTCAATGCACTCTACAAAGACATGAGGCAGACTCCCATCTTCAAGGTATTCTACCTGAAACATATCGACGGCTGGCTGACTAACTTAGGTAACGTGAAGGGACTGGAACATAAGGCCGAATTTGCCAAGCCCGTGCATTTCCGGTTCTGAGCATCTGCCGTAACCGAAAGCCGGTTCAATAACTCTTGTTCCGGAGCTCCAGTGTCACGTCCATGTAGCTACGCTTACCTTCAATGTAGTCGGCATACAAAGTTTCCGCATCCTTACCTTTCAGGATGCGGCACTTGCCGCACGACTCGCAATCGTGCAGGCACTTCCAGGCTTCAATCACATACGCCCTGCGAGCTTCCTGGGTGGATTGTTCAATTGGAGGAGGTGTCATAGATTCTATTTTGCTTCATACAATAATACGCAAATATATCTGTTTTGTTCATTATCTTAAAGGAAAAATCATTGCAACCATATGAAACAAGTCCCCCTACACTCCTGCCCCGAACTTATTGACTACATCAATGAAACGGGTTTCCTTCCCTTGTTAAGCATGGGCATTGCCGGATGGTCGGCCGAAGAAGTCACGGACGAAGACTGCCAGTACACCCGTTTGCCCGACGGCGGATGGGAATGGCCGCTTTGGAAATGGAAAGGTGCCATCCTGCAAGAAAGCGGTTGCGCATACGGCAAGTTCTTCAAGGACAAAGCTGCATTCATCAGCCGCGAGTGGTGGCCCGACTTCTGCAATTACCGGCGGAGTCTGTTTCCTTATCCGGAGGCGGGAAGCATTGAAGAAACCATTCTCGACGTACTAAGATGCGAAGGCAGCCTGATTACACGGGAACTGCGTGCGGCATGCGGATTTACCGGGCCAAAGATGCGGAGCCGCTTCGATGCCTATCTCACCCGACTGGAAATGGGTGGCTACATTGTGACGGAGGATTTTATCTACCCCCTCGACCGCCACGGACGGGAATATGGCTGGGGCTGGTCACTGCTCACCACGCCCGAACGTCTCTTTGGGCGGGAGGCCTGCCACCCCGACCGCAGTCCGCAGGAATCACGCGAACGGATGCTCACCCAGTTCCGGAAGATACTGCCGCATGAATCCGAAAAGACGTATGCAGCCCTGCTGAAATAAGTCTACAGGAACATCGTCAGCAACGGAATGCTCAGTACGGAAAGCAAGGTAGTGAGGAAGGTTCCTTCTGCCATGATGACCTCCCCTTTCTGATACTGGATACAGAACAGGGTGCCGTACGAAGCTACGGGCATGGCCGCCAACACGACATTGATATTGGCAATGCTTTCGTCCACCCGGCAAAGGCGTGAAAGATACAGAATAAGGAGTGGAACCAGCATCAGACGCAAGGCCGACATCAAGTAGATGGCCGTATTGCCAAACATCCGGCGAATAGGCACACGGGCAATGGACGAGCCGATGATAAGCAGCGCAGCAGGCACGGTGACATTTCCCAACAAGACAAACGGAGTACTGATGACACGAGGAGGCACCCATCCGGTCACGACAATCAGAATGGAGAGGTACGACGCAATCATGGCCGGACAGTAGAGAGTACGCCAGTCAAAACGCATCTTTCCCTGACCGCCTGAAATAAACAGGGTACCGAACACAAAAATCAGCAACGTGCTGGGGAAATTAAGAATGCTGGCATAGAACACCGCACTGGCTCCAAAAATGGAAGCCACAATGGGATAACCGATGAAACCCACATTGCCGAATGCCAGCATGAAACTGTAAATACCGCGGTCGGACAGTTTGACGGGCAAATAGCGCGGAAGCAGAAAGGCTAACCCGATAAGCACCACGTAGGTAGCAAAACCTACCACGAGCAAAGGCAGAATCAGCTTCTTGTCGGGAAGCGTGTCGCCCATCACCGACGAAAGTATCAGACTGGGACACGTCACGTTGATAACCAGTCCCGAAAGTTTGCGGTCGAAATCCGCATCCATCATTTTCTTCTTACTCAGATAATAGCCGATGATTACCAGAATAAACAGGATAATCATCTGTGTAACGATTGCATCCATTGTTTCTTCTTACCTTAAAAAAAGTCGTGCAAAGATACAGATTTTTCTTTACTATTTCATGTTCACCATTAATCGGCTTTTCGTACATTTGCACCGCATTTTAAACGTATTGAACACACACCGGGCTATTTCTTTCGGGAGGTAGCCTTGTTTATATAGAACCACTTAAAAACAAAAGCAATGGAAACTTTTTATGACGTAGTAGCAGGCAATCAACTTGTATTGGTGGACTTCTTCGCCACCTGGTGTCAACCTTGTAAAATGATGCACCCGATTCTGAAACAGGTGAAAGACGTGCTGGGCGACCGCATCCGTATCATCAAGATTGATGTGGACACACACAGCGTATTGTCTCAGAAGTACCAGATTCAGTCCGTCCCCACCCTCATGCTGTTCCGCAACGGAGAAGTGCTCTGGAGAACCAGCGGCGTGATGCAGAAGGCCGAGCTGCTCAGTACGATTGATCCGTTTCTGAGATAATAATCCGCACGAAAAACAACATCGCACGAAGTACAATAAAAACAATACTTCGGTAAATTTTTACCGAAAGATTAAAAGTTAAACAATAGAACCGG
>ERZ840057.1674-NODE-1674-length-17533-cov-49.464069_pt1 | contig 17533 bp, 14 predicted proteins | sample MGYA00519907_ERZ840057 | MGnify/ENA primary metagenome ERZ840057 (study PRJEB31850, sample SAMEA3708862) | human gut metagenome | biome: human gut; feature: human-associated habitat; material: faeces | place: China | collected 2014 ...
CGCACGAGCGTGTTTGCGAAGCAAACTGGCGGCGCTCGTTGTGCGCCGCCAAGCGTTGACCCCTCCGCCGCTTCACGCCAAATCCCGTCAATGTTCCGCCCGCAGGGAAAAATTCATCCCCCACCGTCCACCTCCCGCTGTCGCGCTCCTACCCACAAAACAGCCAGCCCCTTCCGAATCCCACTTCGGAAGGGGCTGGCTTACTGACCTTTATACCTTATTATAATAGGGAGATGTTTACTCTACGTCCTGCAGCGCGGCGTAATCCTGTTCGCCGGTGCGGACCTTTACGACCTTTGCCACATTGTAGACAAAGATCTTGCCGTCGCCGATGTGGCCGGTGTACAGGGCCTTCGTGGCCGTGTCGATGATCTTATCCACGGGAATCTTGCTCACGACGACCTCGACCTTGACCTTCGGCAGGAGCGTGGCGTCAACCTCGGCGCCGCGGTACTTCTCGCCGCTGCCCTTCTGCAGGCCGCAGCCCATGACCTGGGTCACGGTCATGCCGGTAACGCCAATGTCGTTCAGCGCCTTCTTCAGGGTCTCAAACTTGGCCAGCTGCACGATGATGGAAACCTTGTGCATGCCGGAATCCAGCTCGGCGGGCAGCGGGGCGTCCTTGACGACCTTGACCGCAGCGGAGATCTTCTCGGGGCTGGCCTTGGTGATGTCGTCCTCGCCCAGATCGGTATTCTCGTTCACGTCCAGCTCGGCGTAGGTCGGATCATTGATGGCGAAGCCTGCATAGGCGCTGGCCAGGCCGTGCTCGTGGTAATCCAGGCCGTCGATCTCCTCCTTCTCGGAGACGCGCAGGCCGATGGTCTTTTTGATGACCGTGAAGATGATGAACATCGTGGCCAGCACCCAGGCCGCCACGCTGACAATGCCCAGCAGCTGGATGCCCAGCTTGGCAAAGCCGCCGCCGTAGAACAGGCCGCCCTCGGTGGCAAACAGGCCGACGGCGATGGTGCCCCACGCACCGTTCATGCAGTGCACCGAGACAGCGCCGACGGGGTCATCGATCTTGGCAACGTTGTCGAAGAACTCAACCGAGAAGATGCAGAGCACACCGGCGACGATGCCGATGATGGCCGCGCCGAACGGGTCAACGACGTCGCAGCCCGCGGTGATGGCGACCAGACCGGCCAGCGCACCGTTGAAGGTCAGGGAGACATCGGGCTTGCCGTAGCGCACCCAGGAGACGATCAGCGCCGCAACGGTAGCCAGCGCGGCGGCCAGGTTGGTGTTGAAGCAGATCAGACCTGCGGAAACCATCGTGTCATCGCCGGTCATGCTGACGGTGGAGCCGCCGTTGAAGCCGAACCAGCAGAACCACAGGATGAAAACGCCCAGAGCCATCGCGGTCAGGTTGTGGCCGGGGATCGCGCGGGCCTTACCGGCCTTGTTGTACTTGCCGATGCGGGGGCCGAGCATCCAGGCGCCCAGGCAGGCCGTGACGCCGCCGACGAAGTGAACTGCGGTGGAGCCGGCAAAATCATGGAAGCCGAGCTGTGCCAGCCAGCCGCCGCCCCAGATCCAGTGGCCGGAGATGGGGTAGACGATCAGGCTGATGGCGGCGGAGTAGCAGCAGTAGGCGCTGAACTTCGTGCGCTCGGCCATCGAGCCGGAGACGATGGTCGCGGCAGTGGCGCAGAACACAGTCTGGAACACCGCGTAGACCCAGACCGGCAGCGTGCCGAAGTCATAGCTGCCGCGGATGAACGGATCAAACCCGCCGATGAGCGCACCGGAACCGGCAAACATGATGCCGAAGCCGACGAGCCAGTAGCACGGCGTACCGATACAAAAATCCATCATATTCTTCATCAGAATATTGCCGGTATTTTTTGCACGGGTCAGGCCAGCCTCGCACAAGGCAAAGCCCGCTTGCATGAAGAACACCAGAAACGCTCCAACCAGTGTCCATGTAACGTCTGCGGAATTGTACATAGAACAGAACCCCTCTCTTACTTTACAAAACAGAAAGGCGCCGGACAGAATCACACTGTCCGGCGCCTTTGCCGTTCTTTCATTGCGCTTATGCTATCACAGAGTTGCGGCCTAGTCAAGAGGGCGGGGACATATTTTATTCATATTTGTAGAAAATGCTGTACAACCAGCCGAAAATACCGCTGAGAAATTGTGCATCCTGTGGGGGCCGGGCATGCCCGGCCCGCAGCTTACCGCCATACCTTTTTACGATTCAATCGGTAGGGGAGAAATTCATCCCTCCCGGGCACCCTCCCACCGCCGCAAACGGCCGCGGCGGCCAGAGGGCTGGCCGCCCTACACCCCCACATCAAACCCGTGCGTAGGGCGGGGTGCCCTCACCCTGCCGAAACCTGCCGCCCCCTACATGCACCATCTGTACATTTCCCTAAATTTATTCATTTTTTTGTAAAAAAATCTACCAAAAAATTTTTCTTTGTGCTATAATATCATCAAATAGCCCTTTATCGGGGGCTGCTACCATTCAAAGGAGGATCATCCATGCCCAACCTAGCTCTTCTTGCCCTTGAAGCCAGTGACGGTACCGTTGTGCTGACCAGCATCACACTGGTTTTCGCGATGCTGGTGGCCCTGTGCCTCATCATCACGCTGGAAGGCAAGATCTTCGACAACATCAACAATAAGAAGAACGGCAAGCCTGCCGCGCCGAAGGCCCCCGCTGCCAAGGCTGCCCCTGCCCCTGCCGCCAAGCCTGCCGCCCCTGCGGCCAAGGCTGACAACGGCTCCATTCCCGGCGAGATCATCGCCGCGATCTCCGCTGCCGTGGCCACGGTCTGCGGCGGCAATGCCGTCATTCGCGGCATCAAGCGCGTTTCCAAGCCTGCCGCCGGTTCCCGCCGCGGTGCCTGGGGCGACGCCGGCGTGCGTGAGCACACGACGCCCTTTATGTAAGGAGGTACGGAAATGGGTGCGATTTTTACCAATATTGCGGAGATCTTCGCAAAGTCCGGCTGGGCACAGATCTTCTTCACCGAGGGCGGCTGGAAGTACGCCGTCATGCTGGCAGTGGCCTGCGTGCTGCTGTATCTGGCCATCGTCAAGCAGTTTGAGCCTCTGCTGCTGCTGCCCATCGGCTTCGGTATGCTGATGACCAACCTGCCCCTCGACGGCATCTTCCACATGGACATCTTCATCAACTCCACCAACCACATCGACTGGGCGCTGCTCGGCTCGTCCGGCGGCATGGTCGACTATATCTACTTAGGCGTTAAGCTGGGCATCTACCCGCCGCTGATTTTCCTCGGCATCGGCACGATGACCGACTTTGAGCCGCTGATCGCCCGCCCGTCCAGCCTGCTGCTGGGCGCTGCCGCACAGCTGGGCATCTTCTTCACCTTCGTCGGCGCTAAGATCCTGGGCTTCACGAACCAGGAGGCCGGCGCTATCGGCATCATCGGCGGCGCGGACGGCCCCACCGCCATCTACGTTACCACCAAGCTGGCCCCGCACCTGCTGGGCTCCATCGCGGTTGCCGCGTACTGCTACATGGCGCTGGTGCCGGTCATCCAGCCGCCCATCATGAAGGCCCTGACCACTGAAAAAGAGCGTCAGATCGTCATGACGGCCCCCCGCCGTGTCTCCAAGACCGAGAAAATCCTGTTCCCCATCATCGTCACCATCATCGTTGCCCTGACCCTGCCTGACGCCGCCATTCTGGTCGGCTGCCTGATGATGGGCAACCTGATGAAGGAGTCCGGCGTTGTTGAGCGTATCACCAAGACCGCCGGCAATGAGCTGATGAACATCATCACGATCTTCCTCGGCTTCTCCGTCGGCTGCACCACCAATGCCGCCACCTTCCTGAACATCCAGACCGTTGAGATCATCGTTCTGGGCATCGTCGCCTTCGGTGTCGGCACCGCCGGCGGTGTTCTCCTGGGCAAGGTCATGTGCGTTGTCACCCACGGCAAGATCAACCCGCTCATCGGCTCCGCCGGTGTTTCCGCCGTTCCCATGGCCGCCCGTGTTTCCCAGAAGGTCGGCCAGGAGTACAACCCCCGCAACTACCTGCTCATGCACGCCATGGGCCCCAACGTTGCCGGTGTTATCGGCTCCGCCGTTGCCGCTGGTATCCTGATCAATATGTTCGGCTGATATTGACATAAAAAGTAAACACCCGCATGGCTCGCGCCATGCGGGTGCTTTTTTGGTTTTTGTTTCTGTGAGGGGGCTTGCCCCCGCCGGTTCGTAGGGGCCGGACACGCCCGGCCCGCACGTTATAAGCAAACGGCTGCTGCCGGGCAGTTTCCCCCTCATCCGGCCCTGCGGGGCCACCTTCCCCCAAGGGGGAAGGCTTTTGGAGGCCTGTAGGGAGGGGTCTTGACCCCTCCGCGTTTGTCTCTGAATGCCGCAAATCATCCGCCGGTTCGTAGGGGCGACATATATGCCGCCCGGCCCGGTGGTTTCCTGTAACCGTCCTTTCCCACTTATTCCACCTCAAACCTCTCCCCGTCGATCTCGACCCATGCCACGGCCTCGGGGTCGAGGATGTCGTAGCTGTCCACGCGCAGCACCGTCGGACTGTATTGCCCTTGGAAGAAATTCCCGTCCCAGCCGTAGGTGATTTCGCTGCCGTCAGCTCGGTAGAGCTTCACGCGGCCTTGCACATTGTAGCGGCTCAAATTCCGGGGTTCGCTTTCGTAGTCACTACCCACAATGCTCACGGCCAGCGGCTCAATGCGTATCGCAGTGATGTTAAACGTCCCGTCCGGGAACTCCTTGCGCTCCTCGTCGGTCAAATCGTAGTGGAACCACGGGCCGCCCTTCATTGCAATGCTTGTGTCTGCCGCTATTGTGATAGGCTGGGCGGCGTCGGGCAGCTCCACCTTGAGGCTGGCTTTGGCGTCGTAGTTGTTCAGGTCGCCAATCCACAGCGTGCGCATCTTGGCGGGATTGCTGTGCAGTGGAATATCCACAAAGCAGGAGAGAATGCCGCTCTCGCTTGTGGCGTTGCGGGTTTCAAACGAGCCGACGGCATAGCCGCCGCAAAGCCCTGTGCCGAAGTTTGTTACTGTGTACATCCGTTTGTCAACGGCACTTTCCTCGGTCGGGATGAAGGTGAAGTTTGCGGTACTCCACACCAAATCCCACGGCTCAAGCCCTTGTGCATGATCAACATCATACAGCACCCGCAGCGTGTTCTTGTCGCGCAGCAGCGCCTTTACACTGACCGTGTGGCCGTTGATTTCGGCGGTCAGCGGTTCGTCCAGCACCTCGCCGTATTTCTGCACCAGTGCGTTCGTCTCGTTGGCGGCGCTCATGGGGTGGAAAAGCCCCAGCACCACCGCGCCCGCGGCCACTAAGCAGAGCGCTGCCGCCGCGGCTGCCAGCCGCCAGCCGCGCAAAACCCGGGGCTTCGGGCGGCGGGCCAGCACTTTTTGGCGCAGTGCTGCGGTTTCTTCCGCCGTCAGGGCGTCTGCCAGCGGCGGGTGGTCGTTCATCCAGCGTTCCAGTTCGGTCATAGGTCAGCCCTCCTTCAATAGCTTTTGCAGTGCCAGCCGTGCGCGGTGCAGCCGGGTGCGCACCGTTGCGGCAGGCATGTTGAAATGTACGCCCAGCTGGGCCGCGGTCTCGCCATACACGTACCTGCGCAGAAAAAGCTCCCCGTCGGGCGGCGGCAGCGCCATGATCTGCGCCATCAGCTCGCGGGTTTCCAGCTCGCTTTCCAGCGCAACGGCCAGCTCGGCGTCGTCACGGTCATCCAGCGGCAGCGTCTCGCCCCGGCGCAGCAGCGCACGGTAGCGGTCAATGGCGCACTGCCGCGCCGCCTGCACCACCAGCCGCCGCCGATGGGTCTCGTCTGCGGGCAGGTATGCCCCGCGCCAGAGCTTGTAAAATGTGTCGGCCTCGGCCTCCTCGGCGTCCTGCGGGTGGCCGGGCAGAATGGCCCGGCAGACGGACCGCACTGCGCCGCCGTAGTCCCGCAGCAGGGTGTCCAACTCGTGCTCTGTCATGGGCGTCGCCCCCTTTCATAAAGATTATACGACAAAAACGGGCGAGGTGTTTCAACTTTTTTTGGCTTCCCCCTCGGAGGAAGGCTTCCGCACCGCCCCTTTACCACCCGCCCGATTTGTGCTATAATACGCTTGATAATGGGGAAGTATTGGAAAAGAGGTGCATACATGCTGAAAGTAACCCTGCTGGGCACGGGCGGCACGCAGCCGCTGCCGGACCGCGCACTGGCCGCCGCCGCGGTCACGGTGGGCGGGCGCAGCGTGCTGCTGGACTGCGGCGAGGGCACGCAGGTCGGCCTGCGGCGGTACGGCGTCAGCGCGTATCGGCTTTCGGCGGTGCTGCTGACCCACTACCACGGCGACCACATTCTGGGCCTGCCCGGTCTTTTGCAGACCTTGGGCAGCCTGAACCGCACCGAGCCGCTGACGATCTACGGCCCCAAGGGCATCGAGCCTGTGGCGCAGGCCGTCACGGCACTGGCCGGGCCGCAGGCGTACCCAGTGCGCTGGCAGGTCGCAGACGAACCATTCCACATAGACACGCTGAAAATCACCCCGTTCCCGCTGACCCACCGCGTACCCTGCTGCGGCTATGTGCTTGCGCTGCCCCGCGCCGGGCGGTTCGACCCCGCAAGGGCGCGGGCTGCGGGCATCCCGATGCCCTACTGGAAAACGCTGCAAAGGGGTGAGGCCGTCGGCGGCTGCACGCCGGAGCAGGTGCTGGGTGCGCCGCGCCGCGGGCTGAAGGTGGTCTACGCCACCGACACCCGCCCCTGCGCCGCGCTGGAGGCCGCCGCCCGGGACGCCGACCTGCTCTGCATGGACGCGACCTACGCCGACGACGCCGACCTGCCCAAGGCGGAGCTGTACGGCCACGCCACCTGCCGGGAGACCGGCGCACTGGCCGCCGCGGCCAACGTGCGCCGCCTCTGGCTGACCCACTACAGCGCCGCCGTGACCGACCCCGCGCCGGGCCTGGCCGCCGCGCGCACCGCGTACCCCGCTGCCGTGGCCGGGTATGACGGCCTGACCGAAGAACTGGAATTTGACAGAGAGCCATGACCGAGAAACGAAAAAATCTGCTGTTTATCGCTGTAATTCTGGCGCTGGCCGCGGTGCTGTGGCTGGCCGCCCACCACGGCGGCACGGGCCGCACGGCGGTGCTGCGCTACGGCGACCCGCAGGTCGAGCAGCGCATTGATCTGCGTAAAAATGCCGAATATGACATTGACACCGGCCTGTACACGATCCACCTGCGGGTGGAAAACGGCGGCATCGCCTTTGTAGACAGCCCCTGCCCCGACCACATGTGCGAGGGCTTCGGCACCCTGAAAAACGAGGGCGACTGGGCTGCGTGCATGCCGGCGAAGGCAAGCGTTACCATTGAATAAATGTAGGGGCGGATTCCATATCCGCCCGCGGCACCTGCCGTAAGCTGCACGGGCGCATATAGAATGCGCCCCTACGGCAGCATATGTTTAACAAAAGGAGTTACTATGAACCCGACATTCAAGCAAGTAACCAAGACCCGCTACGTCCAGCTGGTTTCCGAGCTGGCGCAGGAAATTTTCGTCCAGCATTACACCAAGCTGACGCCCAAGGTCGCCGCTGCACTGGCCGATAAGTACCAGAGCGACATCCTGACCGACGACGAGATCCACAGCGGCGTCATCAACTACTTTTTGATCTACCTCGGCACCGAGCCGGTGGGCTATTTCGCGCTCGACCTCGGCCCCGCGGGTGCCATGTGCCTGAGCCGCCTTTTCTTAAAGGAAAAGGCCCGCGGGCAGGGTATTGGCCGCAGCATCGTGGCTTATGCGCAGAAGCTGGCCGAGGGCGATGGCCGCAGCCGCCTGTATATGCGGGTGTGGGCACGCGACCTGAAGGCCGAGGGCTTTGCCAAAAAGTGCCGCTTCCGCAAGGCCGAGACAGCCCCCGTGGAGGTCCTGCCCGGCACCACGCTGGACATCACGACCTGGGAGAAGCTGTGGCGGTAAACGCAAAATCTGGAGATACACCATGAAATTTCTGCACCTTGCAGACCTGCACCTGGGCAAACGGGTCAACGGGTTTGATATGCTGGAGGATCAGCGGTTCATCCTTGAACAAATTCTGACCCTCTGTGAAAAACACGGCGTCGAGGCCGTCGTCATCGCGGGCGACATCTACGACACGCCGGTGCCGCCCGCCGCGGCCTGCACGCTGCTGGACTGGTTCCTGACCCAGCTGGCCGCCCGCCGCATCCCGGTGCTGGCTGTCTCCGGCAACCACGACAGCGCCGAGCGGCTCGACTTTGCCAGCAGTCTGCTGGCCGAACAAAACGTACACATTGCCGGGCGTTTCACCGGCTGCCCCAAGCAGGTCGTACTCAATGACCGCCACGGCCCCATCGAGTTCACGCTGCTGCCCTTTGTGCGGGCGGCCACGGTGCGCCACTACCTGCCCGACGCCGACATCACCGACTACGACTCTGCCGTCGGCGCGGCGCTGGCCGTCTGTGAGCCCGCCGCCCCGCGCCGGGTGCTCGTCGCCCACCAGATGGTGGTCTCCGGCGTCTGCCCGCCGCAGCTCTCCGGCAGCGAGACCGCGCCCCTGACCGTCGGCACGGTGGATTCCATCGATGCAGCGCGTTTTGCGGGCTTCTGCTATGCAGCGCTCGGCCATATCCACCGCGCCCAGCGCGTCGGCATCGACGCCGTGCGCTACGCGGGTGCGCCGCTCTGCTACCATCTGGACGAGTGCGGGATGCAGAAATCCGTCACCCTCGTGCGGGTCGGCAAGCGCGGCGTGGAAAAAATCGAGCAGCTGCCGCTGACGCCCCGCCGCGCCATGCGCCACCTGACCGGCCCGCTGGCCCGGCTGACCGCCCGGCCAACCGACACCGAGGACTACATCTGGGCGACCCTGACCGACCCGACGCCGCTGCCCGACGCCATGGCGCAGCTGCGCGCCGCCTATCCCAACGCCATGCGGCTCGACTACCTGCCCCAAGGTGAGGTCGCGCACCCGCTGGACATGACCCAGGCCGTGCGCGGCAAGCCCTTTGTCGAGCTGTTCCAGGACTTTTTCACCAAGATGAACGGACGCCCCCTGACAGTGGAGGAGACCGTGGCTGTGAAAAGATTGCGCGAGGAGGCGTCAAAAAGCGAATGAAACCCCAAAAGCTGATCCTGACCGCCTTCGGCCCCTACGCGGGCCGCACCGAGCTGGACTTCTCGGCGTTCGGCGGCAGCGGACTGTTTCTGATCGGCGGCGACACCGGCGCGGGCAAGACCGCCCTGTTTGACGCCATCACGTTTGCGCTCTACGGCGAGACCTCCAGTGAGAACAGAAAAACCACGATGCTGCGCAGTGATTTTGCCGCCCCCGACGCCGAGACGAGCGTCGAGCTGGCCTTTACCCACCGTGGGCGCAGCTACACCGTGCGCCGCTGGCCCGACCAGCAGCGCGCCGCCAAGCGCGGCAGCGGCATGGTCAAGGTGCCCGCCAAGGCCGAGCTGATCCGTGAGCCGGACGAGCCGGTCAGCGGTGCGTCAGCCGTGACCGATGCCGTGGTCAAGCTGCTGGGCATCGACGCCAAACAGTTTGCCCAGGTGTCGATGCTGGCGCAGAACGACTTTACCCGGCTGCTCAACGCGCCGTCCGCGGACCGCGCGGCCATCCTGCGCCGCATTTTTGACACCGCCGACCACCAGCGCCTGGGTCAGGCCGCCGTCGAGCACGCCCGTAAGGCCGACGAGGAATGCAAGCGTCTGGACGATGTACTTTTGATGCACGTCGGCACGCTGATCGGTGACGGTGCCGACGAGGAGACCGCCGCCGACCTGGCCGAAATGCAGGCCGAGCGCGACCCGTTTGCCGCAGGGGCTGCCGCCGAGCTGGGCAGGCTGCTGCTGGAGGCCGACGACGCCAACGAAAAACGACAGACCAGCGTTATGAACGAGCTGGACGAGAAGATCGCCCGCGGTGACGCCGGCCTGAAAATTGCCGAGGAACGCGCCGCCCGTCGCCGCCAGCTGGCCGGGCTGGTGGCCGAGGAGCAGCGCGCCGCCGATGTGGAGCACCAGACCGACCTCATTATGACCGATCTGGAAAAGCGCACGGCGAACGTGAAGGAAAATATTGCCAAAAACGAGGCGGACCGCGCCGCGCTGAGCCAGGCCGAGGCCGACCTGCTCAAGACCGACCACCGCATTGAGCTGGCCGAGGGGCTTTCCGCCGACTGCAGGCAGCTCTTGCAAAATCTGGCGGACGCCGACAAGGCCGACGAGGACGCCGCTGCGCGTCAGGCAGAGTATGTGGCCGCACAGGCTGCACTGGACAGCGCCGAGGAAGAATACAGCACGATGCAGCGCCAATTAAACGCCAACCGCGCGGGCCTGCTGGCCAAGGACCTGCAAAAGGGCAAGCCCTGCCCGGTCTGCGGCTCCACCAAGCACCCGAAGATCGCCGCGCTGCCCAAGGACCACATCACCGAAAAGCAGCTGGAGGAGCGGGAGAAGGCGCTGACGGCCCAGCGCCGCAGCACTGCCGCGGCCAGCCGCACCGCCGGTGATGCCGCCGCCCACGCGCATGAGCTGCGGGCGGCTTTGCAGCGGGACGCGGATGGATTTTTCGCGCGCCGCGGGGACCGCTACACCGGCAAGCCCGCCGCCGAGCTGACGCCCGACGAGCTGAAAATTGCGCTGACCGCCCAGCAGACCAGCCTGACCGAGGGTCTGCGCGGCCTGCAGGCCGACCACCTGAAGCTGAAGCAAAAGACGGACCGCGCCCGCAGCCTGGCCAAGCAGGCCGACCTTTTGAACGGCCAGCTGGCCGACCTGGAAAAGCAGCGCTTTGCGGCCACCCGCCGCGCCGCCAACGCCAAGGCCGGGCACGCTGCCGCCAGCGCCCGCGTGCAGCAGATGCGCGAGACGATGCCCAAGCGCGACAACCCCGACGCACTGACCCAGCTGCAGGATGCGCTGGCCCGCCTGCGCAGGGACCGCGCTGTCGCCATGGCCGCCCGGGACGCCGCCGTGCACCGTCTGCACACGAACCGCGCCGCCATCGACGCGCTGCAAAAGACGATGCGGGAGAGCGCCGCCGCCCGCGAGAAGCGTGCCATGTGGGACAATCTGTCCAAAACGATCAACGGTAATTTGACCGGAAAAATCAAACTTCCGTTTGAACAGTACGTACAGGCGTTCTATTTTGATGGCGTGGTCGAGGCCGCGAACCTGCGCTTCACCCGCATGACCGACGGCCAGTACCGATTGCTGCGCCGCAAGAGCGAGGCCGTCGGCGGCAAGACCGCGCTGGACCTCGACGTGTTCGACGCCTACACCGGCAAGACCCGCCCCGTGGGCAGCCTGTCCGGCGGCGAGAGCTTCATGGCCGCGCTGAGCCTGGCACTGGGCATCAGCGACACGATCCAGCAGAACGCGGGCGGCGTCGTCATCGAGACGCTGTTCATCGACGAGGGCTTCGGCTCGCTGGACTCCGACAGCCTGGAAAAGGCCGTGGACACGCTGGCCGGGCTGGCCGGAGGCGATAAGCTCATCGGCGTCATCTCCCACGTCGAGGCGCTGCAGGACCGCCTGACGAGACAGATCCACGTGACCAAAACGCGGGCGGGCAGTAAGGCGGAAATTGAGATTTCTTAAAGGCTCCCCTTTGAGGGGAGCTCCGCCCGCAGGCGGTGAGGGGTGGCCGGGTGTAGACCTGTAAAGTGTGTGTCTCCCGCCCACCCCTCCGCCCCGCGGGCACCTCCCCTCAAAGGGGAGGCTTTTTAGCTTGCACTTATTTATAAAAAGTATAAAAATATGACAAAATCAACGCTGCAACAACAATTGGAAACTCTATCCGCGGCGCGTTACCCGCTGCACATGCCCGGGCATAAGCGGCGGGTGCCGCCCGCACCGGGGCTGGGCTGCTATGCCTGGGACCTGACCGAGATCGACGGTGCGGACGACCTGCACGACGCGGACGGCATTCTGGCCGACGCCATGGCCCGCACGGCGGCGCTGTACGGCGCGCGGCGGTGCTGGTACCTCGTCGGCGGGTCCACCGTCGGCCTGCTGGCGGGCATCCGCGCACTGGCACCGTTCGGCAGCACGGTCGTTGCGGCGCGCAACTGCCACAAGGCCGTCTACCACGCGATTGAGCTGGGGCAGCTGACGGCCCGCTGGCTCACGCCGCCCGTGGACCCGCAGTTTGGCATCTACGGCAGTGTGCGCCCCGCCGATGTGGCCGCCGCGCTGGACGCTGCGCCCGACGCCCGCTGCGTGATCCTGACGAGCCCGACTTATGAAGGTGTTTTGAGCGATATACGTACTATCGCGGAAATCTGCCACGCCCGCGGCGTGCCGCTGCTGGTGGACGAGGCCCACGGTGCGCACTACCTGCCCTTTGCCGCCCGGTACGGCTGGCGCGGCGGGGCCGTAGCCGCAGGGGCCGATCTGGTCGTGCAGAGCGCCCACAAGACGCTGCCCAGCCTGACCCAAACCGCGTTTTTGCAGCTGAACGGCGATCTGGCCGACCCTGCCGAGGTCGAGCGCCAACTGGACGTGTTCGAGACGAGCTCACCGAGCTACCCGCTCATGGTCAGTCTGGACGGCTGCACCCGCTGGCTGGCCGACGAGGGAGAGGCCGCCTTTGCCGCGTGGCGCACCCGGCTGGATGCCTTTGACGCGGCGGTGCGGGATCTGAAAAATACAAAAATACTGTGCTGCGGCGCGGACGCACTGACGGCGCACCCTGACTTTTTTGCGCATGACAGCGGCAAAATTTTGCTGCAAATCGGCGCGGCGGGGGCAGCGTACCTGCGGGCCGACGGCTTTGAGCCCGAGATGGTCTGCGGCCCGAACGTGCTGGCCATGACCAGCCCCTGCGACGACGACGACGCGCTGGAACGGCTGGCCGATGTGCTGCACGCCTGGGACAAAACGGCGGCCCCGCCCGCGGCCCCGCGGCATATTCTGCCCGCCCCCGGCGCGGCCCGCTGCACGATTGCCGAGGCGCTGCTGCGCCCCGCGCGGGCCGTAAGGATGCGGGACGCGGTGGGGGAGACCGCCGCGGAGTATCTCTGGGCCTATCCCCCCGGCGTGCCGCTGGTGGCACCGGGCGAGGAAGTGACGGCAGAGCTGGTGACGGCCTGCCGTGCATTGGAGCAGGCCGGAACCGCGCTGAAGCATACGGGCGGCAGCGGTGCGGAGGAGATTGCGGTTTTGTAATTTGTAAAGGGCGGCCGACGGGCCTCCCGCTGTCTGTTGTTTTCCCTCTGCCCCTATTGACAAACCCCGGATTTCCGTGTACAATAATAATAATTCTAAAATGTATAAAGGGGTGACTGTTTTATGAAGCACATCCAGACTCTCGAGACCCGCGACATGGCTAAGAGCCTGCTGAACGGCGGCTGCGGTGAGTGCCAGACTTCCTGCCAGTCTGCCTGCAAGACCAGCTGCGGCGTGGCAAACCAGAAGTGCGAGAACACCAACAAGTAATCAATCGCAATTTTCAAAAAGCTGCCGCCTGTTCAGGCGGCACTTTTTCTGTACGAGGAGAACGGAAGAATGGTACATCAGTATCAACTGAACGGCTACAACATCGTGCTGGACACCTGCTCCGGTGCCATTCATGTAGTGGATGAGGTAGCCTATGACATCATTGCGCTTTACCCGGATCACACGGCGGATGAGATCGTAACGGCGATGATGGAAAAATACGGCGCACGCGAGGATGTGACGGAGCAGGACCTGCGGGACTGCATTGATGACGTGGAGGCGCTGAAGCAGGCCGGGAAGCTCTATACCCCCGACACCTTCGCGGACATGGCCGGCACGTTCAAGGAGCGCTCCGGTGACGTGGTGAAGGCGCTGTGCCTGCATGTGGCGCACACCTGCAACCTGAACTGCTCCTACTGCTTCGCCAGCCAGGGAAAATACCATGGAGACCGTGCGCTGATGAGCTTTGAGGTTGGCAAGCAGGCTCTGGACTTTCTGATGGATCACTCCGGCAGCCGCACCAATCTGGAGGTGGACTTCTTCGGCGGTGAGCCGCTGATGAACTGGGACGTGGTGAAGCAGTTGGTGGAGTATGCCCGCAGTGTGGAAAAGGAGCGGGGCAAAAATTTCCGCTTTACGCTGACCACAAACGGTATGCTCATCGACGATGACGTGATCGACTTCGCCAACCGGGAAATGAGCAATGTGGTGCTGTCGCTGGATGGCCGCAAGGAGATCCATGACCGGCTGCGGGTGGACTATGCAGGCAACGGCAGCTATGAGCGCATTGTGCCTAAGTTCCAGAAGCTGGTAGAGGCCAGGGGCAACAAGAACTATTATATGCGCGGCACCTTTACCCATGCCAATCCGGACTTTACGAAGGACCTGTTCCACATGGCGGATCTGGGCTTCACGGAGTTGAGCATGGAGCCGGTGGTGTGCGCGCCGGAGGACCCCGCCGCACTGACAGCGGAGGATCTGGAGATCGTGAAGGACCAGTACGAGCTGCTGGCCAAGGATATGCTGCGCCGGGAAAAAGAAGGCAAGCCCATCACCTTCTATCACTACATGCTGGACCTGACGGGCGGCCCCTGCATTTACAAGCGGATCTCCGGCTGCGGCTCCGGCACGGAGTATATGGCTGTGACCCCTTGGGGAGACCTGTATCCCTGCCATCAGTTCGTGGGTGAGGAAGCCTACAAGCTGGGCGACATCTGGAACGGCGTGACCAATACGGCCCTGCGGGAGGAATTCCGCTCCTGCAACGCCTATGCCCGGCCAGAGTGCAATGACTGCTGGGCGAGATTCTACTGCTCCGGCGGCTGCGCGGCCAACGCCTTCCATGCTACGGGTTCCATCCGCGGCGTTTACGAAGCGGGCTGTGAATTGTTCCGTAAGCGTATTGAATGTGCCATCATGATGAAGGTGGCGGAAGATTCTGCCAAGGCCAACGGCTGATGGAAACGCCCATTGCTGATTTTGTCCGGCGGTACGCGGATTCCGGGATGGTCCGGGCGCATATGCCCGGCCACAAGGGAAAACCCTTTCTGGGCTGCGAAGCGCTGGACATCACCGAGATCCAAGGCGCGGACAGCCTGTATGAAGCGGAAGGCATCATCCGGCGCAGTGAGTCCTATGCCGGGGAGCTGTTCGGCTCTGGCCGGACGGTGTACTCCACGGAGGGGTCCAGCCAGTGCATCCGGGCGATGCTGTATCTGGCGATGACCTGCGGAAACGGGTCCCGGACGGTGGTGGCGGCCCGAAACGTACACCGGGCGTTTGTATATGCGGCGGCCCTGCTGGATTTTGAGATCGTCTGGCTGTGGCCGGAGCGGAGCGCATCTCTCTGCGGCTGCCCGGTATCGCCGGACACATTGGAGCGGACGCTGATGGAGCTGCCTGCGCCGCCGGCGGCGGTCTATCTCACCAGCCCGGACTATCTGGGCGGCATGGCGGACATTTCCGCTCTGGCAGAGGTGTGCCGGAAACACGGTACGCTGCTGGCGGTGGACAACGCCCACGGCGCCTATCTGCGGTTTCTGGAACCATCCTGTCACCCGTTGGATCTCGGCGCAGATCTGTGCTGTGACTCGGCGCACAAGACGCTGCCGGTGCTGACCGGCGGCGCGTACCTGCACATCAGCCGTGCGGCTCCGGCATCTCTCCGGGAGAGTGCAAAAACAGCGATGGCCATGTTTGGCTCCACCAGTCCGTCCTACCTGACGCTGGCGTCGCTGGATCTGTGCAACCGCTATCTGGCGGATGGATATCAGAATCGCCTGCGGGAGATGTGCGGACGTCTGGAGGAAGCGCGAAAGGCGCTGACGGCTGCCGGTTGGCAGATAGAGCCATCGGACCCGCTGCGGCTGACCGTCAGGGCCCCAGCCGGGATGACCGGCGGGCAGTTGGCGAACCGTCTGCGGGAGAACGGCGTGGAATGTGAATACGCCGATCCGGACTTTCTGGTGCTGATGCTGACGCCGGAGAATCGTGCGGCGGATATCGAGCGGCTTGTGTATGCCATAGGAACAAACGACGCCGTTTATGCGCCGCAGCCGTCGCTGCCGTTGGCTCGTGGAGAACGGGTATGTTCCGCGCGAGAGGCACTGTTTGCCCCACGGGAGACCATACCGGCGGCGCAGTCGTTGGGGCGGGTCTGCGGCGCCCCTACCGTGGGGTGTCCGCCTGCGATCCCCATTGCGGTGTCCGGTGAGCGAATTGGTCCGGAAGCGCTAGAGCTGTTCCGGCGGTACGGCGTGGAGCGGGTGGAAGTCTTGCGCTGAAAACGGTTTTGAAAAAAGTGAGACCGGCAAATCTGAACACAGACAAACCGCAGGACCGGCAAATGCTGGGCCTGCGGTTTTTACCATATCTGCTGGCCGATGGCGCGCCCAGTGCCCTGCTTCGTTTAGGGTGTGGTATGGGTGTAGGAGCGAAGGGTGGATCCATCCGAATAGTGGCCCGGCACCCCAAAATAACGGTTTTACGTCCACCCCTGTTTTTCAGGGACAGTGCGGCGAAGGCATACCGCAGATCGTGGAACTGAATGTGCTCCGCGCCAATGGCCTTCGGAATTTTATCGTGCGTCCAGAGCAACATCGCCCACCAGTTTAGTAATTCCCGTTTGTGCGATAGCACCGACAATACCTGAAAATGCGTTACTACTGGTATGAAAACCACAGCAAGCCGACGCTCCGCGCCTCCACACAGAACAACTACGAAAACGTCATCCACAACCATGTCCTGCCGGAGATCGGGAAGATCCCGCTGAACAAATTGTCGCAGAATGATTTGCAGCAGTTCTACGGGCGGCTGAAAAAGAACGGCCGCAAGCGTCTGACGGAGCAATACGGCGCGGGACTTTCCGACCGCATGGTGCGGATGTGCCACGCGGTCTGCCGCTCCGCCTTGGAACGGGCCGTGCGGGATGACCTGCTCCGTACAAACCCCGCCATCGGCTGCAAGCTGCCGCCGAAAAAGGCAAAGGAGATGCAGGTGCTGGATCGGGAGGAATTGCAGAAATTTCTCATTCAGGCGCAGGCGGACGGGTACTACGAGCTGTTCCTGCTGGATCTCTGCACCGGCCTGCGGCGGGGTGAATTGATAGCGCTTCAATGGGAGGATCTGAACTTTGAAACCGGCGTGCTGACCGTCAACAAGCAGGCGTACACGGTAAACGGCGAATTGCAGATCATCCCACCGAAAACAAAAGCGTCCGTTCGAAAACTGGTGCTGCCGCCTGCGGTGCTGGCCGTGCTGCGAGAATACCGCAAAAAGGTGGATTCCCGCTGGATGTTTCCGTCCCCGGTGAAGGCGGATCGACCGATCACGCCCGGCGTGGCGCGAAGGCGGCTTCAGACGATACTGGAGCGGGCAGACTGCAAGCGTGTCAGATTTCATGATCTGCGGCACACCTTCGCGACGCTGGCGTTGGAAAACGGCATGGATGTGAAAACCCTCTCCGCCATGCTGGGCCATGTGTCCGCGGTGACAACGCTGGACATCTACACCCACATCACCGGCGATATGCAGCGGGCAGCCGCCGCCAGCATCGACCGAAGCATCGGCAAGGCAGAACCAAAG
>ERZ840057.1683-NODE-1683-length-17450-cov-2.950848_pt1 | contig 17450 bp, 8 predicted proteins | sample MGYA00519907_ERZ840057 | MGnify/ENA primary metagenome ERZ840057 (study PRJEB31850, sample SAMEA3708862) | human gut metagenome | biome: human gut; feature: human-associated habitat; material: faeces | place: China | collected 2014 ...
GTATGTCTCGGGATTTTGGCATATTCATGCCAAAACACCTCGCGGGATACTACCTGCTGAATAGTTACAAAAGCAGGTACATTTCCACCATGCACCCGCTTTTCTTTTGCTCCTTATAACCGTTTCAGTGAGAAATCCTGGCTGTCCAGGGTCAGGTTCGGATTGTAGAACGGATCGCCGTTCTTTAAAATCTCCGGCCAGCGTTTCTCGAAAGTGGCGATCTCCTGATTGAATCTTGCCACTTTTTCCGGTGTATCTTCAAGTCCTCTGGATTTGGATTCGTAATGGTACAGTTCCGCATATGGATTATACACGATCAGATATCCTGCCTGTCGAAGTTTCATACAGAAATCAATATCGTTAAATGCCACCTGCAGTTCTTCGCTCAAACCACCGACTTCCTCAAACGCTTTCCGTTTTACCATCATACACGCCGCCGTTACCGCACTGTAATCCTGTGCACAGATGATCCGGTGACAGTATCCGGTAAATCCACGCTTCTGCTGTACAAAACAGTGTCCGGCGATTCCACCGAAACCGATGACCACACCGGCGTGCTGAATCGTATCATCTTCATAATACAGCCGCGCACCCACAGCACCCACATCTTCTCTGGTACAGTAGCCAAGCAGCTCCTCCAGACAGTCCTCATTGATAATTTCCGTATCGTTATTTAACAGCAGGAAATACTCTCCTTTTGCATACTGCACACCGAAATTGTTGATCGCAGAGTAGTTAAAGTGCCCTTTATAATACACCACATGTACTTTCGAATTGACTGCCTCAAGCTGCTGGTAATACGCAAAGGTTTCTTTCTCTTCACTGTTGTTCTCTACGATAATATACTCGTAGTTTTTATACGTGGACTTCTCCTCGATCGAATCGATACACCGTTTCAGATCATCGATATGATCTTTGTTCGGGATAATGATGGAAATCAGCGGATCATAATCCCGCAGGAATTTTGTCCGGTAGAGTCCCAGGAACTCTCCCTTGCTCACTTCCACTTTAACACCGATCCGGTCGTAGTGCGCCTGCACCGCCCGCTGTCCCGCATCAAACGCATACAGCTTGCTCTCCGGATTCTCTGATGTGGAATCTTCATGGCAGCGCCAGTGATACAGGATCTTCGGAATATGATGGATCTTTTCCTCTCCCGCATGTTCCACACAGCGGAAGATAAAGTCATAATCCTGCGCTCCGTCGAATTCTCTGCGTAACATTCCAACCTCGTCGATCAGTGTTTTCTTTGCCACAAACAGATGGCAGATATAATTGACCGTACACAGCAGATCTACGTTATAATCCGGTTTGAAATGCGGCTGGAAGAACTTGTGTCCATCCATCGTCATCTTATCTTCATCCGAATACAGCACCTCTGTCTCCGGTTTCTCATTCAGTGCTTTCACACACTCATACAGCGCATGTGCCGTCAGTTCGTCGTCGTGATCGGCAAATACCACAAACTCACCCGTTGCCGCCTCGATCGCAGCATTCGTATTTTCTGAGATCTGTAACTGTTCCTGATGATCGATGACTCTGATTCTGCCCTCTTCCTTCTGTAACTGTTTTAACAGTTCCCGGATCGGAGAATCTGCACCGCTTCCGTCAGACAGGCAGAGTTCCCATTTGCCGTAGGTCTGCGCCTGCAGGGATTCCACTAGTGCACGGAGATATTTTTCCGGTGTTTTATAGAGCGGTACAACCACACTGAAGGTCGGTTCCCAGGAAAAATGTTCCTGCCGCTGGCGTTCGAGTTCTGCTTTGCTCGGCAGATGTTTCGGAAGCCATTTCTGATAGATCACAGCGGCTTTGTTTTTATTTTTCACTTTTCCGACCACTTTTTCCGCAAGTGCCACCGGTCCGTGCAGTTTCAGATAGCGGCTGCCCTTTTTGCAGTATTCATTCATCTTTTCCGCGGCAAGCTGTACCGGCTGCAGATGGATCTGTCTTCTCACCCGTACCGAACCCGCCTCAAAAACAATATAAAATTCTTTCAGCTGCTGGTAATGCAGTTCAAAAAAGAACCCGCATTTTTCTTCTACCTCTGCCTCCGGATACTGATTCTGCACATCGACACGTTTCAGATGCTGGATTTCACATGGAATTCTGTTTCCACGGGAATTCTCCAGGTATACTTTCAACGGTTCCGTATAAGCTGCCCATCCACGCACCCGGCAGATACCGAGTTTCCGGTCAACTTCAGAACTCTCAATAAAATACTGCGGCATGCCCTGTCTTCGGATCAGCTGTTTTACCGGAATCGAAAACCAGACATCTTTTTTTCCACCCTGTACCGCATAAACCACCAGCTTCTTATACTGTTCCAGCTTTTCCGGAAACTGAATTTCCATCTGGATGCGGACTGCATCCACCAGATCCAGATCCTGAAAACGCTCCAGGGCACTGATGCGCTCCTGCTGCTTCAGATTTACCTCCAGCGGTTTCCCGTCCAGCTCCGCTGCTGCGGTATGTTCCTTTGGCCAGGTACCCTGCAGATGATAGATTCTATCATCTGCAAGGTCAAATCTTTCCTTTTCTACTACGAATACTTCTCGCTGCATAGTAATTCCTCTCTTGCATCTTTTCCTGTATTCTGAGTTACATACTGACGCATCGCTTTTTCATGAGCCTTTTCGCCCATCTGCACTCTGGCTGTTTTCACTTCGATCAATGTGGTGAGTGCTTTTTTCCACTCTTCTTTGTCGCTACAAAGCCAGCCATCCACACCGTTTTCGATCACGCCTTCCATCTCCCGGTTTCTGCTCATCACAGACGGCACTTTCACCAGTGCGGCTTCCATCCATTTATTCTCGGATTTGCTGCAATGGAAGATACTGTCCTCCAGAGGCATCAGGTTGATATCGATACCTGCCATGACAGCCGGTAACTGTTTCCAGTCCATAAACGGAAGTTTTTCCACTTTATTTCCGAATTTTTCCATTTTTCTGTCTGAAAGCACACCGACCAGCTTCAGGCGTACTTCCGGATGTTCTTTCATCACTTCCAGAAGTGCCTCTTCCGCCACCTCAAAATCCTGATCGTGGGTCTTCGATCCACTAAAGTAACCGATGGAAATATGTTCGGTGTCTTTTTCCACCTGCTCCATTGCATCATGGGACAGGATCTGCATCTCCATGCTTGCACAATTTCGGTTGATCACCACCGGTTTTCCCGAAAATTCGCTCCGGATCTCTCCCGCCAGTGTATGGGTGGAGGTAAAGTAGCCGTCACACAATTCCATACAGGAATGGATCTGCTCTGTTGTCTTTTTAAAATCTTTATACTCACTTCCGGTCAGGAAATGCAGATAAGAGATTTTTTCGTAATCAAAGATCAGATCGTCAATGTCATAATATACTTTTAATCCAACTTTTTTCGCCTGTTCCACTACCGCGCGTACCACATCTTCCCGGCTGCAGCGGTAACATACGACCGCACGGTACTCGCTCCAGTCAAGGTCTGCGACCTCATCTGCCTGATAAAAATCAGATCCATAACCCTGATAGTGCAGCTGTTCCCGGAAATGTTCCACCCGGTAACGGGAAGCAAACGAGATTTCCTCGCCCACAAACAGGATCTTCTTTTCGCGCACCGGCATCTCCTGACAGTGCAGTGTATGTTCTGCAAACTCCTGCAATTCTTTCAGAGCCGATTTTGCATCCGTCTCTTTCAGAACCAGACCTTTTTCGTAATATTTTACACGTTCCACCGGCGCACCGATCGGGAATACGGCAACCGGCATATGCATGGACATGATCTCGGAAGTTGTATACGAGAAGGTCTCCGGCCAGATGGACGGGATAAAGAACAGATCGATATCTTCTTCCATCGTCAATCTCGGAAGTTCATCTCTGGTGTATCTTCCTGTACAGGAAAATACCGGACTGTCGATCTCTTCATCCGATACACCGATCAGCTTCATCCGGATATTCAGATTCTGTGCCTCGATCTCTTTGACCATCTCCTTGACAACATCCAGACCTTTTTTATAACACAGCACACCGAGCAGACCAATGTTCAGTGTCTTTGTCGTCTTCGCCTTTTTATCCAGTGCCGTCACATAATGCGGTTTGTGCGGCAGTACATGTAACTGACACAGATACGGATAAGTCTTTTTAAATAACTGTGCCGTATCATCGGAGAATGCCAGGATCTCGTCACACCGGGATAAAAACTCTCTCCAGTGTGTTCTCCATGCGGTTCCGGACTCATAGTCCAGGCATGCATTGCTTCGGTTTGCCGGGATACACTGGTTACAGGTCTGTGCATCCGCGCCCTGACAGTATTTTCCCTGATCATTCATCAGATTTACTGCCGGACACATGAAGAAAAAGTCGTGAAGCAGCATCTTCAGATGTGCCTGATGTTTTTCTTTCAGTGCAAGGATCTGATCCAGTACCTGATAGATCTCCTGGTAGGTTACCAGCTCATTGATCCAGATCTCATCCACTCTCGGGATCTCATCCAGGATCATATCCAGATCTTTGGCAAAATACTGGATTTTATATTTTTTGTATTCATATTCCAGATAATAACGCATATTATCGATGTCAAACCGGACAGTCAGGAAACGTTTTCCTTCTTTCAGCGCGAGTTTGCGCTTCTCGATCAGATATTCCGTGGCACCGCCGCCGAGGTTATGATCAAAGGCAACGATCGCCGGTACATCCAGCAGCTGATTTAACAGCTGTGTTTCCACATACAGCCGGATCGTTCTTGCCGGATCTCTCCGGCAGAAAGCTGCCGTATCGCTGTTATAATTCGGATGTTTCTTCGCCAGTCTCTCCAGATGACTCTTTAACAGCCGTAATTTTTCTTCGGAAGAAAAGCTTCCACCATGTTTGTGATAGACAAACAGATTCTCCACCTGTACATTGGTATAACCTGCCTGGATTGCACGCTGGCACCAGTCATTTTCTTCTCCGTATCCCTTGTCAAAGTTCTCCTCATCCAGAAGACCTACTTCCCTGATCGCTTCCAGATTCATACCCATGCAGAAACCGATACCGGTCGGCATGGTCGCATACTGCGGACGGATCTGGCGGAAAGCATCGTCGATCTGCCATAATGGCATACCTTCAAAAATGACATTATCCTCACAGAAATTCGGAAAACTGCAGATCGTTCCGCAAGTTGTAAACGGTGTGGAGGATGCCACTTTTTCTTTGGTAAAGATCGGCCACATCAGTCTCTCCAGCCATCCCTCCGGCACTTCCACATCGGTATTGACCAGTGCTACATGATGCTCTGCAATTGCAAGGGCACGGTTTACGGACGGGAGGAATCCCATATTTTTCTCATTTCGAAGCAGAATTGTTCCCTCATGTTCCGCCACGTATCGATCCAGATATTCCCGTACTGCCGGATCCGGACTCTGATCGTCCACCAGGATCAGACGATACTTCATCTTTGTCTTTTCAATCCCCGCAAACAGCTTGTCAAAATACTGTAAGCCGTTATAAATCGGAATAATAATATCGATCACTTCATCCGAAGGGATCTTCGCATCAAATACCGGTGTTTCTTCCAGATACCGTTCCTTAAAATACCGAATGTTTCCGATGCTCTCCTGTCCCTCCAGGGTATACACCTGAATCTCATTGTAGGTCGGATCTGCCGGGATCTTACATAACGGATATGTCTTTTCTCCGTCTACGGTATCGTAAGCAACTGCCACTTCCGTCTCCACCGGTGACTGCACCACCAGCACACAGGAAAATCCGCAGGATTCTGCCTCCGGAATCTGTAAAACAGCTGCCACATCGCTCCGGTACACTACGGTCAGCGGTTCTTCCGCCACGATTTCCCCATTCTGTAAAAAGGCAAGATGGGTGTTTTCCATCGCATACGCACGGTCAAACGCCCAGCCGATGATCTGCAGCACACTGTTTTCATAGCTGAAGCTGTCGATGCTTCCCACACAGCTTGATGCCGGTTGTTCTGCCGGCTGATCCTCTGTAACCAGCGGGGCAACCGGGCGTCCAAGCATCTTCTTCACCAGCCGTTTTGCTCTCTGCTTCGGCTGCTGCTGGAATTCCAGAACTGCCCGAAGTTCTTCCTGCCTTCTCGCTTCCTCCGCCTTTTTGGCTGCCAGCCGTTCTTCCTTCTGCATCCGCTGCTGCAGTTTTCGTTCCTCTTCCCGGCGCACTGCCTCTCTTCGTTCCTGCTCCAGCTGGATCTCTTCTGCGATCTCTTTCTGTGACAGAAAACGGATCTGACCGGAAATCGTAATCTTCTCCAGTTCGGAAGGTTCCGTCACATGGATAAAATAACCGCCTGCCAGATTCAGAAATACTACCGTATCCGCCGCTTTGTCAATCCGCATGCCAAACGGGATCAGCTCCCCGTGGCATCCGCAGTCGAGAACTTCCACTTTCACCTCACAAAACGTATCGCTTAACAGATTCCACCGGATTCCACGGATATTTTCCACATTGTGCAGATCAAACGTAACCTGAAATCTTCCCCGGTTCAGCTCCACCGTCGTCTCGATGCTGTTCTCTTCCGACAGCCCCGCACCGGTATCATAATACAGTTTGCTGCGGAACTGTTTTTTCTCCCGATATGTCCGGACAGTCTCTGACAGATCCACAGGGATTCTGTCTTTCCGGTAAATATCCAGAGAATCGCTTCCTGCATATTCATAGGTAAAATGCATCGTCCACGCCAGAAAGATCTCGCAGTCCGACGGCTCTATGCCAAATTCGTGATTCATGTCATCCTGTGTATACAACGCACCCAGTTTCGGAATCCGGCAATACAGTTCATGGATCATTCTCCACATGATAAAAGCAGCCGGAATCGGGAAATCAAAGGTCCATTCATAGTCGATGATCTCGTAGTCCTCCCCGGACTCAAAGATATTGGCACAGATCAGATCAATATTTGCCGGACTTACACATTCATAGTAGTCCTTTCCCGGATGTTCTCCGAATACTTCTCTGAAAGCCTCCGTCTGATACTCCGGTTCTCTTTTCCGCTGTGCGAACACCTGCTCATATACATGTTTCAGGGTTCTCAGAATCTCACCGGTCTGTTCTTTTTCCACCAGATCACAGATCCGGTCTTCGAGTGTCTTCCCGCTCAGTACCTGATACACGATTCCGCCGTTTTCATACCGGCACGGAAGATTGTGAAATCCTTTTCCCGGTTTCTGCGCTCCTTTTTTTTCCAGTCCCGCTACAAAGCTTTCCGCCTCCGGGCACAGTGGTTTTTTCTCTGCCCACACGCTGTCATCTCTTCGTACCAGCTGTGTCAGTGTCCGGAATTCTTTCCTGCGTCCCTGATTCAGTTTGACATATAAAAGTTCTTCTTTTTCTTTGAGTTCCTGCTTTCCTGCAACCAGAAGAAACGAATTCACAAAACGGTCTGCTATCTGTTCTTTCTTCATCGCCTCGATACCGGCAGTCTCTGAAAACAGATCCACGGTTTTGTCCGTATAGATCGGATAATTTTTCCCATAATGATTGGTAGTCAGTGACGCATCCGTGAAGATCTCCGTCGGAAACTTATAATCCGGATACGGGTAATAGAATTTCTGAAAAGGAAATCCGCTTTCTTTCACCAGTTCCTGCAATTCTGTTTTGGAAAATGTTCTGACACTGTGATTTCCCGGATACCCGTTGATGCCAAAGAAGGGAATGTCCGTATGATCTTCCGGCGCACCGGCAAAATACTTCATTCCCAGCTTGTTCTCAATCGCGATCAGCAGTTTTCCCGTATCTTTCAGATAGGAACCCATCTTTCTTAAAAAAGTTTCATATGGCGTGTCACCCTCTGTAAAACTCATGGCATATTCCAGCACTCCGTTGACTACCACATAGTCATACTGCTGTCCCAGATCCATGTCATTGAGATTTCCCACCATGATCGTCAGATTTTCTTTCTTCTCGTTGCGGTAATAATTGATCTGTGCTCTTCTTTTTGAGAGTTCCACAGATGTGACCTGACCTGCCTTTTCACAGAGCGTACCGGTGATCGCACCGCATCCCGCACCGATTTCCAGTACACTGTCCGATTTTGTGATCGGATACCAGTTCAGGATATTTGCACGCAGATCTGAAAAATGATAGATCACAGGAAAGGAAACCTGCTCACTAGAAAGATCCTCGCAGGTTATTCCTTCTTTTGCCATCTTTAACATCTGTTCTTCAATATCACCATCTGAATACAGATCTTTTTGCGTATAATACTCCAAATTCAGTATCGCCATTCTTTTCCTCCTCAGTTACTTTAACGTGACCTTTGAGAACAGATCAAAGTATCCAACCGCTTTTTTATCGGTAATGACCGTCAGATTACACACATCATACAGCCGGTGGAACACAGTAAAATCACCGTCACGGTAGCCGGTACATCCCAGACACAGCATATACTCTCCCGCCTCTAACGGCATCTTCTGCGTGAATCGAATCCGTCTGGTCTCCCCTGCTTTCTGTGTACCCACCGGTGTGTTTTCATACATCGTATTGGTTCCGGTGATCTCCGTTCCCTTCAGGTCTTTGATCGTAAAAGCAAAAATCGGTTCTTGGATCGTCTCATGAAAATGAATCTTCATATCCACGGAAAATTCTTCCCCTTTTTCGATCACATTGGTGATCATTCCAGATTTCTCACGGATGGCAAAATCCTGGATCTCTGCCAGCTTGCTTCCGTACTCCAGCACCTTCGGATTCAGGTTCAGCTGTTCCTTCATACTTTTCTCTTCCTGTACAGCTGTTCCCTTCTCCTGTGTCTCCTTCGTATCGTTGTTCTCGCCCGGTTCGTCATACTGATTCACCAGAACGCGACGATACAGGTTGACCATTTCTTTCGCATCGCCTTCCGCCAGCTTTTCTCCTTTGTTCAGCAGAACAACCCGGTCACAGTATTTTCCGATACTGCTCAGGTCATGGCTTACAAACAGAATGGTTTTTCCCATTTCTTTAAATTCTTCAAACTTCCGGTAACATTTTGCCTGGAAAAAGACATCTCCTACGGAAAGCGCTTCATCTACGATCAGGATTTCCGGTTCGATATTGATCGCCACGGCAAAAGCCAGTCGGACAAACATACCACTCGAATACGTTTTTACCGGCTGATGGATAAATTCTCCGATATCCGCAAAATCCAGGATATCCTGCAATTTCGCATCGATCTCTTCTTTGCTGAATCCGATCATCTGACCATTCAGATATACGTTTTCGATACCGGAATACTCACCGTTAAATCCGGCTCCCAGCTCCAGCAGTGCGGAGATTCTTCCATCCACCACCACTTCTCCCTGTGTGGGATTCAGCACACCGGTGATGATCTTTAAGATCGTGGATTTACCGGAACCATTTGTTCCGATAATTCCCACGGTTTCCCCTTTTTTCACCTGAAAACTTACGTTGTTCAAAGCATAGTGTTCTTTATATCGTTTCTTTCTTGTCAATCCAAGGGATTCTTTCAACCGATCCATCGGATTCTCATACAGTTTATACATCTTACTGATGTTATTCACTGAAATTGCAATCTCTGACATCTGTAATCCTCTCTTTGATTTCTCTTAAAGTACATCTGCAAAATGTGGTTTCAGTCTCTTGAAGATCCAGGAACCCAGCGCAAACAATACGACTGTTACGATCCAGAAGTATACGGTCCATCCCCAGTGATTCCAGAACCATACGTGACCCAGCATGGAATCACGGTATCCGGTGACGATATAGTACATCGGATTTAATTTGAACAGTTTGATCAGCCACGGATAGTTGGACAACATGTTAACATCCCACATGATCGGTGTCAGCCAGACACCTACCTGTAAGAAAATGCTGATGATCTGTGTCAGATCTCTGAAAAATACAACGATCGCACTGGTTGCATATACCAGTCCCAGCGTAAGCATAAACGTACAGAACGAATAATACAGAATCTGCAGTGTTTCCAGAGACGGTGTGTATCCGTACAGGCTGCACAGAACCAGTGAAAATACAACGAAAAATGCATGTACAAACAGTGCCGAGATCATCTTTACGATTGGCAGTACACTGATCTTAAACACTACTTTTTTAACGAGATAATTATATTCCATCAGGGCGTTGGTTCCGCCGTTTAACGCATCCTGGAAGAAGAACCACGGAACGATACCGGATACCAGATAAAGAACAAACGGATAATCCGATACATTTCCCGCCTTCAGTCCGACAGAGAATACGAACCAGTATACCAGGATCGTAACGATCGGCTGTACAAATGCCCATACGATTCCCAGATAGGAACCTGCATATTTGGTCTTGAAGTCATTCTTTGCCAGATTCATAATCAGCTTCCGGTTCTGCAAAAGCTCGATCGGAAGTGTCAGCACTTTTTTCCGGAAAACAAACGCAACCACTGCTCCGCCGTCGATCAGCAGAAGCATCAGGATATTCTTGATCCACAGTTTCTGGGTATAATCTTTTTCCAGAACCGGATACAGCTGGTCTTTGTCAAGCGTCAGCCAGATATACGGATCGTTTCCATTGGTCCAGACTTTTAATGTTTCTTCATTGGACTCCAGACTCTCAATCTGCTGTCCCTCGATCAGTTTCGGATCATTCATCTCCGGAATCTGTTCTTTTACATCCTTGCATCCAAGGTACACATCCTGGATCGTAAATGTTCCCGGCTGTGTGCCCAGATCCAGGCGTACCATATTACACTGAAATGGAACTGAGAAAACAAGTTCCTGACTTTCTCCCACCTGGTTATACGACTGCACCTGGCTCATCTTTTCTGAAAGTTCTCTGGCTACACTGTAATAAACCTGAATCTCCTGTTCCTTGTCGCTGGTCACAGTAAGATGAAGTTCATAGTTTCCTCCCACGCTTCCTCTGTGACCTACGATCAGCACATTTAAAACCAGTAAAAACAAAACGCAGATACCGGCCAGAATCTTTTTCTTTCTTCCCATTTCATTTCCCTCTTATCGATTTTTGTACTCCGCAAAACTTCCCCACTTCTGGTCTTTCTCAGAGATGGTCAGTTCTTCTTTTGTCATTCCTTCCGGCATCGGCCATTCCACACCGATCTCCGGATCATCCCATTTCAGTCCGCCTTCATCGTTTGGATGATAGAAATCCGTACATTTGTATGCAAATTCTGCGGACTCAGACAGTACGATAAATCCGTGTGCAAAGTTCTTCGGAATAAAGAACTGTTTCTTATTTTCTGCGGAACTCGGCAAGATCACTTAATACCAGGAAGCCGTGTGCGAATCCTTCCGGAATATAGAACTGTTTCTTGTTCTCTTCTGTCAGCTGTACACCGAACCATTTTCCGTATGTCTCAGAACCCGGACGCAGATCTACTGCAACGTCAAACACTTCTCCGCTTACCACGCGCACCAGTTTATCCTGCGGATAATTGATCTGGAAATGCAGACCTCTTAAAACTCCCTTTTTGGAGCTGGACTGATTGTCCTGCACAAATTCCATGTCAATGCCTGCTGCCTTGTAATCGTTGTAGTTATAAGTTTCCATAAAATATCCACGTTCATCCCCGAACACGGTAGGTGTAATCACTTTCAGTCCTTCAATTTCACATGTTTCTACTGTAATTTTTCCCATCTTTTTTTCCTCTCTTTTTTCTGTTTTTCAGTCATCTTCTGTCATGATTGCTATGCAATACAAACGAGCAGTATCCGAAATGGATACTGCCGTTTTGATTTACGCGAGCAACGAGTCAAAGTCCGTGCTTGCACGAGACCTTGATGACTGCCGCGATAACGAGTAAAATTCGCGAAGCGTATTTTAGCTCGTTCTATCCAGCTTCATATTATAACATTGCTGTCCTTATTCTTCAACTCTAACCGTTGATTTGCCAGTTCTTTACTCACTTTGCACCAGAATGGTCAGCCAGACTTCAAAAAATGTCAGAATCTGCAGCGTACACATGCCGATTGCTATCTTATTTTCTATATTTTCATGATATTTTGTCCGTTTGCTCTTGATTGTAAACAACAGCATTGGTAAAAACGGCAAAAAGTATCTTCCCTGCACACCGGCCACATTGCCCCAGTAGGACGGCGTAAAGTCCAGCCACATGCTCAGCACGATTCCGCCTGTCATGATCACGGATAATACGATGGCGAGTGCTTTCTGCCATTTTTTCAGGTACATGACTTTTCCGGCATCCGCATACAGAGCGTAGGCAAGACACAGGATAAAACCAACGATAATGTGCCACGGTATCTCGATCTGGAACCATCCAAGAGATTTTCCTACGATCGTTCCCACATAGTATTCCATCTGCTCAAAATAGGTGTTGAACAGCACCCCGAGGCTGTGTACCGGGTCGCTCAGGATCTGTCCGATGGTCCATCCCACCTCCGATGTACTGCTGCTGTCGGAAGAACCAAGCAGTCCCTGGATCATCGTGCTTCGGATTCCGACCGTCGCGATCAGAAGGATCGACACAAAAGCGACCTTAAACACCAGTGCCGCCTTTTTGTTTTTGAACTTTCTGTACGGAATCGCGAAGGCAAATCCGCAGATAAAGATATAGGCAACTTTACATGGAGCCATCCAGCTTCCTACCACCAGCAGGAACAGGCAGTCCTTCCATCCTACCACATTCTTTTCAAAGATCAGATACATCGTATAGGCGATAAACAGAAAACTCAGTGCATTGACCGCACAGTCATACGAATACGATGCCGCAAGTTCCAGACTCATCGGAAACAGCGCGATCACCGCCATGATCATCTTTCCCCAAGGAAGGATCTTAATCGCAAAATAGATACAGAGCAGATAAAACAGCAGCGCGGTGATTTTTCCCATATAGAGGGTCCACATTCCATTCATATGGAAGAGATTGCCGATCAGCACACCGACCGTCTGCGGAAGATGTGCGATCATCGGAACCGCGATCGGTGCCCGATTATAGGAAACCATCGTCGTGTCTGTCACTTTGAAAAGCTGTCCGTAATCATACGCCATGTTATCCAGCGTCAGCTGCATCTTTTCCGTGATATCCGCATCGGTCGCACGCACATACACGTTTCCCTTCTCATCCGTGACCTCCCGCATCAGAATCTTATCCACATCCGCATACGTTGCAGCCATATGGGCATGTTCATCCGGTGCCACATTCGGCGGAAACAGGACGATATACATACTTCCCATAAAGATTCCCAGAATCAGGAAATACACCTCCGGTCTGCGGATCCCCAGAATATAGACCGCTCCCAGACAGAGTACGCCCAGAAGGAGGATCACCGAAAAGACCACATAAATCGGTTTTAAAAATGCATTATCTGACTGCACGTTAAACACCATCGTACCCAACAGCTGCTCTCCGTCGACCATCGCTTTATAACTGTAGGATTTGTAATTCGTCACAGCCGGAAATGCATGGCAGTCCGCCGAGGCACTCACTCTGATCTGGTAGATTCCTCCTGCCGTATTCTTTAACGGCTGTGCCAGCGGAAAGATCTGATAATCGATTCCCTGGATCTTGCTTTCATGAAGATCCCACTGCTGAACCACCGTATCATTCTGCACATCGTACAGTTCCACATGAAGGATGCCCTCGGCAGGTACTTCCATATTCCTCTGGAACATGATACAGAACTTTGTGATCTTATTTTCTTCCGGACGGATCTGCTGCACGATCTCATGCTCTCCCCAGAAAAAGGAACTGTCCCTGATCTGTTCGGACGATGCCGCAATATTGATATACGACCGTTCCTGATTGGCAACCTCCCTGACCTTGTAATAGTAAAACATCAGAATCATGCTGCCCAGCCCGATCATGAGCAACAACAACACACACCAGTTCTTATATTTTGTTTTTTTCATTCCGTTCTTCCTTTTTATCTGATAATTTCGTTGATTTCATTTTTTCGAATCTTCCTTATAATATCATTTCTGTTTCTTATAATCAAGCGGACATTCCGTGAAGATACTTCTTGATTTTTTTTCGCCGTTCTGACATACTGAATTATATTATATATTAACGATCCACAAAGGAGGTCCTATGACAGTTTCAAAAAAACAGATTCTTGCATGGCTGCTTCTGATATGCTCCATGTGTTTCTTTTTCTCCGCTGTTTCGGTATCCGCCGAAACGCTTTCCACTGCATCCACGGGAGATCCCGGCACGATTCATTTTCTGACCCTCGATGCCAACGGCGATGCGATCTTGCTCGAATGTAACGGAAAGTTCGGTATGGTGGACTCCGGAGAAGACAGCGATTATCCCGATGGTTCCGACAGCAGATATCCTTACCGTCCCGGCATCGTTACTTCTGCCGGTCAGGAAAATACGGTAATTTCCTATCTGCGCTCCCGCGGTGTAAACGAAAGCAATTTTGAGTTCTATATTGCAACCCACCCGCACAGCGATCATATCGGTTCCGGGGATGAGATCATCCGTACCTTTAAACCAAAGCGTGTCTATATTGAGCCTTATTCGGATGAATGGATCAGTAACCCCACGCATCTGTTTGACAATCTTTATGTATACGACCATGTAGTTTCTGCGGCAAAAGATACCGGTGCCCCTCTGATCCAGTATTTTGATCCGAATGCCCCGGTATATCCGCAGACCGTTACCATTCAGGGAACGATCACCTGGCAGGATTCTTCCGAAGAAGATGCAGATGCTTTGGCTTCGCTTCCCCCGGAAGCAGTTTCCGTCGAGCTTACCTGTCAGAGCGATACGGAAGATGTAAAAACTTTCTCCGTCTCCCCTGAATTTTCTTCGGAAAACGGTACATGGACCTACACCTTTACCGGTGTTCCGAAATACGATGATGATAAGAATGAACTCCGTTATCAGATCACACCATCCGCAGACAATGCGGTTTTCACTGTATCCGCAGATTCTCCTTATGATTTTATCTGCACGCCTGCGGGCACGGACACCGATGAGACAGAATCCGCAGTCACAGCGGATGCTCAGACAACTGCACTCTTTTCCGCTTCCGATTTCCCGGATGCGGTGATCGACGAATCCGAACCGGCGGTCACTTCCGCTCTCACCGACGGACTTTCTACCGATGCGATCCCAGAGAGCGATCAGGTAGCCGCTGACAATCCACTCGATCCTGCCAACCTGCAGGAGGGGCAGGAAAGTGCTTCCGCCCGCAGTGGTGTCCATGAAAATGAACAGGGGTATACAGCCTCACCGATCTTCTATCTCGGCGGCAAAGACGGATTACAGATTGAGATTATGAATTACGGTGTCTATCAAACCTGGGGTGCTCTGCCGGATGCCAATTATTTCAGTCTTGGCGTAAAAGTAACTTCCATGCAGACCGGTGCAACCGCTTTCCTCTCCGGTGACATCAACAATTACATCGGTGCGGAAACTGCACTTGCACAGAAGCTTGGACATGTAGATCTTCTGAAACTCGGACATCACGGTTCCTACGGTTCCAACACCAGTTCCTATATCCGCACCCTCAGCCCGAAAATGGCGGTCATGACCGGTACGTTTGCCTATGTAACCTCCCGTACCTTCCGCACGGAAACCAGTACGTTGGACACCCTGCTCGAGATGGGAGCCAATAACATTCCGCTGTACCCGACTGCCTGGTATGCCAAAGACGGCATCGGTGCGCTGCGGATCCAGCTGGACGATTCTCTCTCCAACAACATTCCGGCAAATAAAGAACGCGTTGCGATCGGAGACATCGAAGCACCACCGGTTGTCGTCTATTATAAGAACGGATTCCCGACCGCAGTATCCGGCTGGAAACAGGATACCGAAGGCAATTATTACTATTTTAACAATTCCTCCTTTCCGCTCAGAGATCAGTTTGTTTTAAGCAAGGGCTTATGGTATTACCTGGGAGGCGATGGAATCATAGAAACCGGATGGCTGCTTCATAAGAATCACTATTATTTCCTGGATCCTTCCACCGGCGCGATGCAGACCGGATGGCTGTACCGTTCCGGCACCTATTACTATCTGGATCCGGATTCCGGCGCCATGACTACCGGTACAAGAGTCATCAATGCTTCGGAATACTTTTTCAATTCCGACGGTTCCATGGCAGTATCCACCTGGGTAAACGGAACCTATTACGGCGCCAGTGGTGCAAAAGATACCTCCAAAGTCAATAACCGCTGGCATCACGACAGTAAGGGCTACTGGTATTCCAACCCGGATGGTTCTTACCTGACCAGTACCTGGGCGCTGATCGATAATTCCTGGTACTATTTCGGTTCCGACGGATATATGGTGACCGGATGGCTTCGTCTGGGTTCCTCTTACTATTATCTGGACAGCTATGGAAAAATGAAGACCGGATGGCTTTCCTACAAAGATAACTGGTATTACCTTTCTTCCGATGGTTCCATGGTCACCGGCTGGTACTACATGCTGAACAACTGGTATCACTTTTCTTCCGATGGTGCTATGACCGGCCCTGGCTGGCACTGGATCGGGGACAAATGCTACTACATGTATTCTTCCGGTGCGATGGCGGCGGATACCTGGATCGATTATGACTACGTGGACAGTTCCGGAGCCTGGGTCAAAGGAAAGACTACCAACACCCCGGAATGGATCCAGAAAGGCTCCCGCTGGTGGTATCGCCATGCAAACGGCACTTACACCACTTCCGACTGGGAATATATCAACGGCCGCTGGTACTACTTTGATGCCGACGGATGGATGATGACCGGCTGGATAAGCCAGAACGGTTCCTGGTATTACCTGAACAGTAACGGTGTCATGCAGACCGGATGGCTCAACCTGAACGGCTCCTGGTACTATCTGGATCCGACCTCCGGCGTCATGGCTTCGGATACCTGGGTGGACGGCTGTTATCTCGACCACTCCGGTGTCTGGAAACGCTAATACCAAAATAAACGAAAAAAAGAAGTTGAATACATACCGTTTTCTGATATGTATTCCACTTCTTTTATTTTTTCAACGGATTTTCCACACACAGCCAGATCAGCCATCCGGCAAGGATCGCCAGCGGAATGGCGAGTACCGCGTTGACTAACGGCATCATCTGTCCACCAAACTGTGCACAGATCATCTGCTGAATCGGAAATCCTGCCAGATAGATTCCATAGGAGATCTCTCTCTTTTTCCCGAATCCCGCAAACTTTTTCTTTGTCGCATATCCCAGATAAAACAGCAGATACGGCAGGAACACGTAGATCATATATCCCAGAACTCCCACACCGGTGCTGACCACCAGTCCCACTGCTGCCAGAAGCGCTGCTTTCCAGGACATTTTTATTTTATCCTGATACAGATAATACAGCATACCAATGAAAAACATCACCGTCGGACGGATCATGGAGCCGACCATCGGAATCCCCCGTTCTGAAAGGATCTGCACACCCACACATCCCACTGCAAAAATCACGATCGTATACTTCAGATTTTTTCTCTCTAAAAGCCGCAGGCGGTACATCACATAACACATAATGTAACATAAGAACTCCACCGGTAAGGTCCACAGTGCCCCGTTGACCACACCT
>ERZ840057.1693-NODE-1693-length-17385-cov-5.167224_pt1 | contig 17385 bp, 16 predicted proteins | sample MGYA00519907_ERZ840057 | MGnify/ENA primary metagenome ERZ840057 (study PRJEB31850, sample SAMEA3708862) | human gut metagenome | biome: human gut; feature: human-associated habitat; material: faeces | place: China | collected 2014 ...
AGTTTTTAATACTCTTTCATAATCTAATATAACTCCATCTATATCTATTCCTATTTTCATAATCTATTTCTCCATTAAATTATATTTATTAATATTATCTATTGTTGCAAATCCATTTTTCTCTTTCACTTTTTCTAAAAATACTATTCCGTCTAAATGTTCACATTCATGTTGAACTAATCTTGCAAAAAGTCCATGTACTTGCTTTATTATTTGTTTACCATTTTCATCGTAATATGTTAATTCTATATCTTTATATCTTTCTACTCTACCTCTAATACTAGGTACACTCATGCATCCTTCATATTGTATATCTGTTTCTTTTGATATTTTTTTCCAAGTAGGGTTTAGCATTGCTGTTACAGGTATTTCTTCTGCATCATTATATTTAATATTCTCTTTTTTAGCACCTACTACAATTATTCTCTTATTTATACCTATTTGTGGCGCAGCAATTCCTAATCCAGTACCAAATTCTAATGTTGACTTTAAATCTTCTATAATTTCTAAACTCTCTTCATTTATATTTTCTATATCTACTTCATCACTTATTTTATTCAGAATAGGATCTCCAACTTCTCTGATTTTTAAAACTTTTCCCATATTTCTACCTTTCTAAACTATTTCCAAAATAGAATAAGTTCAAATCTATTTACTGTATATAATTTATCATAAATTTCTTAATTTTACAATGAAATCGCCAATATTTACAAATATATTTACCCTTACATTTACTTAATTACCACGCTAAATTTTCTAAAAAATAATTTATGTGTTTCCACTTACCACTTAAGCAATTACTTTAACTTTGACACCCAAATTTTGATGTTTTTCTTTACTAAATCTGCCTTTCTCCTCAAAAGTTATAATCTCTGAAACTATATCAAAATCAAGTATTACATGTCTTGTTTCAGTTGTAGTACTGATACACATTCCACCCTAACTCTTACTTTCTTAATTATTCTCTTCTTAAAGTTCCCCTCTTTATCTCTATCGTATGCTATAAAGTTTTGCTTATCAATGAAATCTAGCAATACAAAATTTTTATAATCTTCTGTTAATTTACTTCTTTCAACTATATGTTCTTTTGAAACATCCTCTTCTTTTTTGAGTATATTTGAACGAGTTTTAACAATAAATCTTAACATGTATGGATCTGCTCGCCCACTCTCATTATACCCTCCAACAATAATATAGTCAACAAGTGCATCAAAAACATCTATATCAAATTCTTCCATAATAGTATTGTCATCAAAAACCTTTTTAAATTTCCTTAAACCTCTTTCTACACTGTCATCATCTTCTATTGTATCTTTAATTTTTGTTATTTGAGTATCTATTTCTTTGATTTTTGCTAAACAATCTTCTTTCTTTTCTGCATAAGTAGTTTTATCAATAGTTCCATCTAGCATATAATCTAGTAGTTTATTACATTCGTTTCGTTCTTTCATTATCTGTTGTACCTTTTCAAATGTTTCTTCATCTATAATTGCTTCATGATGATTAGAAATATAATATTTATCTTCTTCTCCCATATTAGATAATCTCTTATGGCTAATATGGTCTATTGTAAATGTTTTTCCTTGCAATACATCTCCTTTGTATTTTTCATTTTTTAATATTTTTCTTATTGTTGTTTCGCACCATACATCTTTTCCTTTTGGAGATTTTATTCCCTCTCTTGTTAATTGTCTTGATATACTTTCTGCACCATATCCCTCTAAATACTTTGAATAAATAAGTCTAACTATTTTTGCTTCATCTTCATTTATTGTTAGAGTATTCTCTTCTGAATTATATGTATATCCTAAACAACCACCAAATCCAATAAGCTCTCCCCTTTCTTTTTTCATTTTTAATCCTAGCTTAACATGAGTAGATGTATTTTCGCTTTCTTGTTGTGCTACTGAACTTAATATTGTTAATAATAGTTCTCCTGACATTTCTAATGTGTTTATTCCTTCTTCTTCAAAGAATACTGCTACATTATGCTCTTTTAGCACTTTAAATAATTTTTTAGTAGTAATTGTATTGTCAAAATTTAATATATATCGTAGATCTTCTAATTCTTTTACATTTTCAATTTTTAGTGGCTCTTTGGCAACAAATATATTGTTTACTTTCTTTAATTCTTAAATTACAAACTCATCTGTTTCTGTTGGTATAACATCTGTTATTACAAAATCTAACTTATGATTCTTTAACATTTCAAACATTTCACTTGAAACTGCACCACAAGTTAATTCTACATTTAAGTTTGGATAATCATTTTTAGCTACTTTTATATATTCCATTAAATAATAGTTTGTTAAATGTGATTGGCAACCTATATTTATTGTGCCAGTAGCTAAATCATTTCTTTCTTTCATTGCTTTCTCGGCAAAGTCAAAAGAAGAAATACTTTTATTAACTATTTCAAATAATTTTTTTCCTTTTTCTGTTAGTTTTACTCCATTTTTTTCTCTATAAAAAAGTTTTACATCTAATTTGTTTTCCAAGTCACTTATTATGTAGACAAAGCAAAGAGTTTTGCCCTATTTCTAGGCAAAACTCCATTTTTTTACTTGTTATTTTGTTTTAAATATAATAAATCTGCTTTCCTAATATCAAACTTTGTTCCAATTTTTAAATTAAGTGTTTTCACAAACTCTATTAGCTGCTTTATATTTTGTTCTGCATCTTCTACTTTCTTTGCTTCCAATTCTATAAATATTCCTAGATCTTTGACATCTTGAATATATGCTATAAATTCATCATTTTCATACATATAATTTTTATCAATCATATTTAAGAATCTAGTATAGCCTAATATATTCAAATGTTTTTCTGCTTCTTCTATGCTCATAACTTTCAATACAGATTTTTCTGTACTTATTTCAAATCCATTACTGTTATGATTTCTCCTTTTACAAACTATCTTCTTATCATCTTCATTTACATATCTAATAATTAGAGTATCTGTAATTTTGCCTTTATTAGGTGCAAATTCATTAGTTTTATCATTTTTCATATATATATCATCTAATGTAAATTCTTCTACATATTTAAAATCTTTATCTTCTAAACTTTTAACAATAGTTGATATTTCTTCAAAAACTTCACAAGTTATCTCAACATCTTTTATAAACTTTGTTTTGTTTGTTGCATCTCCAACATATTCTTTTAATTTTTGTTCTAATAGCTCAAAATCACATGAAATGCTACTAAAGAATGGAACTTTTATATGTACTACATTTTTGTAGATTTTTTTTGCTTTTAAATATATCACATTTTTATTATCGTTTATAAAATTGCTTTCTGCTTGTAATAAATCTCTATATTTTTCTCCTCTACTATTGAAATCTAATAATTGTATTGCTACTTCTGGAACTGGCAACATTTCGGAGAATCTTATAATAGATACATTTTTACCTTTTCTATCTTGTACTCTTATAAAACTAGGATTATCTTTGTATTTATCATAACCTACTTTGTATGAATATAAAGGTGCAAAATATAAATAATTTTCTACCCTTAATACTATTCCTACATAAGGTCTTTTTTGTTCTTTATTCCAACTAACATGACTATCAAATTGGCTTAAATAGTCTATATAATCTTCATTTACTGTATAAAATTTTAGTGTTTCATTTTCTCCCATTTTTGCTCCTTTATAAACAAAACAGGATATATTGCTATACCCTGTTTGTATTTTAAATCTCCCTACTTGAGGCAAGGGTTTTCCTAATGTATAACTCCCTACTTAAGGCAAGGGTTTTCCTAATGTAAATCTCCCCACTTTCGGCAGGGGTTTTTCCGATTAGTAATCATACGATTACTCTTTTAGTATATTCATTATACACTATTTTTATGCTATTGTCAAACACAATTTTTCAACATTTGTTTCAAAAAACAAGTCAGTTTATAGCACATTATCTACTTATATCTTCCATAGAACTACTTTTATCAATTTGATGTAATTGTTCTAATTGTTTTTCTGTGATATTTATAACCTTACCACAACAAGGTTTAAAATCTTTATTTCCATACACTAACCATATAATATTTTCTCTTTTTAAATCTTCCTTTGGCATAGTCCCAGGACAAGGATAACCATCTGTAAAAACAATTTTGTTTATTTCTCTTTTTTTAGTAAATGACCTAACTGCTAAATCCCAATCTTCTGTCCATGCTGAATGTCCTCTAGCTCCTCTAGGTATAGTAAAATTATCTATTTCTCTTACATTTTTTATATCTACCATTCCCCAAAATTGTTCATTAAAGCATCCTACTCTTAGTTTTGATTGTTGTAATAATGGTTTTAGTTGTCTTAAAAATGATTTTACTAATTCTAAATCTACTGACCCAGAAACATCAATCATAACTTCTGTTTCTGCATCATCTTCGATATCGTTTTCTTCTAATCTATACGCATAATTATTTTCTGCAATAGAACGCCTTTGGCTCCAAATTGTTTCGCTTTTTTCTATTTCTTTGCGTATTAGGAGTTTCCAATCAATTTCTTCTTTACTTTTTCCTATATCGCCTAATTCAATTGTTCCTTTATCAGTATTTCTTATATCTTTTTCGGTTTTTTCTCTTCTAGATTTGAATTTTTCTCTCTTTTCTTTTCTATTATCTTCAAATTCTCCTCTTTCATCAAAGTCCGTATCTATCTGTTCCTCTTCTTGCTCTTGGTCTTGTTCTTGAGTTTGTTTTTGAGCTTGCTTTTGTGTATTCTTATCTTGTCTTTGTCCTTTTTTCCCAGAATTTTGCTGTTCTTTAAAAGCTTCTTCCCATAAACTGTGGTCATCTCCTTGACTTTTATTGTTATCTGACTCTTGATTTTCAGTTTGTTCTGAATTTTCATTATTACTATTTTGTTCATCTTCTTGTTCTTGCTCTTTTTTTTCTTTTTCTTGTAATAATTTTTGATAGAATTCTTCTGCTGAATAATCTAATGCTTCTGGCATATTTACATATCCTTCTTTAATTGTAAATCCATCTCTTTCTAAATTAGCATTTATAATAGCATCAGTCGCTATATTCCAAAGTTCTGGATCTCTTTTTACTCCACTTTTATCCTTTAATCTAAACATATGCATAAATTTTATATGCATTATTTCATGTGCTATTGTAAATAATCTATCATTTTCACTTAAACTTGCAAAATAGTTAGGATCAACATATATATTTTTTCCATCAGTTGCTGCTGTATGATATTTTAAATTATCTTTAAATTCAATATTAGCTACTGCTATTTCACTACCAAATCTAGGATATTTCGCTAACATTTTTCTCTTTACATTATAAATTAAATCTGTATTAGCACTCATTTATATGCTTCTCCTTTCTTAAAATTAGCTACTACCACTTTTTTATAATCATTCTCTTTCATGTTCTTCATTCATAACTTCTTTAGAATCTCTTGTTAAATACGAACTATACATTTGCCCTATATCTGTATATTTTTCTATTCCATCTACTACATATTCTCTTGTTTCTTTTCCAGTATGTAATGATAAAGACATTTCTTGTAGTTCGCTTATTTTTTCCATTTTCCTTTCATCGTTTCCTGCCCAATATATATCAAATACCTCCAAATATTCCGGATCACAATGTTTTCTTATAAATTCTCTGCATGACTCTACTTGGCTTTCATCAGCTGTTATCAATGCTGTCATATATGCAAATCTTTCGCTTATATCTCTTGGTAAATCTGCTTGTGTATATCCCTCTCCCATTCCTTTTGTTACTTCTTCTGGAGTCAAAGTTGGAAGATTATAAAAATCAAAGAATTCTGCTGACCATTCTTCTCTAAGTTTTGAACTTATTGACCTTTGTATTATATCTTCAACATCTTTTCCTTCATATTTTCCTGCTTCTAGATTTCTTTCAAAATTATATAAGGTATTTGAAATTGATGTCCAACCACGGGGGTCGTTTGTTCTTCCTTTACATCCATTTCTGTCTAAATGTTCTTCTCCTACCTCTGGCTCTTCATAGAAATATCCTATGTCTTGTATATCTTCGCTTTTTCCAGAATTGTTGTATTTTGATAACATATATCCTATTACTGATGGATGTATTTTTTGTGGAATTGCATATTCTGTTATCCATTCTCCTACTTTCGGCTCCATATCTAGTATATGGTCAAATCTTTTTTCTAATGGCTCTGCTAAATCTTCTGCTACGACTGAATATTTCTTTTGGTTTCCTGTTGCTACAATAACGACGTTGTCTGGTAATTTTAGTCCTTTTCCTATTTCTACCATTCTGTTTAATACCAATGTATATACTAAACTTTGAACTGCTGGCTTTACATTTAAAAGCTCATCTAACATTATTACTACTTTTTTATCACTACCTTTTGACCTTTCATATACTGTATCTGCTATATCATATATATTTTGTATATTTTCTTCAACTAATTTTCTTTCTTCTTCTGTTGCCTCCCCCATAATTGCTGTTTTTGCAAAGTCTGGTGGTATGCTTTGTCCTGTTTGTAAGTTTACTGATCCTACTACTTTTTCTGGAAACATATTGTTTGTTAATTTCATATAAATTAAGTCTGGATATAATGTTTTTATTCTTTCTGTTTTTCCTATTCCTGATGGTCCTCGTAGTAATACTGACTCTCCTGCTTCAATCCAATTTTGTATTATTTCAGTATCTGTCATTCTGCTTCTATCAACAGTCTTTGTTTTATCTGGATTTAATTTTTGTAATCTTGATTTTCTTTGTGGTACTCTTTCTTCCTCTTCTGTTTGTTCTCCCAAAGTTATTGTTCCTCTTGATTGTTCCAAATCTCTAGATAAGTATTTATCCATAAATGTTTTTATATCTGTTTTATCGAAACCTCTTGTATGGTAATTACTTTCTTTATTAAATTGAACTCCTGCAAATATCAATTTTTCAGTTATCATCATTCGAGATTTTTCATCTACAATCCATTTAACTGGTTGTACTTCTATCCATACATTATCTCCATCTTTATAATCTTCTCCATTTGAAAGTGTAAAGTTATTTCCATCATAAAATGAATTTGCTTCAACTCTTACATATCTTTTTCCATTATATTGATATTCTTGATGAATTTGTGGCTCAAATGTTGTATCATATTCAGTATATCGAGTTGAATCTGTTGTATAACTATTCTTTGTTCTTGAAAGTCTACCACTTTCATATTCTCTTTCTAATCTTTCTTGCATATCCTTTGATACTGCCTTTTGTGGATAATACCCATACTCTACTTCAAGGATACCATCTCTCCCTCTTTTCCCACTCTCTCCGTTCGTGGGGATTGAGCCGATTGATGAGAACGGTAAAGCTGGGCGAGCCCCACCAAGGCGATCGGAAACATCGTAGTAAATTCCAGAACCATCATCGAAAACCACGCGCGCGTAATTATCTCCGTCATCTGACTTTGTCCAATACCATCCAGTTCTTCCCTCTAAAGAACTATCATTATCAACATGATAATCAGAAACCCATCCACCAAGCAATACAGAAAAATCTGTTATTGCTGCTTGTATTCCTCTTTTTTCTAATATATCTAATTTATCATTACCAAAGCATTGTTCTTCGGTCAAAAAAGTAAACTTATTCATATACTACTCCTTATTCTTCTTAGGCAATAGTCGTAACCTAAAATGCCACTACACAAAAATGATAAAGTTCCTGTGATATTTTTTTTAATCCTTCTCTATCTTTAACAGTTAAAACTATAATCATATTTTTGGGTAATTTGTATCCACTAAATTCTCTATCTTTAACAATTTGATAATACTTGTCTTGTAAATTCTCATTTAATTTATCAATTTCAGATATAACAAAGTAATTAGTTTCTTCTTTATTAGAGATATTTTCTTTAAATGTTGTAAACAATTCACTATCATTAGAATCAGCATTTACAATAATTTTTGAATCTAACTCTCTACAATCTTCATTTTGAATTACAACACAAGTGGCTCCACATCCTTTTTGTACTTCTATCAATTCTTTATTAATCATATTAAATTTTATCCCCTTTCGTAATACTAAAAAAATTCAATATTTTATTAAGAAACTTTTTGAATATATTTTCTTTTTTATATTCTACTATGTTTTTTTCCATCACATTTTCATTTTGAATTGTTTTATTTTCTTTTTTATTTTTAAAAATATCATTCACATTATATGTTTCTTTTAATTTTTCTTTTTTTATATTGTTTTCATGTATTATATTTTTATATTTTTGGTGTTCTTCTTTATCACTCCACCATGTAATATATATAAATCCTAAAAGTTCTTTGGTTTGTTTTCTTAAATTAAAACCATTAACTGGCTGTTCATGATTAAATTTAGCTTTATAATTTTTACTTGAAATATCAGTTAAAAATTTTATAAAACTTTGTGGAATTCTTTGGACATCTTCTTTATTAGTATGATTTAGTATATCTAATACTTCCACTGCTGCTTCACTGTATTCAATTTCGCTCATTTTCTTCACTCCTACTCTTTTCTTTAGATTCTCTTGTTAAATATGTACTATACATTTGCCCTATATCTGTATATTTTTCTATTCCATCTACTGCATACGCTCTTGTTTCTTTTCCAGTATGTAATGATAAAGACATTTCTTGTAGTTCGCTTATTTTTTCCATTTTCCTTTCATCGTTTCCTGCCCAATATATATCAAATACCTCCAAATATTCCGGATCACAATGTTTTCTTATAAATTCTCTGCATGACTCTACTTGGCTTTCATCAGCTGTTATCAATGCTGTCATATATGCAAATCTTTCGCTTATATCTCTTGGTAAATCTGCTTGTGTATATCCCTCTCCCATTCCTTTTGTTACTTCTTCTGGAGTCAAAGTTGGAAGATTATAAAAATCAAAGAATTCTGCTGACCATTCTTCTCTAAGTTTTGAACTTATTGACCTTTGTATTATATCTTCAACATCTTTTCCTTCATATTTTCCTGCTTCTAGATTTCTTTCAAAATTATATAAGGTATTTGAAATTGATGTCCAACCACGGGGGTCGTTTGTTCTTCCTTTACATCCATTTCTGTCTAAATGTTCTTCTCCTACCTCTGGCTCTTCATAGAAATATCCTATGTCTTGTATATCTTCGCTTTTTCCAGAATTGTTGTATTTTGATAACATATATCCTATTACTGATGGATGTATTTTTTGTGGAATTGCATATTCTGTTATCCATTCTCCTACTTTCGGCTCCATATCTAGTATATGGTCAAATCTTTTTTCTAATGGCTCTGCTAAATCTTCTGCTACGACTGAATATTTCTTTTGGTTTCCTGTTGCTACAATAACGACGTTGTCTGGTAATTTTAGTCCTTTTCCTATTTCTACCATTCTGTTTAATACCAATGTATATACTAAACTTTGAACTGCTGGCTTTACATTTAAAAGCTCATCTAACATTATTACTACTTTTTTATCACTACCTTTTGACCTTTCATATACTGTATCTGCTATATCATATATATTTTGTATATTTTCTTCAACTAATTTTCTTTCTTCTTCTGTTGCCTCCCCCATAATTGCTGTTTTTGCAAAGTCTGGTGGTATGCTTTGTCCTGTTTGTAAGTTTACTGATCCTACTACTTTTTCTGGAAACATATTGTTTGTTAATTTCATATAAATTAAGTCTGGATATAATGTTTTTATTCTTTCTGTTTTTCCTATTCCTGATGGTCCTCGTAGTAATACTGACTCTCCTGCTTCAATCCAATTTTGTATTATTTCAGTATCTGTCATTCTGCTTCTATCAACAGTCTTTGTTTTATCTGGATTTAATTTTTGTAATCTTGATTTTCTTTGTGGTACTCTTTCTTCCTCTTCTGTTTGTTCTCCCAAAGTTATTGTTCCTCTTGATTGTTCCAAATCTCTAGATAAGTATTTATCCATAAATGTTTTTATATCTGTTTTATCGAAACCTCTTGTATGGTAATTACTTTCTTTATTAAATTGAACTCCTGCAAATATCAATTTTTCAGTTATCATCATTCGAGATTTTTCATCTACAATCCATTTAACTGGTTGTACTTCTATCCATACATTATCTCCATCTTTATAATCTTCTCCATTTGAAAGTGTAAAGTCATTCCCTCCACAATCAGAATTTGCCTCAACTCTTACATATCTCTTTCCATTATATTCATATTCTTCATGTTGCTTTGCTAAAAATTTTTCATCATAGGCATTATACTTTCTTGAATCTGTTGTATAGCTATTTCTTGTTCTTGATATACTACCACTTCTATATGCTCTTTCTAATCTTTCTTGCATATCTTTTGATACTGCTTTTTGTGGATAATACCCATACTCTACTTCAAGGATACCATCTCTTCCTCTTTTTCCACTCTCTCCGTTCGTGGGGATTGATCCGATTGATGAGAACGGTAAAGCTGGGCGAGCCCCACCATCGCGCGAAAAAACATCGTAGCAAGATCCAGGACCATCAGCGTCAACCACGCGCGCGTCATTATCTCCGTCATCTGACTTTGTCCAATAATATCCTGTTCTTCCCTCCAAAGAATTATCATTTTCAATATGATTGTTGTCAGAAACATAAGCACCTAAAAGAATAGAGAAATCTGTTATTGCTGCTTTTGTTCCTCTCTTTTCTAATATTTCTAATTTATCGTTTCCAAAATATTGTTCTTCTGTTAAAAAGGTAAAATCACTCATCTATACTACTCCTATATTCGTATATCCATAGAATTTTTATATGAATTTCATGGATACATTATCTCTTTTTTTATTCTACCATAACAACCTTTTTTTGGGAATAGTTTTACATATTTTTTTATAGTTTTTGTGGAAAAGTTGCATTTTTTAATTTTTTGCTTTCTTTTGTGTCTTTTGATTAATTGATAACTTTAACTCATCTTCACATTTTGTCTTGATTTTTGAAAGGGTCAATTGAAAAAGTAATTTCTATTTGGAAAAAGTAAATTCTAGTTACCGAGTAAATGCTATTTATAAGCAAAAATTTAATGCTAAAACATTGATTTTTGCTTATTTTTAGTGTAAAATGAAAATATAGACAAGAAAAAAGGACGCACTTAAGCGAGTGAATTCAAATTAATTTTTTTGAGTGTAAGACTAATTTCTATTCACTTAATTGTGCTCACAACAGTGGCAATATGTAGTTAGTGCAGATGTTTCTTGGTATAATTTTAGTACATTTTATGAATTAAGAAGATAAGGCTGTAGTGTGACCTCATCTTCTTTTATCTTTTGTATATTAAATTTATCTAAAGTATCTTTACCATAGAAGAATTCAAATGCTTCATAAGGAGTTTTTCCACCAAGAGATTTTCGTGGTACAGAATTTATGTGCGAGAACATTAAATCAAGCTTGTCCTGTGTCAAATTTGACATAGATTTTTTCTTTAATATCTCTTATAAACTCATGATTGTTTTCTACATGTGGTTTCTGGCTTGGCATTTGTGCATCACAATAAAATATATTGCTTCTTATTTCGCCTGTTTCTGTGTTTACTTCAAACAGTTGTGGCTTTGCAAATTCAGAGCCTCTGTCTGTTAATAATAATCCAAACAATTTTTGATACATATCATCTCCAAGAAGTTCTTGAAAATAATTAAGTGAATTAGACATTTCTTCAGATGTTTTATGCTGTTTTAATCGTCCTAAGTCTTCTGTTTGTGAATATCTACGTTTTCTGTTATTTTTTATTTCTTTTCCGATTGTTGATTGACTCTTATTGAGTTCTTTTGCTGTTTCAAATTTTCTTAATCCTTTGTTGATGTTTTCTTCAATAATTTTTCTATCTTCTAAAGAAAGATGTTTACCATTAAAACCCATAATTAACCTTCTTTCCCAAGAAACATCTACTCTTTAATTATATCACTATAATTTAATCTTACAATAAGATATAATGTAACACTTATTTATATTGTATTTTTATCAAATAGAATTTACTTTTTCAATTGACCATTTATTTTGATTTATTTTTTCCTAAGAATAAGGTATTGTATAATCCCCTCTCCCATTGTATAATGTCATTGGAGGTACTTATATGAAGAAGAAAAAAAATAATAACAATAAATTCCCTTTTTCTAATGAAATCAAACTTTTTAAAGATGACTTTAAACGCTCTATTGATTCGATGTCTGACGAGGAATTTATGGATATGATGTCTGTATTAGCTTCATACTACGATTGTTTTGATGATGAAAACTGGACTTTTGATGAAGGCTGGGAAGATGAAGCTGAAAAATTTTATAATCAAAATAATAATGAAATTAACAACCTTATTAATAATGATGATTTACCATTTTAACCTCAAAAAAAATTTTTTTCTTGAAGGCTTCTTTATTGATGCCTTTTTTCTTATTATGTTTTTGGTTCAAAATGAGCACTTTCCTATAATATAAAAATTAGCCATCTATAATGATGACTATGTAAAAAACAAATCAACCTAGATTGACTTGTTTATAATTTTATTATTTTCTTCTTTATTAAATTTCTCTTCTAGTTGTTGTATACTATAATCTGTTCTAAATATTACTTCACTATCAAGTTGCCATTTTAATAATAAATTCCAAAGTTCTGGGTAGTCTTTTCTTATAATTCTCAAACTATCCAAACTTTGCTTAACACAAAACCAACAACCTAACCTTTTTAATTTATCGTATAATGGATTATATAGTCCCTTTTCTTTTATATATTCTAGGCAATCACTTTCTGGCATCTCCCATTCTGCTAATGGTGCTTTTTCATTTCTATCTAACCTTGCTAATCTTTTTGGCTCATCATAAGCTATTCCTATATAACTTATATACTCTTTATCTTGATTTTTAAAATATTTATCCAAAGTTGCTATCTTTAACCTACTATTACACCAAGCTCCTAAATTCCAAGGAAAACCATATATTTTTCCTTTATATTTACCTCTTTTCTTTTTAGTATAAAATTGTTGTTCAAAACTGACATCTGGCTTTATTCTTGTAATCTTTTTTCCTATATTCTTCATTAAGTATTCATCAACTTTATCTAAATACTCATACATTTCTGGATATTCTGCTCCTATTATTGGCGTTGCCATTACTTCACAATATACTATTTCATCTATTGGCATTTTCTTTTCTATCATTTTAAGAAGCATGGCTGTGCTATCTTTACCACCACTATAACTAACTATATGTTTCAAAGCATTCCTCCTTACATAAAAAATAGCCACCTAATATGATGACTAAAATAAATCACTATAAATTTTTCTATCTTGTCCTTTCTTTATTCTTATTTTTATTTGGCTGCATACGAACTTTAGAGTATATTTCAAAAGCTTTATCTTCATCAAAACTCTTATCTATTGAAATTGATTTGCTTTCAATAAAATCTTTACTCATTATGAATCTACCTGTATCAATGAAATTGTATCTTCCATCTTCGTCTTTTCCCATATACATAACTGTAATAGGTATTTTTTCACTATTGTTGCATATTGGTATATTGACAGTACAAAACATTCCTTGTTTCAAATTGTTTAGATAATCGATTGCTTCTTGATTTTCCAATTTTCTCCCTCCTTATATTTTTTTCCACTAAAAAAAGCCAACCTTTCGATTAGCTCTTATTCATCTATTTAATTGATTTTGGTTAAAAATTTTCTTTTATTTTAGGTAGTGTGGAATCATGTCCCAACACTCCACATCACTAATTTTTGATTTTTACTTTTCTGATTTAGTATTTTTTTATTAAAATTTATAATTTTTTAATTTTCTGTAACCCTTGATTTATCAACACTTTTTATTTTTTTAGACCTAGCACTGAGACCACCTCCACATGTAGTGCTTATTTGTAAAAAACACCTTGATTAGACTTGAGTGTTGGTAAAAGACATCTAATTATTTTAATTCTATCTCCATAAATGTTATAAAAGATGGTACACTTCCTAATAAATAAAATAAATCTGTAATAATAATGCTAGCTTCTTCTTTTGAACCAGGAGCATAATATTCAATATCTTCTGAATTTTCAATCATAGCAATATCATTTTTTAATATTTTTATAATATATGGATTTGCTTCTTGCACATCCTTTAAAAATTTCTTTGATTTTTTATAATCTCCTTTTTTAAAATACATTATTGCCATTGGAAAAAGCATAAATGCAGAATACTCATTAAATTTCTTATACAATTTTTCACACTCTTCAAATTTTTCTAAAGTACAATACAAACCAATTAATGTATATCTTATTCCTAAATTATCACTTTCACATAACTTCAACATTTCTTCACATTCTTTAATTGCATCTGTATATCTGCCTAAATCCATCAATATAGTAAGTTTCCTATTTCTTGCTCTCATATATGGTCTAGTTTCTATCATTCCCCAAAAATGTCCTATATTTTCTTTATCAAACATATTGTCTTTTTCTAATATTTTTGTTGCTTTTTCGATAATATCTTCCATTTTTGATAATTTCTTTATTTGATTTTCTTCAAATTCTGCAATAAAACATTCAGCATCAATATTTTCAGGATTTATTTCTAATGCTTGTTTTGCTAGTTTTATTGCTTTTGTTTTTGAAGATGTATTATATGCCCCTTCCAATAAATCATCCGACTTAAATTTTGGATCATCAAATTCAATTTCGTTATTGTTTAGTTTTTGTATAAAATTTTTCATTTCTTTTTCCATTTGTTCTTCACTATCAAAGTTAAATTGTTCCATATATTTGTTCATTTGTGAGAATATTTTCTCTGTTTCTTTGCTCATATAGTACCTCCTCAAAAAATTATTATTTATGTTATATCACATTCTACTCTAATTCTCAAGCCATTTCGAAGTACTTTATTAAGTTTTCCATTTTCATCTCTTTCATAAGAAAAATATTTTCTTGTATTTATAAAATCAACAAGCACATTATTGCTATTTAAATCAATTTTATTATTTTGTATAACAACTTCATCAGAGACATCTTTTGGAACACTTAAATCAAATTCTCGCTTTAGTATAAACCTAATCAAATATGGATCAATTAATCCGTTTTCATCATATCCTCCAACTATAATATAATCTACAATAGCATTAAATATTTCTTGGTCGAATTGGTCCATTATATCTTTAGAATTTAATAATTCCTTTACTTTTTGTAATCCTTCTGAAATAGATTTCTTATCTTCTGCTAATAACTTTAATTGTTCTATTTTATTTTCCAATATTTCAAGTTTTCGATTATATTTTTCTACTTTTTCATTATAGTCATTTTCGGATATTTTATCTTCTACCATTAAATCTATTAATTTACTTTTTTTAGATTTTATATTCGAAAATTCCTTTTTATATCTTTCTAATTCATCTTGTTTATTATTTTCATTCATTGTATCTTGCATTAAATTCAAAAATTCATCTGTTTCAAAATTTGTATTTGAAGATAATAATTTATAACTATCAACAAAAGCCTCTTTTATCATTTCTTCTCTAATAGTTTTTGAATCAGTACAATTTTCTTTTCCATTTTTGGCAAAGCTAGTACATGACCAAGATGGAATTTTTTCTCTATCTTTACCTACAACTGTTCTTCTTGTAAAACAATTACCACAAAATCCACATCTGATTCTACTGCTAAAAGCAAACTTTCTTCCTACATTTCCTATTCTTCTTCCATTTGCCCTTGCTCCGCATCTTTCTTTTAATATTTCTTGTACCATATCAAATCTTTCTGGAGAAATAATTGGTTCGTGATGTTCTGAAACATAAAATTGGTCAGCCTCCCCTAAATTCTTATATCTTTTATGTGATAAAGGATCTGCTGTATAAGTTTTCCCTTGTAATACATCTCCTTTATACTTTTCATTTCGTAATATTCCTCTTATTGTACTATCATTCCATTTATTATTTCCTTTAGGGCTTTTTATTCCTTGTTCTGTTAGCATCTTTGCAATTCCATTTGCACCATGTCCATCACAATATTTGTCAAAAATAAATTTAACTACTTCCGCTTCTTCATCTATTATTTCTAATTTGTCATTTTCATTTCTATATCCGTAACATCTGTTAAATCCTATTAATTCTCCTCTGTTCATTTTCATCTGCAAACCTAATTTAACATGTTCAGATATATTTTCACTTTCTTGTTGTGCTACTGCACTAAGTGTAGTTAATAACATTTCACTCGTCTTTGTATCTAAAGTATTTAAATTATTTTCTTCAAATAAAACTGCAACATTGTTATCTCTTAACAATCTTACATTTTTCAAAACATCCATTGTATTTCTTCCAAATCTTGATATAGATTTAGTTAATATTAAATCTATTTTTCCTGATAATGCATCTTGTATCATTTTCATAAAACTTGCTCTTCTATAATCTGTTGTTCCAGATATTCCTTCGTCTGCATATATGTCTACATACTGCCATTCAGGATTATTATTAATTTTTTCATAGTAATATTTCTTTTGTGATTCATAACTATTTAATTGCTCTGCTCCCATTGTACTAACTCTTGCATATGCTGCTACTCTCAATTTTCTATTTAACACTTTTCCTGTTGTTCTATCAATTATTCCTTCTTTTTTCGGTATTTTAATTATCTCCACATTTACCACCTAACCTTTCTTTGTAAAATTCTAAAGGTTTTGGTGTAATAGTACAAAGCTGTAAATTTTCTTTAATTTTTGCTTTTGCACATTTGCAAATTTTTTCATTTAATGCATTCTTTTCTTCCAAATAATTAATTGCTCTTAATTGCATTGCTATCTTAAAAAATGATAATTCATATTTTTCTATATTATTGATTAAAACTTTATCTACCATTTACTCACATCCTAATTGCATAAATACAATTTGAGTAAAATGTTATTATAAATTACTAAACGGCAAATCAGCTTAATTTGCTCCACAGGAATTTCACCTTTTCGCTCCTTTACGAAATTACCTTCATTGTTTTAGACGGTTTTATCACGCTCGAACTGTGACTAGATAAGAGTATCATTATGCTTATTATTAATCATCGCCTTATTAGTTGCTACCTAATATTTTATAATATAAGTATTTATCGCTCGATCTAATTTAGATTTCTTGGCGTACCTATTAAACTGGCTCATAATAATAAGAATGTATTTAGTAATTTTTCCATATTTAATTCTTAGGGAAAAATATCCTCTTATTCCATAAAGGAATAAATCAACGTTTTGTAGGATAAAAAATTGAAATTTTTTTAATTTTTTTGAAAAAATATTTTTCCCCTTACTTTTTGAAAGGAAAAGATATATATTTTGTACGAAAAAAATATAACTTTTTCATAAAAAAATTTTTTCCCTCACTTTTTGAAAGGAAAAATTTGGTGCTTTGTTAAAAAATTTTTTAAATTTTATGCAAAAAAAATAGAAGATTGCTCTCCTATTTCTGTACAAATATA
>ERZ840057.1699-NODE-1699-length-17314-cov-3.885451_pt1 | contig 17314 bp, 12 predicted proteins | sample MGYA00519907_ERZ840057 | MGnify/ENA primary metagenome ERZ840057 (study PRJEB31850, sample SAMEA3708862) | human gut metagenome | biome: human gut; feature: human-associated habitat; material: faeces | place: China | collected 2014 ...
TACGTACCAGTGTAGTGAAAACCCTACAACGATTGTAGAGTCAAGGTTTGTGTTGGCGGCGGGGCGAAAATAGTCACGCTCCAAGCACGATGCTTTGACCCCTCCATGCCCCTCACCTAGCCTCAAACCATCACAACATTCGACGTTTTTTGCCAAAATCGGGAAAAGCATCGAATGTTGTGATGGTTTTCCTACCACCCGATCGGGTGGAATCGCTTTCTTGTGCACGAAGGTGTGCGGACCCGTGGGCAGGGGAATAAGGTTGGTTATCCGACTCCATTGGAGGGCTCATGGACCTGCCGATCGTCCTGTCCCATAAGACTGCCTGGCTGTACCACAACGTGGCGCGCCCGTCCGAGCCGCTCTCGCGAGCAAGCAGCCTATACGATGAGGACTCGCTTGCTAACGAGGCAGAGCCGACCGCGAGCCTGCCCAAATTGGGACTCGATGCCAAGGGGCTGAGGGCTTCAGCGGCAGTCGGGATCGTTACCGACTATCTGGTTGCGCTTGGTTTTCCACGAGAAGAGCTCGATCATATCGACACGCTCGTCAACTTCGATTTTGAGCGCTCGACGCCGACTGGATTTAGGTGCCACGTGTTTGGAGCGCCGGTACCTCCAGGCCATCTTATCGAGGTGGCAGAGGACCTTCTGGTGGTTGATGAGGTCATGTGCTTTGTCCAAGCGGGTTCGTGGATGAGCGAGCCCGAGCAGCTGGAATATGGCTATGAAATCTGCGCCCGATACCATTTGAATCATCTGTCGACGGACGATTATGTCGAGATGGGGCAGAGGTATACCGTTGCCGACTTGATTGCCTATTGCAATGAGAACCGATCTCGTCAGGGGGCTATACGCGCGGCCGCCGTGCTCAAGCGCGTGCACGATGGCGCGCGGTCGCCCATGGAGACGGCCACCGCAATCATGGTCGTAGCAAAACGTTTCCAGGGCGGGCTGGGATACGCCAAAATCGAGCTCAACCATAGGGTCGATGTTCCCAACGAGTTCAAGTGTCTCGCAAAGGCCGGGTATTTCGAGATTGACGTATATGCGCCTGCGAGCGGTACGGGGATTGAATACAACGGCTCGGACCATCTTGATAAACAGCGCAGCGCGTCGGATGCGGAGCGTATGACCGTACTGAGCGCGCTGGGCTTTAGGATGATCGTCCTCACCGGGACTCAGTTTGCCCATCAGCTGCAATTGCACCGGGCGATGAACGCCATTGCGCTCGCTATGGGCCTCAAGTGCGACCGAAGCGAAGCGTTCCAAAAGCGGCAGAACGACCTTCGAGAATTCGTGATTCGCCACTGGGACGGCGGCCTCTAGGGGCGCTTTGGTCTTTCTACGGGGTGCCGCGGGCAGGCAAACCATCACAACATTCGACGTTTTTTGCCAAAAACGGGAAAAGCATCGAATGTTGTGATGGTTTGTATGCTGAGGATGGGCTTGGAAAGTCCGTTTTGCTCGAAGCGACCTGTCCTGTCGTACGGGTGTCGGCATGATTCTCCCGTGGGGTATTATGTTTTCCGAAGAATAAAACGCCGCGTGAGGGGAGGGCTGCGTGGACGGGCACGTGCAACATGACGGCTTTGGTCGCGATATCAATTACCTGCGCATTGCCGTTACCGACAAGTGCAATTTCCGCTGCATTTACTGCATGCCGGCCGATGGCGTGGCACCCCGCGCGCACGACGAGCTGCTCAGTGCCGAGGAAATCGCCCGCTTTGTGCGCTTGGTGGCGGGGGAGGGCATTCGCCGCGTACGCCTGACGGGCGGCGAGCCGCTGGTCAGCCGCCGTATCATTCCGCTCATTCGCGACATCCGCGCGATTCCGCAGATCGAGGACATCTCGCTTACCACCAATGGCGCCCTGCTGCCCAAGCTGGCACCGCAGCTCAAAGATGCCGGCCTTAACCGCGTCAACATCTCGCTCGACACGCTCGACCCTACGCTGTTTGGAAAGATTACGCGCCTGGGTCGGCTCGAGCAGACCATGGCTGGCATCGACGCGGCGCTGGCCTGGGGCTTTGAGCCCGTTAAGGTCAACTGCGTTGTGGTGCGCCGGCTCAACCAAGATGTGGCGGCCCTCGCGCGGCTCACGCTCGACCGTCCCATCCACCTGCGCTTTATCGAATACATGCCCATTGGCGACGAACACACGAGCTCGCATTGCGCTGTGGACCCGCATGCGCCCACGCTCAATCCCGAGTTGTGGGACGCGAGCGATACCGTGCCGAGCGACGAGCTACGGGCGCGCATCAATGCCGGGGCCGCCGCGACGGGGCTGGGCGAGCTCGGGCCGCTCGACATCAACGACGCTCCTGCCGGCGCGGGCCCTGCGCGCTATTGGCATTTTCCGGGCGCGGCGGGAACGGTCGGCTTTATCAGCGCCATGTCCAACCATTTTTGTGCGAATTGCAACCGTCTGCGCCTGACGGCCGATGGCAACGTGCGTCCGTGCCTGTTCAGCGATGCCGAGTATTCGGTGCGCGACGCCCTGCGCCGTGGTGATGATATGCAGGTACTTTCGATTTGGCGCGATGCCGTGGCCCACAAACCGCAGGAACACGCGATAATTGAGGGCACGCAACGATTTATGTCCCAAATCGGAGGATGATCATATGGCCAAGAGCAGGTACGCCGATGCCACCAAGGCCGCTCGCAGGGCCGCGATGTCTGCCCACAAAGTCACGGCTGCGGCGAATGCTGGCAACGCCGACGCGTCCGCACAGCCGTCTGCCAGTGCTGCCACCGAGCCCGCCCGCGACGCCCGTCGCGACGAGCTGACGCACGTGGACGCCAAGGGCGAGGTACGCATGGTCGACGTGTCCGACAAGGCCGAGACCCATCGCATTGCCATCGCCGAGGGCACCGTCCTCATGCACCCCGAGACGCAGACCATGGTGCTGCAGGACCGCGCCAAAAAGGGCGATGTGCTCGCATGCGCGCGCGTGGCGGGCATCATGGCCATCAAACGCACAAGCGACATCATCCCCATGTGCCATCCGCTGCTCATTACCAAGAGCAAGTGCGACATTGCGCCCATCGCTCCGGCGGGGACGCCGGCCGATGACGTGCCCGAGGGCTGGGCGCCGGCGCGCGCGGACGGGCAGGTTGGTTTTCACGTACTGGTTACGGCGGCGTGACGGGCAAGACGGGTATTGAGATGGAGGCGCTGACCGGCGCGAGTGCCGCGTGTCTGACCATCTACGACATGTGCAAGGCGGTCGATCGCGGCATGGAGATCGTTGACGTTCGCCTGCTGCACAAGGAGGGCGGCCGCTCGGGCGTGTGGGACCGCGCAGAGCGTCAGGCCGCTGCCGTTGAGTCCGTGGCCGCTGACGGTGCCGCACCCGCGAGCGCGCCCGTCGCCGTCGCGCCCGCAGCTCCGGCCCCGGCCGTCCCCGCGATCGCGTTTATCGGCTACCAAAACTCGGGCAAGACCACGCTCGTCGAGAAGGTTATCGCCGAGCTCACCCGCCGCGGCCTGCGCGTGGGTTCGCTCAAGCATCATGGGCATCACGGCTTTGATATCGACGTGCCCGCTAAGGACACCTGGCGCCATCACCAAGCCGGATCAAAGCACGTGGGCCTCATCTGCGCCACGCGCTGGGCGGAGTACGCCGACACGCGCGAGGAGGACGAGATGCCCGCGCGCGAGCTGCTGTCGCGTTACAACGATGTCGACGTGGTGATCATCGAGGGCTACAAGACCGAGGGCTTCGACAACATCGTGGTCGCGCGCTCGGGTGTCGACCGTCTGCGCGGCAAGAGCTCACTCGACCTGGTCGATGGCCACACGCTGGCCCTTGCCTGCAACGAGGCACTGGCGCGTCAGGCCTTCGACGCCGGCTTTGCGACCCGAGCCATCAACATCAACGACGCCCGAGCCATCTGCGACCTTATCCAAGATCACCTTTAGGGGCCGGCTCGCTGCGCTGCCATAACATGCCAAATAGGGACAGGTTTGTTTTGGCAGGTTTTATCTGGGCAAACGTCATTTCCACCACAAAGGAGCCAGGCACCTTTGTGGTGGTTTTTACTTTGGTAGATGTGTGGGACATGCCTTACAATCTACCAAGTAGTTCATACTGAGCGAAAAACGGAGAGAAGGGTCCTGATGCGTCCTTAATGTTTCATGCGGATAGATTGATTTGACAGACGGTGGCGAATACCCACCGCCCGTATTCGTATGAAACAAGGAGTCTCCATGCTCGCATCTCTTCTCTCAAAACCTCAACCTTCGCTGTCCATGCAGGCCAAGCGCCTGGTAGCGATGCGCTTTCTCATCTACACCGGGTTTCAGACCAGCTACTTTATCGGCGTCATCGGAACGCTCACCTATGCAGACGATGCCTCAGTCGTCGCGACATCGCTGGCCGTCCTGTTCATGAACGTTTTCGTGATCCTGGGATCCTTTGCGGGCGGCGCTGCGCTCGACGCATGGGGTCCGCGCCGCCATTTCTTGCTGAGCATCGTCGGCACGCTCGCAACTGGCACGGCAATCATCGCCTTTGGTAGCGCGACCGGCGTCGTCCTGCTCGGCGCGGTGTTTCTGGGCTTTACGATGGGATTCGCCCAGCCCATCGCCACATCCTATCCGGCTTACCTCACCGACGATCCTGTCGAGCTCAAAGACATCAACTCCGCCATCGCCATGTTTTCAAACGTGAGTATCATCGTTGGTCCCACGCTGGGCGGCTTTGTCGCGGCGGCTGCGTCGTCGCGTGCGGTGTTCGTGCTTATGATGCTCTTTACCGTGCTGGCGTTCGTCGCCGGTTGGGGCTTTAGGCCGCAGACCAGCCATGTCGCCGGGCATGCGGATGCCGATTCGACAGAGGAAGGGGAGCGTGCGGGACAAAGCTCCAACCCCAGCACGTCCGCCCGCGCCACCTTCGCAGCCAGCATCAAGACAGTCTTCACCAACAGCGTCCTCGCGCTACTTTTCTGCATCATTTTTCTTTCGAACTTTGGCTACGGAGCCTTCGATCCGCTCGAGTCGTTTTTCTATCGCGATGTCCTACGCGTCGGCGTTGAGTGGATGGGCTGGCTCTCGTCGGCCTCGGGCGTGGGCGCGGTGCTGGGTGCCGTGCTCGCGCTCCGCTTGCCGCCGCACCTGGTCAACCTTAAAACGCTGCTCGTGGCGCTCATGTCCGTGGGCCTGGGAAGTCTGCTCTATGTGGGGACGCCGTACGTGGGCGTGGCCCTCGTCGGCCAGATCGCCCTGGGCATTGCTTGGGGTGTCGTCAACCCGCTCCACAACACCATTGTGCAAACGACGGCTCCGCTCGAGCAGCTTGGTCGCGTCAATTCGGTCATGGGCTTTGGCAATATGTTCGCTGGCGTGGCCCCTCTGGCAATTGCCCCGTGGCTGGCGGCAACATTTGGCGTACAACGGACACTCGTGGGGGCAGGCATGGTCGTGACGGCGGTCCCCGCGGCGTTGCTGCTGTTTGGTCGCAGGCATTTAGAACGTGCCGTAAAGCGGTAAGAAACCATCACAACATTCGATGAAAATTGCGATTTTGCCGAAAAACGTCGAATGTTGTGATGGTTTGGCCCGCAAACGTCATTTCCACCACAAAGGAGCCAGGCACCTTTGTGGTGGTTTTTGCTTTAACGGGCCGCGCCTGCGCCTTGGTATACCATGTACGCCGTTTGCGAATATACCCCACACCGCCGCACAACCCAGAAAGGCCCCCATGGACACTACCTTCAGCCACATCAAAGCCGTGTTCTGCGATATCGACGGCACACTGCTCACGAGCCAGCACACGGTGTCCCCGCGCACCGTGGCGGCGATCCGCGCCCTGCGCGACCGCGGCGTGCTTTTTGGCCTGTGCACCGGGCGCGACGCCCACGCGACCGAGGCCATGTACGAGTTCTGGGGCATCGAAGGCCTGGTGGACGTGCTCGTGGGCTGCGGTGGCGCCGAGGTCATCGATCGCGCGCACGCCATCAACGAGCTGAGCTTTCCGCTGCCGGGCGAGACCATCGCGCGCATCTGCAAGCACATGGCGGACCTTCCGGCAACACCCGTCTGCCCCCGAGACGGCGTGTTCTACGTGCCCGAGAGCAACGCGTGCGTCGAGCACCTGTCGCGCGTCGACGGCGTGCCCTACCAGGTGGTCGATTTTGCCGAGTTTTTGCGCGAGCCGCAGCCCAAGGTGATGTTTACCATGGCGCCCGAGGTAATGCCGCGGGTGATTGAGCGGGCGTCGACGTTTGCCGATGACACTGTTAAGGCGGCGGCCCTGCAGACCACGCAGCGGCTCTACGAGTTCATGGATCCGCGCGTGTCCAAGACGCGCGGCCTTGTGCGCGTGGCGGAGCTCAACGGCATGGAGCTTCAGAACATCTGCGTGTTTGGCGATGCCGATAACGACACCTGCATGGTGGCTGACGCCGGCGTGGGCGTGGCCATGGCAAACGGCAGCGACGCCACCCGTGCCGCCGCCGATTTTGTAACCGCCAGCAACGACAAAGACGGCATCGCGATCTTTATTGAGGAACATCTGCTGTAGCGCGGGGGAGAACTACCACAAAGGGGGCAGGCGCCTTTGCGCCGGCCTCAGGCGATTTGGGCGAATTGATACCTAAAATCTGCGCGCAAATTCAAATATGGTCGTCAGAACATTACGCTTCTAACCACCGATGGGTTAAAGATATTCTCATCAGTTTGGTAGGGTGTTTCTCCCGGTAAATGACCTGCCGCTCATGGTCAATTATCGACCGTTCACAGGATGTTTGCTCTTGAGCAAAATGTTGTGCAAATAAATCTAATGCCATTAAAAAATAATACGCAACTAAATTACCAGCAGAAACAAAAAATAGATAGCGAATAAACGAAGGCAAATCCGAGCAATTGTCAAGAGAATTAAGAACTTGCACAAAAATGTCGGTTTTGCTGCTCAGATGTTTAAACAATCGTTATAATTGCATCACTTAGCGAGCGCAATTACAGATTGCGCAGATACGTTTGATAGTGAAAGAGCAAGATCGCGGTCTCTTGGGGAGGAGACATCGATGAAAGCGAATTCAGAAAAAACTAAGCAGCGTAAAAAAGCGACGCGCCGTGTACTGGCAGGCGTTTTGTGCGGAGCCTCCGTGTTGAGCCTGGTACTGTCGCTCGTCATGCCTTCGATCTCGCAGGCCATTGCCAACGACGCCCAGGCAGCTTCTACCGAGGGAACTGTGATGGGGGGGGTTCCTCAAGTGAGTCTACTGATGTAGAAAACACCAACAACGGGGATACCGAAAACCAGAATAGTGTCGAGACCGAGGGCGACGAAGCTGGCGACGATGCCCAGCTTGGGGGACAGTCCGAGGAAGAGCAGCAGAACGAGGGCACAACGACTTCGGATGGTGAAACCGGTGTTACGGCTGCGGAAAACGAGCAGGCTGAAACGGCATCCGATGAGATGATAGATAGCGCGAGTATGCTGAAAGATAAGCTGGAGAATGCGAAAGGCACTGCCAACTTTCAGCTTACGAAAGATATTGATACCAGCACGATAATTCAGCTCGGGCAAAAAGACAGCAAAATCACGCTGAATCTAAACGGCCATAAGATTAAGCATACGAGTTCAAATCAGTCTCTGTTCAATATCACCGGCGGTGCGACGCTGACCGTCAAGGACGGCCAGCAAGCTGCCGCAAAAGAGATCCCGGCTAATCAAGAAAACAAATGTGGCAATCTCGCTTCAATGGAGTACGGCGATTCTAACATCCCGACCAAGCTTACCTATTACGTAACCGAATCGGTCGCAAGCGGAACCGTTACAAACGAAACTCTTAAAGCGTATGAGGCTGATATCAAGGGTGCCATTGTGGCTTGCAGCGATACCAAAGCTGCTGGGTTAAGGCTCGTCAACCTTTTCAATGGCGGCCACTTTAGTCTTGAAAGCGGCGTGCTCACGCAAAAGAAAGATGGCCAAATCGGCAACCTCATCTATGCCGAGAACGGCTCTACTGTCAACATGAGCGGCGGATACGTTTGCGGCGCTTTCGGCTCGGGTGACGGCGCGGGTATTATGGTATCCAACGAGAAAGGCGTCGCCTCGACCCTTAAACTGACTGGCGGCGTCATTGCCGGCAACAGCGCTAATAGTGGCGGTGGTGTGTATGCCCGTTATTCCGAGGTCGCCATAACTAATGGCATAATCTCCGGTAATAGCACACTCGGCGCGGGACTCGGTGGCGGCATTATGGCCGTGGGCGGCATCGTGACCGTTTCTGGTGGCTATATCACGAATAATAGAATGGCTAAATTTTGCGGCCACGATGGCAACGGTGACCATGGCGGCGCTGGGCTTGCTGCCAATAACGGCGCCCATGTCACCATTTCCGATGGCCAGATTACTGGCAACTATTCCGAGGAAGCTGGCGGTGGCGTTTACGTTACCGATGTTGGTCGACAAGACTGGTCTCGCAAGGATACGGCTTGGCTCAACATTACGGGAGGAACAATTGCCTCTAATGTGAGCTTCCGATCTGAGGGCGCTGGTATCCGCGTTGGCCAGATGGTCGACGCGATGATTAACGGCACTCCAGACAGCAACGGCACTCCAGGCAGAAAAGTCTACATCACTAACAACTACTGCATGTCTCGCTTTGACTGGGGCGGTGGCGGTATCTTCGTCCAGGGAAACTCAGACCAAGGCAAGGAATATACTGCTGGTAGGCTATTCATATATAACTCGTACATTAGCGCCAATGAAGCTGGCGGCTACGGCGGTGGCGTTGCAGTCTGCCCGACGGGCAAGACGTTGGTAACGAACACTAAGGGCACGGCAATCTTTGGCAATAAGTCTGCTGGCGCTGAGTATGATAACGATGACCATAACAGTAAACCTTACGACAAAGATAACAATTCCGGCAATGACGTTACGCCCCATCTTTCAGGTGGTGGTAGTGGCAAGAATCAAGATAAAGATGCATACAGATCGAAGGTGTTTCGCGATAGGGGTCATGCCGATTTCTTCCTTGCGGCAGCGGCTGGCCATCAGGAACCGCTTGCGGCAGTAATCGGCAAGATGCTCGGCGACGGAGACGCCAAGTATTCTGGAAGCAAAGAATGCAGTGATACCAAAGAACTCAGTGAGCCTATCGATATCCCTGCCAATGGCGGCGTGAAGATTTATCGGAGCGTCGGTCTGTCTTCGGCTGTCACAGCTGGAAGTGCTGAAGCGAATAAAGCGCAGGAAGCTGCCGGAACTTTCATCACGGGCAACTATTCCTGGGACCATGGCGGCGGCATCATGTCGAATGGCGACTTGTACCTAGGCGTGCCTGCGGATACGTACGTCTACCCGAGCCTTAAGCTCAAGGCGACCAAGAAGCTGGAAGGCCGCGACCTCAAAAAAGAGGAGTTCTCCTTTACGGTGTATCGCAAGAATTCAGACAACCCTTTGGCTGGCACGACATTCAATCGCAACGTTTGCACCGAGGTTGGAACAGCAAAAAATGATGCAAGCGGCAATATCACGTTTGACCTTGGTGAACAGTTCGCAACGGGTGGCACGGGTAACGAAATTACATACTACTTGGTCGAAGATGCCGGCGATGATTCTGACATCACGTACGACTCCAGTGTGTATGAGATTGTGGTACGGACCCAGGATAAGCCGACCAAGCTCATGACTGTTCCGAGTAAAAATAATCCGAACGAAGAGAAGGAACTTCTCATCCATAACTACACGATTACAGACGTCAACGGGACCAAGTACGAACTCGATAAGTCTGGGAAGTGGGTTAACAAAAAAACGTGTAGTGTCACGAAGAATGTCGACGGCTATTATCAAATTATCTGTGAGGACGGTTCGGCGACTTTCACTAACGTATGTACCGCGTACGACTCGACTGGCGTTTGGATCCCTAAGGCGACCAAGGTCGTTAAGGGTGGCGAGATGAAGGAGTTCACGCTCGAGTTTGCGAATAACGCGGACTTCAAAGATGCCACGACGGTTAAGACCGACCCCAAGGGCGAGATTCTCACCACTGCCGACGGCGGCAAGTCCCAGACCCTGAGCTTCGACAAGATCGAGTACAAACTCGATCAACTCAACAAACTTCCGACTGACTCCACTGGCCGCGGTGCAAGCAAGACCTTTACTTATTACGTTCGCGAGCAGCAGCCAGCCACGCCGTTTACGAACTATACGTACGACAAGTCGATTTATAAGATTACGGTCAACGCGACTGACGACTCTGACCACCATATCAACGTCAATGCGACCTACAAGCAGATTCAGGATCGCGACGGCAAGTCGGTGACCAACGGCTCGCCCCGCGAACTCACCGACACCTCCACCCCCACCTTCACCAACATCTACTCCACCACATTGCCCCTTTCTGGTATGTCGGGCGTCACTCTGACGTACCTTGCCGGCGCGGCGGCGCTTTGCGCTGCTGCGGCCTGGATGCACATTCGTCGCAAGGCGAATGCGAAGGGAGGCGAGCGTCGTGAATAAGAAAGTTTGCTCCTTCCCGATCTTGTTTGCGCTGCTCGCCCTCTTGATCGGCACCTGCGCGGTTGTGTTCCCCGCATCCGCGCAGGCCGCGCCGAGCGCGACCGGATCCATCACGGTGACAGGCACCGTGGCGCGCAGCTACGACGCCTACCAGATCTTTGACGCCAACGTCGTCGATGACGACAACGACGCCAAGATCGCCACCGACCTTGTCTGGGCAAGCGATGCCGTGCGCGACGCCGCGCTGCCTGTGTTGCACAGCGCCGGCATGCCCAATTCCCAGACCACCGCACAGGAAGCTGCCGAGTGGCTCAACACCGATTCCCGCCTTACGAGCGCGCTGAGCGCACAGCTCGCTCGTTCCCTCCAGAGCTCTGGCGCCGTGTCCGTGGCCCTTAACGCGGGCACGACGGCCGAGCTGCCCTGTGGCTACTGGCTCATCGTCGCCAAAGACGACGCCATCTCCCAAAACGAGGCCGGCACCGCGCCGATCATGGCCCTGGTTGGCGGCAGCGCCGTCACCGTCAAGCCCAAGGCCGCGACGCCCAAGGTCCAAAAGCACGTGCTGGAGGACAGCACCGCCGCATGGCAGAAGGCCGCCGACGCCACGGTCGCCGACGACCTGTACTGGCGCCTCTCGGCCACGGTCCCGGCCGGGCTCACCGCCTACGACACCTATACGGTGCGGTTCGTCGACACCATGAGCGCGGGGCTCGACCCCTCCAAGGTGGCCGCGAGCATGCGTGTGTACGTGGCGGCGGGCGCGGACGGCGGCTTCGACGCCGTCTCGGCCGGCAAGGACGGACGCGCCGGCACCGAGCCCGCGAAGGGCTGGACCGACATCACGGCCCAGTGCGCCACCAAGGTAGCGGCTGACGGCAAGACCTTCACCGTGCGCACCGGCGACCTGATCGCCGCGCTCGGCGGGGCCGACGCCTTCACCGCGGGCGCTCGCGTGGTCGCCGTGTACAATGCGCCGCTCAGTAGCGCGTGCAACCACGGCATCGCGAAGGGCAACCCCAACGAGGTCTACCTGCGCTACCCGCGCTCTCCCTTTGCCGACCAGTCCGGCGACGCCGGCTTCACCCGCACGCCGAGCGACGACGCGTGCGCCTACACCTGGGATCTCGCACTCACCAAGCGCGGCAGCGACGGCGACAAGCCGCTTGCCGGGGCGGTCCTGAGCATCGCCGACGACCGCGGCCGCACACTGGCGGCCGACGGCACGTGGGATGCGGAGGGCAAGGCCACCGTCACCACGGGCGAGGACGGCCACGTGACCGTCTCGGGCGTGGACTCGGGCAAGCTGGAGGTCCGCGAGCTCAAGGCGCCCAAGGGCTACACCGCCTTTGAGGGCACGCGCTCCGTGATGGTCAAGGCCGAGGGTCTGGACGTCGACCAGGTGGCCGCCGCCAAGCCCAAGCTCACCATCACGGCCGAGTCGCCCCTGCGCGCCGACAGCGCGGACGGGTCGACGGGCAGCCTGGAGGCGTCGCTCATCAACACGCCCACCGGCACACCCCCTAGCATTACCACCGGAGGCTTTATGCCCTCGACTGGCGATATGGCAATGTACGCCGCGGCCGCCGCAGCGGTCGCCGGAGCCGCGCTCGTCGTGGTCGCGCTCCTGGTCAAGCGGGGAGGCGGCAGCCATAAAGAGTAGCTGGCAGCCCCACAGAGAGCGGGGCGAGACGTAGCGAAGTAGATGCTAAGACACAGACAGATGATGACCGATCGAATGAGAATCAAACGGAAAACGGAGGAAAAGAAGATGAGCATGAGCAAGAACATCGCACGCCTGGCAGTAACCGCCGGCCTCACAGCAGCGCTGAGCTTCGGCGGCGTGATGGCGCCCGTGACCATGGCGTTTGCTGAGGGTACGGGGTCGACCGTCACGTTCGAGGACGCCGATTACGCTGCGTCCACGACCTATAAGGGTATCCGGATCTTCAAGGCAAAGGTCACGACGACCGGTGGGAATACGACGGTGAGTAGCATCGAATGGGCCAGCTCCGATGCCCAAACTGCTGTCGTAAACGCCATCAAGAAAAAGGATGCATCCTACAAAAGCGAGAACGCACAGGATGCTGCCGATTGGCTTAGCACCAAATCTGAAGTTACCGGGACCGATTCGAAGGTTGCTAGCGACAACGTTCTCAGTCTAATTGCCGATGGCCTGAAGAACAGCACCACCTGGAAGGTGACGAGCGAGGGCAGTGCATCCCTTTCCGGACTCGGCGCCGGCTACTGGCTCTTCCTCACCGCTACTCCCGGTAAGCCTGCTGACAAGTCGACCGATGTGTCCACCTCTCCCGTCTACGCCGTGATCGACGGCGTGAACGCGACGACCGTTACGCCAAAGAAGGGCGTGCCTACTGTCGAGAAGAAGGTCCTCGACGATGCCGACGCCGCCGATGCCACCGACATCAAGGGCTCCAACAAATGGAATGATGTCGCCGATTCCCAGATCGGCCAGGAAGTTAACTACAAGCTTACCGGCACGATCGCCAGCAACTACGCTACCTTTGGCACGTATGCTTACAAGTTCACCGACGGGCTTTCCAATGGCCTTGACTATGTCAAAGGCTCGGTTAAGGTGTACGCGCTGAACGGCGAGACTTACAGCGAGATTGAGTCGAGCAATTATACCGTGACGGATGCTGATGCTAGCAACAACAACACGCTGACGGTCGAGTTCAAGACCGGAGACGGCAAGAAGGGCCTCAAGGACGTCGCGAGCGTGACCGCCGACACCAAGATCGTTGTCTTCTACAAGGCAAAGCTCAACGGCAACGCCGTGATTGGCAATGCAACCGACGGCAACAAGGGCGGTAACCCCAACACCGTCAAGCTCGAGTACTCCAACAACCCGTATGCCGAGGGCACGGGCGAGACGATCGAGGATACCGTCGCCGACTTCGCGTTCAAGCTCAACCTCAACAAGGTCGACCAGGGCACCGAGAGGGGCCTTGCGGGCGCCGTCTTCACCATCCAGTCCGCTGATTCGAACACTCAAGACCAGTATATCGCCTCGAAGGACGACCCCACCGCGGGCGTCGTCGCGGGCCAGCTCGTGACCGTTGCCGACGTCAACCACCTGCCTGACTACGTGACGTTCACGTCCGACAAAGACGGCAAGATCCCCGTCTCCGGCCTCGACGCCGGCTCCTACAAGGTGACCGAGGTCAAGGCCCCCGGCGACTCCTACACCAAGGCCAAACCCTTCACCTTCAAGATCACCCCGACGTATGACGCCGTGACCATGAAGGTGACGGAGCTTAAGGCGGAGGTTTCCGAGTACGACAAGGGCCGCAACGACATCGCCTTCGGTACGCTTGACGACACTGCCGGTGACAACAAACTGAACGGCACGGAAGGCGCCGGCACCAACGCCGCCACCGGTGAGATCACCATCAACGTCGGCAATACCAAGTCCGTCGGCCTCCCGCTGACCGGTCTCAACGGTGTGACCTTCACTTGGATCGCTGGTGGCGCGGTGCTGTGCATCGGCGTGGCGCACCTCATCCGCAGCCGTAAGCAGGCCGAGGAGTCCGAGCAGGAGTAACGCTCGCTCACCCATCCCTTTGGCAGGTGGGATGCGATGGCCATGAGACTTGCGGACACTTTTCTCGTCCATTGACGTTCTTGCTTTGCCATTCTCTTTTCGGGGCAGACTCCGCACTGGAGTCTGCCCCGTTCTTTTTGGGATAACGCAGTCAGCCTCCATCGTCCGATGCGGGCACGCTCGTCATCGCGTTTCTTGACTCGTATGAGGTTCGGTTTAAGGTCCGTAGGCGCACGCGCGATACGGACGGTGGACGGCATTTGCGCCGAAAGCGCAAATAAGAATGCCCGGGGGTCGGATCCCGGGCATTTAACAAAAACTGAAAACTAGGCCGCCCGCGCTCCCAAACATTTACGCGGGGTGCGTCGTTTTCTATTGAGATTGTATCCCGAATCCCCCCGCCGATCCGGGATATTTTGAAAACTCAAATGTAGGCTTAGGCACGAACGGTATCTCTTTAATTCCGAAAATTATGTATAATTCCAATACAAACTGGAATCGAACGAAAACAATGGAAATGAACGAAGCGTTAATCTACTTACAAGAAGCACTAGGCCTCTCCGCCAAGACCAAAACTTGGCCTGGATCCGCACGCTTGCCGCTGCATCTGCGGGCGATTGAAGTCCGCGCTGTTGACGCAAACGGTTTTTCGTTTTTGCTTGCAAGTTTGCCTACTGGCGTCGGGCTTCCCGAGGCTAAGAGGGTCTATAGTCAGCTAGCCTTGCGTGCGGAGACTCCTGTTGTCGTTTCGTTTCCTGATGCCGATGCACGTCAGCGCAAAGCATTGGTCGCACAAGGGATTCCGTTTGTTTGCCCCGGCAGACAGGCTTTTCTTCCATTTATGGGCACGGCCTGCACGGAGAGGGGCGGTGCCCGGTTTCGCAATCACGCGACCAAGATGTCACCCAACGCACAGGCTGCCGCAATCTGGGGAGCAGCCCAGGAGCCATATCGCCCCCATGACCTTTGTCGTGCGCTTGGGATCTCGGCAAGCCGCGCGAGTGAGGCCATAACCGAGCTTGTTGACAGGGGGCTCGCGAGGCGCGAGCGTTGCGAGCGACGTGTCGTCGTGTTCCCTGTTGCCGTTGATCTTCTGCTCAGTGAGCACATGGCAGAGCTCTCCTCGCCTGTCTTGAAGGTCTTATTTGCAAGGAAGACGCCGCAGATCGAGTATCTTGTTGACGCCGGGGAGACGGCGCTCGCTGCGCGTTCGATGCTCGCTGCGCCGGGTATGGAACAAAAGGCCGTCTTAAGAAGTGCATGGCGTCAACTGAGTGACCTCGAAGTCGCAGACGGGGAGTTGCCGGATAACGAAACGGCGATGATCCAAGTGTGGCGCTATGCGCCCGTGTTTGCCAACTCCTCCCGTGTCGATGACATTTCGCTTGCGCTATCTTTGGCGGCAATCGACGATGAGCGAATTCAACTCGAAGTCGATCGCATGTTTGGAAAGGAATATCCATGGCAAGAAGCGCTGTAGAAGGTCTCCAAGAATTCGAACCGTAGGCGGCGTTTCGGTCCTAGCTGCGTTGTCCGGTGCATGAGTTTGCTAATCGGCTATTATTTGTTTAGACAACCTGAGTTGTAGAGGAGTGACCGGCGATGGTGCAGGGCGCCAAACATATGAAGAGCAATAACGCCGCGGACAACGGCGGCTCAAGCCCTCAGCCCAAACCTCAACCAAAGCCCAAGCGTCGTCGCAAGCGACTGCCGCGCTGGGCCGACCGGCTCATCACCATCGTCATCATCCTTATTGGCGTGGGCCTTATGACCTGGCCGTGGATCTTGGACCGGCTCGAGGCCTCGGGCGTGTTCAACCAGATCAGCACCGTGTCCAGCACCGTGGACGCGCTGTCTGCCGAGGAGCGCGAGCGCATCCTGCTCCAGGCGCGCTCCTTTAACGAGCAGCTGGCGGGCGAGGCCACCGAGCTCCCCGCCGACCAGATCGAGCCCTACGCCCAGCAGCTCATCTTTGACCGTGACCCCATGATGAGCTGGGTCGAGATCCCCTCCATCGACGTGAGCATGCCTATCTACCACGGCACGAGCGAAGAAGTCCTTATGGCGGGCGTCGGTCACCTGGAGGGCACGAGCCTGCCGGTGGGCGGCACTTCGACGCACTGCGTGCTCACCCCGCACTCGGGCATGCGCAACCTGAGCATGTTCGACGACATCCATTCGCTGGAGCCCGGCGACCTGGTGCTGCTGCACACCATGAACAAGACGCTCGCCTACAAGATGGTGGACTCCGAGGTCGTGCTGCCCGAGGAGATGGAGTCGCTGACTATCGAGCCCGGCGCCGACAAAGTGACGCTCGTCACCTGCACGCCCTACGGTGTAAACGACCATCGCCTGCTGGTGCATTGCGTGCGCACCAAGTACAGCAAGAAGGACGTCGACAAGCAAAAGTCGCTGGCCGGCCGCCACTGGGGCAAGCGTGAGTTTGCCGTGCTCATCGTGGTCGTAGCCATTGTGCTGTTGCTGCTGGACATCGTGATCCACGCGGTCCGCAAACGCCGCAAGGCCAAGGCCTCGGCATAAGACATTCTCCAGAACCACCACAATGGGGGCAGGCACCTTTGTGGTGGTTGGGACTTCCAAACCATCACAACATTCGATGAAAATTTCGATTTTGACGAAAGGCGTCGAATGTTGTGATGGTTTTCGTTGTGGGCGAGACGGTTTTCGCTATGGACGGTGCGGTTTCGCTGAAGAACCGCCGGCCCGCAGCCTGCCAACCGCCGTCCTCGTTACGTTTTCGCTGCATTTGGGTAAAGCACCTGCTCCAAGCGGCGTTGCCTTGTATACTAGAGCGGTTTATCTGTTATGCGGAAGGGAGCGCCTATGGCACTCAGCGAGAAAGACGTGCGCGGCATCGCCGAGTACGCAAAGATCGCACTGACCGATGACGAGCTCACCCAGATGACGTCCTACATGAACGACGCCGTCCAGATGCTCGAGCCCGTCTTGCAATATGACTTGCCCGACGTGGAGCCCACGTTCCATCCCATCGGAAGCCTGTCCAACGTGATGGGCGACGACCTGCGCGAGCCCGAGCGCGACCTGCCGCTCGACGTTGCGCTCGAAAACGCCGGCAGCGCGCGCGACCGTTACTTCCGTGTGCCGTCCATTTTGGGAGAGGGGGAGAGCGAGTAATGGCGCAGAGCTTCGATTCCCTTACCGCCGCCCAGATCGCCGCGGGCGTTGCCGCCGGCGACTTTACCGCTACCGAGGTGGCTCAGGCCTCCCTTGCCGCCATCGAGGCGCGCGAGGGC
>ERZ840057.1705-NODE-1705-length-17285-cov-3.166918_pt1 | contig 17285 bp, 10 predicted proteins | sample MGYA00519907_ERZ840057 | MGnify/ENA primary metagenome ERZ840057 (study PRJEB31850, sample SAMEA3708862) | human gut metagenome | biome: human gut; feature: human-associated habitat; material: faeces | place: China | collected 2014 ...
CTGAATCCGTAAAATCTGCGTCATCCGCACCTAAAATAAAGCGTTAAAGAAGGTTTTGACATATTCCCCTTACCCTTTTACTTCCTGATACATAAATCTTTTAATGCTCTTCTTTGCCGTTTTCTCGAACTCCTCGAAGTGTATCTTGACTTTTGTAATCTGGCTGTAGGCCGGTAATTGCAGATTCAATTCATTCCGATTGTCCTCCATAACCTTTTCGATGTCCGATTGTTCCATACCATGGGCGAATGCATCGTCAAAATCCGGATAGATAAGAGCCACGAGCTTGTCGTTCTGCAATACGATTAGTGATTCGGACACATAGGGCATGTTGTTCAGTTTGCTTTCAATCTCTTCGGGATAGATGTTCTGGCCACTGGCTGTGAGCAACATGTTTTTGCTGCGTCCGCGGACAGTGACATATCCTTCGGTATCCATCGTTGCAAGGTCGCCGGTGTGCAGCCAGCCGTTTACATCGATGATTTGGGAAGTCGCTTCGGCATTTTTGTAATAGCCCAGCATCAGATTGGCACCTTTACAGATTATTTCTCCTGCCACGTTCTGAGGGTCGGGAGAGTCTATCTTTACTTCCATGCGGGTGGTTGCCTTGCCACAAGAGGCCAGTTTCAATGTTTCCCAGCGGCTGGAACAAATGATGGGGCCGCATTCCGTCATTCCGTATGCAATGGTATAGGGGAAGCCTATCTGCTTCAGGAAGCGTTCCACTTCGGCATTGAACGGTGCTCCTCCGATGATTATTTCATCGAAATTACTGCCGAATACTTCCATTGCCTTTTTGCGCATGTCAGCCTTGATTTTATCGTTGACAATGGGCATCCGCAACAATAGTTTACCGATTTTGTTGTCTATAAGAGGCAGGATATTTTTCTTGATAATCTTCTCTACGATGAGCGGTACACAGGATATGACGCGCGGCTTGATTTCGGAGAATGACTGTGCAATAATCTTGGGAGACGGCATACGGGTAAGGAAATACAGATGGGCGCCTGCGGAAAAACCGTATAGAAAATCGTACACCATACCAAATACATGTCCCAGAGGCAGCATGGATACAATATGGTCGCCCGGACGTACGGGGAGCATCTCATGGCAATATGCAACATTGGACCAAAGGCTGCGATAGGGGAGCATGACCCCTTTGGAATATCCCGTGGTGCCCGAAGTATGACAGCCAGTTCTTCGGGTGATTCCTCCTTGCGGTAGCTGATATGCTCGGGGCGGAAATTCTTGGGGAAACGTGTGCCATAGAGGACGTTGCGATGCTCGAAAGCCTCCATCAGCTGCTCGTTGCGGCAAACTACCGGAGTGAAGTCCGTCAGCAGTACGATACCCATCAGCAGGGGCATTGCCTCTTCATTGAGGTTTTCCCATGCCCGGTCGCCGACAAACAGCAGCTTGGCTTCGGAATGATTGACGATGTTGTGGATATTGTCGGCCTTGAACTCATGCAGAATGGGAACAATGACAGCTCCATAGGTAACTGTAGCCAGAAAAGCGACTGCCCAATGTGCACTGTTACGTCCGCAAACGGCAATCTTGTCACCGGGCCTGATGCCGGCGCTTTCCAATACGATATGGAATTTGGCTATTTTCCGTGCTACATCTTTGTATTGCAGTGTAATTCCTTTGTAGTCTGTCAGGGCGTTGCGATCCCAGTTTTTAATAATGCTTTGTTCTATATAATCGATGAACCCTTGTTCTTGTTCCATTCAGCTGTTGCACACTTTAGTTAAAACTGCGCAAAGATAGGTCTTATAGTGATGCAAAGCAAATAGTTTCCACTTTTTTCTTGCCCTGAAACGGATAGAAACTTATCTGTAATTCTTATTCCTTGCTATTTTCCGAAATAAGAAGCAGCTTGTCACCGGCATGAAGTTTTAATGTTCCGTTCGGAATGAGGTACTCATCGCCACGTTTTACAATCATCACCAGTGTGCCTTTGGGCAGGTTCATGTCTTTCAGGGTGTCTGCCTGCTCCAGCATTTCTTGTGTAATGGTCATGTCGTGCAGGTTGGAGTCAATCTCTTCGGGCAGTTCAACTCCGAAATCATTTCCGGTCTTTTCCAGCGGGGTGGAGAGGCCAAGCAGCCGGGCTACCCAGGAGACTGTGGTACCCTGGATGACCAGTGAGACGATGGTTATGAAAAATACGATGTTGAAGATGACATGGGCACCGGGCACATTAGCCACCACGGGATAGGTGGCAAAGATAATGGGTACTGCGCCACGTAATCCTACCCACGATACGAATAGCCGTGACTTGAGGGTGATTCTCTTGCCAAAAGGCAGCAGGCAGAGAAAAACACTGAGAGGACGTCCCACGACAATCATGAATACGCCGATGAGCAATGCCACGACTGCAACTTCCAGCATCTCATGGGGGTTGACAAGCAGACCGAGGCAGAGGAACATGATGATTTGGAAAAGCCAGGTCAGTCCGTCCATAAAAGTATAAATCTCTTTCCGGTGCATGATTTTGTTATTGCCTACCATCATTCCGGCGATATACACGGCCAGGTAACCGTTGCCTTTCAGCAGGTCGGTGATGGAGAAGGTGAAGAATACAAAGGACAGCAACAGGATAGGATAGAGTGCCTGGTTGTCTATATTCAGCCGGTTCAGCATAAGGATGGCCAGCTTTCCGAGGAAATAACCGGTTGCGGCACCGACAATGAACTGTATGGCAAAAGAGCCCAATATCTGGGGAACTCCCATTCCGGAGGACTGGATGAATTGAATCAGCACGATTGTCAGCATATATGCCATCGGGTCGTTACTACCGCTTTCCAGTTCCAGCATGGGGCGCAGATTATGCTTCAGGTTCATTTTTTGTGAACGCAGAATGGCGAATACAGAGGCTGAGTCGGTAGATGACATGGTGGATGCAAGCAAAAGGGAGGTTATCAACGGCAGGTGGATGTTGGTCCAGCTCATGCCGGACAGCCACCAGATAAATAATCCGGTAAAGAGGGCCGTGAGCAGCACTCCTGCAGTTGACAAAACAATGCCGGGAGTCAATATGGGCTTTATCTCCGTAAACTTGGTGTCCATGCCACCGGAGAACAGAATGATGCTGAGTGCAACCATGCCGATGAACTGTGCTTCCTTGGCGTTGTGGAACTGCAATCCCAATCCGTCACTGCCGAACAGCATACCGACGACAAGGAAAAGCAATAACGCAGGCACTCCGAAACGGTAGCCGGTCTTGCCGACAATGATGCTGACGAAAAGTAATATGGAACCTATAAGTAGTATGTTTCCTGCTGTAAATATCATAAATTCTATGCTATATAGTTTGAAATGTGATGTTTCTTATGTCTAATAGTACAAAGATATGCAATGTGTTTAACAAATACAAATCTAAAATAGTTCAATTGAATTTTAAAATAAAGGTGGTTTCTTTACCAGGCAATAAGGATAAATTTCCGCCGGAAAGCCTCATTATTTGCCGGGAAATACTCAATCCAATACCGCTTCCGCCCTCTTTGGTCGTAAAGAAGGGGATAAATATGTGTTCGGCAATGTCATTGGGAATGGCAGGTCCGTTGTTGGAAATTTCTATCAGTATGGCTTCCGCTTCGTTGCAGTAGGCACGTATGTTGATATGTCCTTCTTTATCTGTATTTTTATCCGATTCGATGGCTTGTATGGCATTTTTCAGTAGGTTGATGACCACTTGTGATACCAGGTTTTCATCGGCATATAGAATAAGGTCGCTTGGCGCGATGTCCGTATGAAAGGTGACCCGGACATCGGGGTGCTGGTGACGGGCGAGTTCGACCATCCGCTCGATAAAGCTTTTTACGTAGAACAAGGATGGTTCGGGGGTGGGAATACGGGTGAATTTCCGGTATGATTCCACAAAAGAGAGCAGGCCCTTGCCTGTACTGCTGATAGTCTGCAGGCCGTTTCTGATTTCTTCTTTGGAAACTTGCGCTTCGGTCAGTCCCAGCAGTGTATCGCTCAGGGAGGTTATGGGAGTGACGGCATTCATTATTTCGTGCGTCAGTACGCGGGTAAGCCTAATCCAGGAATCTATTTCCTTTTCATCCAGCTCGTTGTTGATGTCGTTCAAGGCGAGGATGCGCAGATGTTCTTTACGGACTGTGATGTCGCTGACGCGGACAGACATGTTGACAGTGCCTCGCTCGTTGTTGAAAGGCATTTGCAATTTGTCTCCCGGGCGGCAATTGGCAAGAAGGGACGAAAGACGCGGGTCCACGCGGTTCAGCTGGCTGACGTGGGTAAAGACATTGAGGCCCAGCAAACGGAGGGCTTCGCTGTTTTTCTGATATACGGCACCATTGTCGTTCAGCACGAGGATGCCGGTATTCACGCAGTCCAGGATGAGTTCGTAGTACTTTTCTTGCTGGGCTGTTTCACTTTTCACATTATAAAGTATATGGGCAACCCGGTTCAATGCACGGTTCACGAGGCGTGCGTCGGCAGTGTTTTCCGTTTCGGAGAAGTGGATGGCATTGTCGTTGTTTTCGATGGCGTCGAGCATGAAAAGCACCTTCCGCACATGATGGCGGTATAGCTTCTGCTGCCAGTACAAGGCTATGGGAAGCAGCGCAGTGCAGAACGCGCCCCAGAATACGTCGACAGTCCACATCACCCCTGCAAGGAGCGCTACTGCCAGACTGACGGCAACGCGGAATGAATAATTAAAGGCCATACTTCTTCATTTTGTTGTACAACGTCTGGCGGGTGATACCCAGCTGTGCGGCGACGGCAGAGAGATTTCCGCTACATTTGTCGAGCGTCTTCCGTATCATCTGCATTTCCATTTCTTCGAGCGTGGATGCGGCTGCTTCGGGAGTGCCGGTTCGCCGTGCCAGCTGGAACAGTTCTGCGGGAAGGGTTTCGTTGTCACAGATAATAATGGCTTTTTCGATGGCATGTTCCAGTTCGCGGATATTGCCGTACCAGGGGTGGAGCGTAAGTTTCTCGCAAGCGCCGTCCGTCAGGCGGACGGGGGGCTTGTCATATTGCTTGCAGAAGCGGGCGATGAAAAGCTCTGCAAGGGGGATGATGTCTTCGGGCCGCTCGCGCAACGAAGGTATCTCGAGATGTATCGTGTTGATGCGGTACAGCAAGTCCTCGCGGAATTCGCCTTTTGCCACCATCTCGGGCAGATTGCGGTTTGTAGCGCAAATCAGCCGTATGTCTACGGGAATGGGAGTGTTGCTGCCTACACGGACAATGCTGCGTCGTTGGATGGCGGTCAGCAGTTTGGCTTGCAGATGGTAGGGGAGATTGCCTATTTCATCGAGAAAGAGGGTGCTGCGGCTGGCTGCTTCGAACTTGCCGGCACGGTCGGCATGGGCATCGGTGAAAGAGCCTTTCATGTGGCCGAACAGTTCGCTCTCGAAAAGGCTTTCGGTGACTGCACCCATATCCACACTTACCATCTCCTGCCGGTTGCGCGGTGAAAGGGAGTGAATTTCGCGTGCCAGCATCTCTTTACCGGTACCGTTCTCGCCCGTAATAAGGATATTGGCATCGGTAGAGGCCACTTTTTCCACCAAAAGGCGGAGCTGCTGCATGGCGGGGCTGTTTCCCCAATACATGTTGCGGGTATCTGCAAACAGGTGGCTGCTTTCTGCCGTACGTCCGGCATTTGGGCCGTTGGCCGGAGATTTTGTTTCAGAAGCTGATACGGCATTCAGTAAGGTTTCCACCAGTTTCTGGTTGTTCCAGGGTTTTACGACGAAGTCTGTGGCTCCTTCCTTGATTCCCCGTACGGCAAGGTCAATGTCGGCATAGGCGGTAAACAGCACTACGGGCAGGGTGGGACATTGCTTCTTTATTTCATGGAGCCAGTATAGTCCCTCGTTGCCGGTATTGATGCCCGAGGTGAAGTTCATGTCAAGAAGAACCACTTGCCATGACCTTTCTCGCAATACGCTGGGCAGGGTTACGGGAGAGGGAAGTGTGATTATCCCTTCAAAATATGGCTTTAACAAAAGCTGCAAGGCGGTAAGTACGCCTCGGTTATCATCGACAATCAGGATGTTTCCATTTTTTTTTGCCATAAACTATTTCTGTTTTCTGCAGGCAAAGTTAATGATTTATCTGTATTATATGCTTTATTCTATATTTTTGCTTACTAAGAATTAATCGTCCGACAGCTGTTGAATTATCGTCCGATAACTGTTGGACGATAATTCAACAGCTGTCGGACGATAATATAACGATTGTGGGACGAATAGATTTAAGTAAAACAGAAATTAGTTTGTAGCAACTTCAGTAAGAGCTCATGGCGGTACTGAAAAAATTTATAGCAGTTGCAGTTTGATGCCAAATGACAAGCTCAGATAATCCTTGGGTTTCAGATACTTGTTGGTGAAGGCGCTGACTACATATAGGTCACATGTACTTATTTCATAGAAGAAAGTGATTTCTTTGGCCGTGAACCGTCGTTGCGGGTCGATGTCGTAAGTGATGCGCTGTCCTAAGAATGCATGGATGCGTACCTTAGAGGAGAAACCATAATATCCTTTAGGGTAGCGTTCCGGTTCATTGACCCAGAATTCATCGCCGAATACCGTGTTCAGATACATACCGCAAGCCAGCGGTTCTACAGAAAAACGGCTCTGTTTTATTTGCAGGCTCCAGGGAAGGTAGTTCTGCTTGACGGTGAATGTCAGCTTGGTACGTTTGGAGTCATATTTGGGCAATACTCCGAAGAATACGTCTGTTTCCCATTGGTTTCTTCTGCCGTAATCCCATCCGGTACCGAATGACAGCAACCCCATATTGCCGGCAAACTGAATTTTGGTGTGCGTCGGAATCAAGGCCTCCCAATGCCTGCGGTAGCGGTGTACGCGGCGGTCATAACGGTTCTCTCTGGTCTGGCTTTCAATGACGGCATCCGGTTGCAGGTCCATCCATACGGTATCGTGTTCTATGATGAAGATGGTATCTCTCTCTTGTGAAAAAGCAGAAAAAGAGCATACCGACAAGAAGACGACGGCGCATGCCAGGTGATTAATAATATGCCACTTCGCGTTCATATCCGTCGGGGGTTATGGTGAATATATAGTAATTGCGGTTCTTCATGCAGTCGCTCATGTAATACATTATCCCATCTTCAAAGAGGTCTTTCTCGAAGCGATGGTGTTCGTGTGCGGATGTACAGAACTGCAGTCCGGGAAATTCCTTGATGTAACGCTGGAATACGTGTGCCACATTATTGTTGAACTCGTTGCAGAACGGGCGTATATGCATGGACACAACGGTTTTATCGAATTCCTCTTCATGGTCGCGTATCTGTGCGGCAAGAAACTCGAAGTCGGGAATGGGGCGGGAGTAGTCAAATTCGATGGCGTTGGTATTCAGGCAGACAAACTTTACCCGTCCTGCAATGAAGGAGAAATTGGGGTCTCCGAATATTACGCGATAAGTCTCTTCGCCCGTGCCCAGACAGTCGTGGTTGCCGAGAAGTACCACATAGGGTATCTTGAGTTTGTTCATAATGTCCCGTTGCCAAAGGAACTCGTCTGTTACACCGAAGTCACTGACGTCTCCGCCATGAATGACGAAATCTATGTCGTCCCGCTTGTTGAGGTGGCTTACAAAGTCGTCGGTCTCGTCATACCAGCGCTGGGAATCACCCATTGTTACGAACCGGATTGTTGTCTTGTTCTGGCAGTTCTGCTCTATTTGGGCAATGTTGTGGGCATTGACATCGGTTTCACCGCTGATGTGTACATCGTAAGGGTGATAATCTATCATGTCGCAGCCGGCTATAAGCAGGCATAGGAATGAAGGATATAAGAGTTTGGGGAATTTCATGTGCAGGTGCTTCATTTTACGTTTATACTCTATCTTTAGAAAACTGTGGGCAAAGGTAAAGTTTTCATTCTTATGGATTCTTTTCTAATTTCCCTTTTTTTTGTTCTATGAGGCTGAACAGAGATTCGGCCTCTGTCTAATTTTTAGACGGGAGTGTCTAAAAATTAGACACTTTTTTCTTCTTTAATTATGAGATGTATGCTGATAATCAGGTTTGTGCATTCTTTGGCACGCTTTCTGCAATATAGAAAGCAAGAAAATATATCTAATAAACGATAAACGGAATGAAACAAATCTATTATGTAATTCAGACTTTACTGCGGGGACGCGGTTCGAATATCATCAAGGTCATTTCTTTGGGATTGGGATTGACGATGAGTATTCTGCTTTTCTCCCGCGTGGCATATGAACAGAGTTTTGACACTTGCTTCAAGGATTATGATAACTTGTATCAGGTATGGTCGATATTCTCGGTGAAAGGAGAGAAGTTTGAGCCTCAAGAGTGGAATTGCGGTCCCGTGGCAGGGGCCATTTTGGAGAACTTCCCCAAAGAGGTGGAGTCGGCAGTAAGTTTGAGCACGTCTATGGTATCTGCTCCTCTTTACAATGGAAGCGTGCGTCTTGATGACAGGAAGATTGCAGCCGATTCGCTGTTCTTTCGTACTATGGGCATCGACGTCCTGAACGGCAATCCCGAAAAGGACTTGGTGCAGAAGGATATTATTTTCTTGAGTGAACGCTTTGCAAGGAAAGTGTTCGGTGAGGAGAATCCTATAGGGAAAACGCTTAATTATGACCATCAGTTTGACCTGACGGTGAAGGGAATCTATGCCAATTTGCCTGAGAACGCCACAATCAATCCGGAAGCGGTTATCTCGATGCCTACCTTGTGGAGCCGCAACTGGAATAACTACTCGTGGAGCGGGGGAGACAGTTGGGTAGAGTTTATCCGTTTCCGTCCCGGTGCCGACAAATCTGTTGTCAATGCGCGTATTGATGCCATGATAGACAAATATCGCCCGGCAGAAGATAAGAAAGAGTACGGCTACACGGCTTTTGTGCAGCCCATCCGTGATACATACCGCAATTATGATGATGTGCAGCGGATGCGTGTCATTATGAGCATTCTTGGTTTTGCCATTCTTTTCATTGCGGCGTTGAACTATGTGCTGATTTCCATTTCCTCTTTGAGCTACCGCGCCAAGTCGGTAGGCGTACATAAATGCAGCGGTGCGAGCGGTGGCACGGTTTTCAGCATGTTTTTGCTGGAAACAGGTATCATCATTGCGGCAGCATTGCTGCTGATGGCGTTGATAATGCTCAACTTCCGCGATTTTGTGGAAGACACGGTCGTTGTAAAGCTCTCCACCTTGTTGGCTCCGGAGCGTATCTGGGTACCGTTGTCGGTAGTGCTTCTGCTGTTTATAGTGGGAGGCGTGTTGCCGGGTCGGCTCTTTGCGCGTATTCCCGTATCGCAGGTGTTCCGCCGCTATACCGAGGGGAAGAAGGGCTGGAAGCGTCCGTTGCTGTTTGTGCAGTTTGCAGGCGTGGCATTCATCAGTGGATTGATGTGTGTGGTGATGTCGCAATATCAGTATGTACTGAAAAAGGATATGGGGTATAATCCCAAGCAGATAGCCATAGGTAATGCCTACTGGGATAATGAAGCGACGCGTGACGCGGCTTATCAGTTCTTCAAAGGATTGCCCTACGTGGAAGCGGTGTCCAGTGCCAACAGCACACCCATTAGCGGATATAGCGGTTCGATGATTCATAGTGAGAGCGGGCAGGCACTTTTCTCTTGCCGTTCTTCTTATTTCATGCGCGAGGATTTTCCTGCTTTGATGGGCATGACTATGAAGACGGGACGTATGGCGCGCGATAAAGAGGAAGTCGTGGTGAACGAGACCTTTGCCGAGATGATGCGTTGGGGAGACGACGTCGTAGGCCGTACGGTATATACCGAAGGGAATACATTCAAGGTCGTAGGGCAGTTGAAGGATTTCCAGATAGAGAGTTTCAGAACCGAGAAGATGCCTTTCATAGCCCGTGGGAACAAGAATTTTTATGGAACGGTACATGTTCGTTTGAAAGAACCCTTTACCGAAAATCTGCAGAAGTTGAACCACGATGTAGCCGAGGCTTTCCATGACCAGACCATTGACTTTACCGGTTATGAGAAAAGGATAGAGAACAGCTATAATTCTGTCCGTGTATTCCGCAATGCCACTTTGATGGCGGCAGTGACCATGTTCTTCATTATGCTGATGGGGCTGATTGGGTATACCACCGACGAGGTGCGCCGCCGCAGTAAGGAGATTGCCATCCGTAAAGTGAACGGGGCAGAGGCTTCCGGTATCTTGGAAATGCTGTCGAGGGATATACTTGTGGTGGCGGCTCCGGCAGTTGTCATCGGTACGGTATTGGCATGGTATGTCAACGGAATGTGGATGGAACAGTTTGCGGAGCGTATTCACATCAGTTGGGCAGTATACGTACTGGTAGTGATGGCCAATTTGGTGATTATCGTAGCCTGCGTACTTTGGAAGTCCTGGCGGATAGCGAACGAGAATCCGGTGAATAGTATTAAGAGCGAATAAAACAATATTAAAACATTAAATATCATGATTGAGATTAACAACATCAGCAAAGTATTCCGTACCTCGGAAGTAGAGACAGTAGCATTGAACCATGTAGACCTCGAAGTAAAAGAGGGTGAGTTTGTAGCCATCATGGGCCCGTCCGGTTGCGGGAAGTCTACCTTATTAAATATACTCGGTCTGTTGGATAATCCTACGGACGGCAGTTATAAGTTGCTCGGGCAGGAAGTGGCGGACTTGAAAGAAAAGGAACGTACACGCGTACGTAAGGGGAAACTGGGATTCGTGTTCCAGAGCTTCAACCTGATAGACGAACTGAACGTCTACGAGAATGTGGAACTTCCCCTTACGTATCTTGGCGTAAAGGCGGGTGAACGTAAGCGTATGGTAGAGGATATACTGAAAAGAATGAACATCAGCCACCGTGCCAAACACTTCCCGCAACAGCTTTCCGGCGGTCAGCAGCAACGTGTGGCGATAGCCCGTGCGGTCGTAACCAATCCCAAGCTGATACTCGCCGATGAGCCTACCGGTAACTTGGACTCCAAGAACGGAGCTGAGGTGATGAATCTGTTGACAGAACTGAATAAAGAGGGTACTACGATTATTATGGTGACCCACAGCCAGCACGACGCCTCGTTTGCACACCGCACGATACATCTTTTCGACGGTAGTGTGGTGGCAAGTGTGGCAGCGCAGGATTTGTAACAGACTTTTAAAACAACTTCCATGAGACAACTATATTACACTCTCCAGACATTGATACGAGGAAAAGGCTCCAACCTCATCAAGATTGTTTCTCTGGGACTGGGGTTGGCAGTCAGTATCCTCATTTTTTCCCGTCAGGCATTCGAGCTCAATTATGATACCTGCTACAAGGACCATGAACGTTTGTGTCTTGTCAAAACAGTATGGTATTACAACAACGAGTATCATCCTTCGCACATAACTCTTGGACCGGTGGCTGGTACTATTGCAGAAAACCTGCCTGACGAGGTGGAGAGTGTTACCGTCACTCAGCAATGGTGGAGCAATTCGGCTTGGTTTGCCAATGAACGCCGTTTCCAGACCAATGCCATGACGGCCGATTCTTGTTTCTTTGCCACTATGGGCATTGATGTTGTCAGTGGAGACCCTCGCGAGCTGAATAATCCGGAGGTGGTCTTCATCAGCAGGGAGCTGGCCGGCAGCATGTTTGCCGATAAGAATCCCATCGGGCAGACGGTGGTCTATAACAAACAGATGCCAATGACCGTGAAGGGCATTTTTGAGGATTTTCCCGAAAACTCCAGTTTCTATGGAAGTGGTGTCGTGATGTCTCTGGCTACCTCCTTCAAGCATCATTGGGGATACTGGGGATGGGGAGGTGGAGACAGCTATATGTCCTTTGTCCGTCTGCGCCCGGGGGTGCAACTGGACGATGTGAACACCCGAATAGAGAAACTTGCCGAGCAGGTGCGCAAGAGCGATGATGTGTTTATCAGTCTGGTTCCGATAAAGGACTACCGTATGGAATTTGGTATCAGTACCATGCGTATGGTATGGATTCTGTTGACGCTGGGAACCGCCATACTTTTTATTGTGGCGATGAATTATGTGCTTATTTCCATCTCAGCCATGAACCGTCGTGCCAAAGCTATAGGCGTACATAAATGTAGTGGGGCAAATACGGGAACTATTTTCGGTATGTTCTTATGGGAGACCGGAGTCATCATGCTTTCTTCCTTGCTGCTTGTAGCGCTGCTTCTATTTAATTTCCGTGAGCCGTTGGAGGACATGCTCGACGTTAGTCTTGCCGGTCTTTTCTCTTGGGAAAACATTTGGGCACCGCTTTCAGTGATAGTCATTTTGTTTATGATAGGCGGCATGTTGCCCGGGCAGCTTTTTGCCCGCATTCCGGTGACGCAGGTTTTCCGCCGGTACACCGAAGGCAAGAAAGGCTGGAAACGTCCGCTCTTGTTTGTGCAGTTTGCCGGTACCTCCTTTATTTTCGGCTTGTTGGGGCTGGTGCTTATGCAGAGCCATTACATCACCAATAAAGAACGTGGATTCGATTACCACCGGGTGGCTTATGCTTCGGGCGTATCCTTTGACTCGGATGCGGAAAGCGATGCAAATCGTAGTGTGATGCTTTCTTTGCCTTATGTGGAAGATGGAGCTTGTAGCGGTAATCTTCTTACAGACGGATTGAGCGGAGAAGGGGTTACGACTGATAACGGGCAGTGGATGAGCATACGTTGGGTGGAATTTGGCAAGGACTATGCCCCGTTTATGAAGTTGGAATTTGCGGAAGGCAAGAATATGGATGCCCCTGGGCAGATATTGGTCAATGAAACATTTTTGAAAATGATGCATTGGGAAGATAAACCGATAGGCAGGCAAGTGCGCAACGGCGATCGCATAGCGGGCAATATTGTAGGTGTACTGAAAGACTTTGCTACATCCAATGCCGCTTATGTGGCGGTGCAACCTATGTATGCAACTTATCTTGACCGATTTTCCGGAAACATCCAATTACGTCTGAAAGAGCCTTTTGACGATAACCTCAAGCGTTTGAACGAAGACATGGAAAAGCTGTTTCCCACCCGTGACATTGTATTTTCCTCGTTCCAAAAGGTCATTGACGACCAGAACAGTACCGTCACGGATTTCCGTAATGCAGCTTTACTGGCTGCCATAACCATCCTTTTTGTTACGTTAATGGGGTTGATTGGCTACATCAATGACGAGATACAACGCCGCAGCAAGGAAATTGCCATCCGTAAAGTGAATGGTGCGGAAGCGTCATCCATTCTCCGGCTTTTCTCGAAGGATATATTCTGGATATCCTTGCCGGCCGTTTTTCTTGGAGGGCTGGGAGCCTGGTATATAGGCGGTGTCTGGATAGAGCAGTTTGTGGAGGGAGTGGATTTTGGTATCTGCGGATTCTTGCTTATTGCATGCATTGTACTATTGCTCATCATCGGTTGTGTAGTATTCAAGGCATGGCGGATTGCCAATGAGAATCCGGTAGACAGTATCAAGAGTGAATAAAGAATAACTTCAGGAAATTATGAGGCGGCACATTTATTATACATTACAAAGCTTGTTGCACAAGCAAGGTTCCAATGCCATTAAGATTGTATCTTTGGCATTGGGACTGCTGATGTCTGTATTTCTATTTGCACGGATTGCATTCGAGTTGAGTTTTGATAACTTTTATCATGATTCGGATAACCTTTATATTGTGAAGACGGGTTGGTTGAAAAATGGAGTGTTGGAAGGTAACGAAAGTCGCTTTACCATCATTCCGATTCCGGCTGCCATTGCCGAAGAGTTTCCGGAACAAGTGGAAAGTAGCACAGTGAGCTGTTCTCTTTTTGATAATAGTTTCCAGTTGGGTGAGCGCCAATTAGATATGTCCACGGTGATGGCAGATACACTTTATTTTTCTGTACTCGGTTTGGAGATGATAGAAGGCAATCCACAGGATTTGGCGGGTCCGGATGTCGTATTCCTTTCTGCCAAGTCAGCAAAGGAGGCCTTCGGTGACGAAAATCCGATAGGGAAAACACTGCGTTATGATTTTTGGGGATATCAGACTACACTGCTCGTGAAGGGTATCTTTGCCGATATTCCGTTGAACACTTCTTTGGAGAGGCGTCCAGAGGCAATCATTTCCTTTCCTACTATAGGGCGGCATCTGAAGTGGGACCTGGGTTGGCAGAGCGGCGGAAACTACGACGGTTATCTCAGGCTGCGCAGTCCGCAGGATGCTGATTGGCTGAATGAGCGTATGTCCATAGCTATTGCCCGTCATATTCCACCGGAAAGTGGTTTAGAATTGAGCGTACGTATTGTCCCTATCCATAATCTGCATGTCGAGACTCCTCAAGTACGGAAGATGATTTGGATTATGTTCTTCCTGGGTATCGTGCTGCTTTTTACGACCGCATTGAATTATGTACTCGTTTCCGTGGCTTCGCTGACACAGCGTGCCAAGGCCATCGGTGTACACAAATGCAGCGGTGCTTCGGGAAGTAGCATCTTTTCCATGTTCATGGTAGAGACTGCTATAGTAGTAGGGCTTGCCTTGCTGCTCATTGGACTGCTGGTGTATATTTTCCACGAAAAAATGGAAGAATTGGCAGCTGTACCTCTCAGTGCTCTTTTTGACTGGCAGAATCTTTGGGCACCATTGTCGGTGATACTGTTACTGTTTATTTTAGGTGGTTGCCTGCCTGCCATGCTTTTCGCTCGTATTCCGGTGACACAAGTGTTCCGCCGCTACACTTCCGGGCGTCGTGGCTGGAAACGGGTACTGCTTTTTGTTCAGTTCATCGGAGCGGCATTCATTCTGGGGATGATGCTGATGGTCGTTTCACAGTACAGTTATGTAACGACGCGTGACCGTGGTTGGCGTCCTGAACGTGTGGCATATACCACCCAGCGGGAAGTGGATGGCAATAGCCTGCGTAGTCTTGTCGGCAGTTTGCCTTATGTGGAAGGGGTTGCTTCGGCAGAACGCCCTATATTGTGGTTCGGTTCTAACCAGCCAATTCTTGACAATCAGGGTAACGAGCTTTTCTATCCTCGTAATACTTGGTTCGACAGTGATTTTCTTCCTTTCATTGGTCTGAGACTGAAAGAGGGGCATAACTTGACGGGAGAAGGTCAGTTGCTTGTCAACAGTGTCTTTTATGAGAAGATGAATTGGACAGACAGCCCCATAGGCAAGCGGGTGAATGATTATGGCACTGTTGTCGGGCTGTTAGACAGTTTCAGTTTTGCCGATATGCCCAACGATAATTTGCCGGTGATGGTGGAATGGACGGGGAAGACAGCTGCCACCCTGCATGTTCGCCTCAAAGAGCCATTGGATGAAAATCTCGCCCGCCTCAATGAAGAGATGCATCGGATTTATCCTCAGAAAAGCCTCGTATTCCGTTCGGTGGAGCAGGAAATGCGCAGTTATGCCGAGTCTGTACGGGTATTTCGTGATGTTACCCTGCTGGTTTCATTGACCATACTCTTTATCATTCTGATGGGACTGATAGGCTATGTGAATGATGAAATCCGCCTGCGTTCAAAAGAGATTGCCATTCGTAAAGTGAATGGAGCGGAGACGGAAAGTATTTTGCTGTTATTGTCAAGAGATGTGCTTTGGCTGGCCATTCCGTCTGTCGCCATAGGTATTGGGGGAGCATGCCGGGCCGGAAAGCTTTGGGCGAGCCAGTTCTCTGATGTTGTGCCATTCCCTATAGGCGGATATATTCTTGTAGGTTGTCTGTTGCTGTTGTTTATCGTTGCTACCGTGGTGTTGAAGGCATGGTGCATTGCCAATGAAAATCCGGTAAAGAGCATCAAGAGCGAATAAAGTTGCCGCAACATACATCATGCGTTTGGGGTAGACAGACCATCTGTTTGGGGCGAATAGATGATGTGTTTGGGCTGAATGAATGATATATTTTCGAACAATTTATTTGTTATAACATAAAATGCAATATTTGCAGTAGAATAAATCACTTTCACCTCGCTTTTTCGGTAATTCCTGTGGGTAATCTCTTTACATATATCCACAATGCCACCGCTGCCGTTACAAAAGCAAAGAAGTCCGATACCGGCATACATATCCAGATGCCGTCCAGCCCAAAGTAATGTGGGAATATCAGTAGTCCCGGCAACAGATACAGTAATTGGCGTGTCAGCGATAAGAAGATGCTGATTTTCGCTTTCCCGATGCTTTGGAAGAAATTGCCAATGACAATCTGTGCGCCTACCAGCGGGAATATGGCTACGGCAATGCGTACGCCTCTGGAAGCAATATCTATCAACTCTTCATCACTGGTAAAGATGGCAGATATGGCATGGGGGAACAATTCGCAGATAAGGAAGCCGGTACTGGTGATACATACTCCGGCAATGATGGTCAGGCGCAGGGTAGCCTTCACACGGTCGTGCTTTTGCGCACCGAAGTTATAGCCTACAATCGGTTGCATTCCCATCGTCAGCCCCAATACAATCATTACATAGAGTACCAGCAGTCGGTTGATAATGCCATATGCCCCGATGGCCATATCGCCTCCGTACTGTTGGAGGCTGTTGTTTACGATAATCACAATGACACATGCCGTGACGTTCATCAGGAACGGTGACATACCGATGGATAATATACTACTGATGATACGTTTCTTCATCTTCCAGAACCCCCGTTGCAGACGTACCACACTTGTCTTTTGCAGGAAATGGCTCACTACCCACACCATGCCGATGAACTGCGAGATGACCGTTGCCGTTGCAGCTCCCCGTATTCCCCAGTCAAATTGGAAGATGAAAATGGGAGCGAGGATTATGTTGCAGACTACCGTTACCATAGACGTGAGCATCGCTTTCTTGGGATATCCCGTGGCACGCATGATATTGTTTAGGCCAATCATGGTATAAGTGACGGGGGTACCCAGTAATATCACCTGCATAAAGTCGCGGGCATATGGCAACGTATCATTGCTGGCACCGAAGAAGCGCAGGATGTCATCCAGAAAGATGAATGAAACACTGCCGAATATGAATGCGTTGACCAGGCAGAACATCAGTGTGTTTCCCAATACTTCCGTTGCTCCGTCCAGGTCTTTCTGCCCCAGACGGATGGACGAAATGGGGGAACCGCCTGCCGATACCATCGTGCAGAAAGCCACGACCAGATTCATCAGAGGGAAAGTTATGGCAAGTCCGGCAATGCCCATAGGACCTACGCCATGACCGATGAAAATGCTGTCGATGATGTTGTACAACGAAGTAATCGTCATGCCTATAATGGCCGGAATGGAGTACTGCACAAGCAGTTTGCCAATACGTTCGGTTCCTAATATATGCGCGTTGTTCATT
>ERZ840057.1737-NODE-1737-length-17049-cov-5.751854_pt1 | contig 17049 bp, 14 predicted proteins | sample MGYA00519907_ERZ840057 | MGnify/ENA primary metagenome ERZ840057 (study PRJEB31850, sample SAMEA3708862) | human gut metagenome | biome: human gut; feature: human-associated habitat; material: faeces | place: China | collected 2014 ...
TATTGTATAATAAGGAGGAAGGTTAATGAACGAAGAAAAAATGTATATTCCATCTGGCTTAAAAACTAGAGATGGAAAAGATATTATGTGTTACACTGGCGAGTTCTATTTAAAAAATAAAGAAAAAATAGATAAGTTAGTAAAAAAATGCGAAGAAATATTAAAAGCAAATTTTGAAAACGATAATTCATCAAAATCACAAGAAAATGCTACAAATATTTTAAAAGAGGACTCTGAAACATACAATCTAAATACTCACCTAAATAAAAAACACGATAAATTGTTTAAAGAAATATTATCAGACAAAAAAGAAGCTGTTAAATTTATAAACCATTATTTAAATCTATGTTTAGTAGAAAGCGATATCGAAAAATACGAGAAAGAATTTAGAACTAATGGATTTTATAATATAGAAGCAGACATTGTATATAAATTAAAAGAGAAAAATGTTTTTATTTTAATAGAACACCAATCAAGTGTGGATTATAAAATGTCATATAGAATAATGCGTTACAAATATGCGATAATAGAGTCTGCAATAGATAAAAAAAGATTAAAAGAACAAAGTTATAGAATTCCGATGGTAATACCAATAGTATTGTACACTGGTAAAAGAAAATGGAAAAGGTTATTAATAAATGATATAGAAGAAAAAGTAGAAGGATATGCAGAAAACTGGTTGGGATATACTTTGATAGATGTAAATGAATTTAGTAAAGAACAATTATTAGCAGATAATTTAATAATAACTAAAGCGATGTTAATAGAAAAGTCTAAAAATAAAGAAGAATTATATAAAAATATAGAAGATGTAATAAATATGCAAAAAGAAAGAAGGGCTTTTAATAATTTACAATTGGAAAAATTGATAGCATATGAATTGAGCGGAACAGAAGATAAAAATATAATGCATGAGTTTATAGAAAAAATAAGGGATATAGAAGGGAGTGAAGAGATTATGACAAATGCATCAAGAATAATTAATAGAGAAATAAGAAAGGAAAGAAAAGCTGGACTTGAGCAGGGAATTCAACAAGGATTACGACAGGGAATTGCATTAGTTGCAAAAAAATTAAAAGGCAAAATGGAGATAAAAGACATAAGCCAAATAACAGGATTAAGTGAAACAGAGATAGAGAACTTATAAAAAAGCAAAATAGTCATAAAAGTATTAAAGTTAAATGCTTAATGACTATTTTTATGTTTTTTCTATTAAAAGAACTAAAATTTAATATGCCTATCAGCCTTGATTTTCTCACTAATTTAAAGTATAATTTTTATAGAATTACAACGTTTGAAAGGAGAAACATGAATTCAAGAAAGTTAATGTACATAGCAATTGTTGTAATGTGTGTTATAGCAGTAGTTTTGGCTATTTATTTGCAAAGTGGCAAACAACCAAGTAGCAACCGTAACACAACAAACAACGTAAAAACAGAAGAATCACAAGAAACATTAAAAAAAGAATTTGATCAAATGTTTAATAATGTTGTTGAACTAAATGATTATGATACTAGCAACATAAAAAAATTAGACAGTGGCAAAAACATTGTATACACTGCATACAGTAGTGAAGCAAGAGAGGATAATAAGTATGAATTAGATATAAATATTCCAGTAATCAATATAGATAACAAAGTGGCAGCAGAGTTTAATAGTATTACTCAAGAACTTTTTGCAAATAAGACGGCTGGGGTTATAGATAATGCAAAGGCTTATACAATTTATAGCATTTCGTATACAGGATATGTTAATGGAGATATCTTGTCTGTTATAATTAAGTCAACATTAAAAGAAGGCTCTAATGCACAAAGAATTATTGTTGAAACTTATAATTATAATTTAAAAACTGAAAAGAAAGTAAGCATTTATGATGCTTTGAACAAGAAAAATATTACGCAAGATGCATTAAATTCTAAAGTAAAAACAGTTATAACAAATGCAATAAAAGATGCAAATAAGATACAACTTACAGGATATGAGACTTATAGTAGAGATATAAACAGTGATATTTACAATATAGAAAACATAGAGACATTCTTCTTTGGAGAAGATGGAAGTTTGTATGTGTTATTTCCATATGGAAATAATAAATTTACTTCTGAAATGGATATTGTAAAATTTTAAAAAACTATAGAAAAGAGCAATTTGAATATGGCAAAAAATATATTAATAACCGAAAAGCCTTCTGTTGCAATGGAATTTGCAAAAGTATTAAATATAAATACTTCTAGAAAAGATGGCTATTTGGAAGCAGATAATTGGATAATAACATGGTGTGTTGGTCATTTGGTAACGATGTCATATCCAGAAAAATATGATGAAAAGCTAAAGTTCTGGAGATTGGACACGCTTCCTTTTATTCCAGAAGAGTATAAATACGAAGTTATTCCAAATGTACAGAAGCAATTTAACACAATTCAATCACTACTTACAAGAGAAGATGTATCTACAATCTATGTTGCGACCGACTCTGGACGTGAAGGAGAGTATATATATAGATTGGTCGAGCAGATGATAGGTGTTAAAAATAAAGATAGAAAAAGAGTATGGATAGATTCACAAACAGAAGAGGAGATTAAGAGAGGAATAAGAGAGGCAAAAGAGCTTGATGAATATGATAGCTTAGCAGATAGCGCATATTTAAGAGCAAAAGAGGATTATTTAATAGGAATAAATTTTTCGAGACTTTTAACAATTATATATGGAAGAAGAGCTGCAAAAGAGCTTGACCAAGACAAAATTTCGATTTCGGTTGGTAGAGTTATGACTTGTGTGCTTGGAATGGTTGTTTCTAGAGAAAGAGAGATTAGAAATTTCGTTAAAGTTCCATATTATAAAATAGTAGGAGAATTTGGAAACAAAGAAGAAAATAAATATTTTAAGGCAGAATGGAAAGTTACAGACAATTCTTCAAAAAAAGATTCAGTAAAATTATATAATGATACTGGATTTAAGAAAGAACAAGATGCAAAAGCTTTTATAATGGAATTAAAAGACAAAAAAGCAACGGTTAAAGAAATAAAAAAATCGAAACAAAAAGAAAATGCACCACTATTATTTAACTTAGCAGAAATACAAAATGAATGTACAAAAAGATTTAAAATAAAACCTGACGAGACTCTAGAAATAATACAAAACTTGTATGAAAAAAAGCTTGTTACATACCCCAGAACAGACGCAAGAGTAATATCTACGGCTGTTGCAAAGGTAATTACAAAAAATTTAAATGGAATTGCGAAAGGATTTAAAGATGAAGAAATTCAGCAATATTTGAAGAAAATGTCGCAAGAAAAATATTCAACAGACTTATTAAAAACAAAATACGTAAATGATAGCAAAATAACAGACCACTATGCACTAATTCCAACGGGGCAAGGATTTGAAAACTACGATAAACTACCAGACCTGCAGAAAAATGTGTACAGATTAATAGTAAAAAGATTCTTAGCAATATTCTATCCGCCAGCAGAATACAACAAGGTTTCTGTAACAATAGAAGTAGAAAACGGTCAGAATAAAGAAGAATTTAGTTGCAGTGGAAAGGTGTGTTTAAACCAAGGATATTTGGAAGTACTAAAAGGAAAATCCACAGAAAGTACACAAAATGTGGATAAGTCACAAGAAAATTTCGAAGATGAGATAGATAGTTTAACAATACTTGCAGAATTAAAAAAAGGAAAAGAAGTAGATGTTATAAACTACGAAACAAAAGAAGCACAGACAAATCCGCCAACAAGATACAATTCTGGTTCGATGATTTTAGCAATGGAAAATGCAGGCAAACTTATAGAAGACGAAGAATTAAGAGAACAAATAAAAGGTGCCGGAATTGGAACTAGTGCTACAAGAGCAGAAATAATGAAAAAATTAGAAAGAATTCAATACATACAAATAAATGACAAAACACAGATAATAACACCAACACAAAAAGGTGAAATAATATATGATATAGTAAACAACTCAATGCCAGACATGCTTAATCCAAAGCTTACAGCAAGCTGGGAAAAAGGATTAGATATGGTAGCAAAAAAAGAAATACAATCAGATGAGTTCATGGGAAAACTAGAAAAATACATACATTCAAAATTTAACAGATTAGTCGTAAAATATTAATTCGCCCATTAGGGACGCCCTTTTTTGGGCGAAAAAGGAGGAGAATATGAAAGTTGGTTTAGCTTTAGCAGGAGGAGGCGTTAAAGGTGCCAGTCATATTGGTGTAATTAAGGCCTTACAAGAAAACGGAATAGAAGTAGATTATGTAGGAGGAACCAGCATTGGAAGCATTGTAGCTTCATTGTTTGCCATGGGATACACAACTGAAGAAATGCTTAAATTATTTAAATATTTTTCAAAAACAATAATGAAAGCAGACCCGAAGTATTATTGGACAAATGTTAAAACCACAAAAAATTTTATGGGATATGGAGTATTATCTGGAGAGAACATTGAAATAGCAATAAATGAATGTGCAGAGTTGAAAGGTTTCAAAAAAGTAGATGATATAAAAATGCCAATAGTTATGCCAACAGTTGATATCAAAAACAGCAGGAAATACGTATTTACAAACCATGAATTTGATGAAAACTTTGATGAAGATACATACATAAGAGATATAACAATAGGAAAAGCAGTACGCGCAAGTTGTAGTTATCCTGGAATGTTTGCTCCTACAATATTTAAAGAGCATAAATTTGTAGATGGCGGAATTATAGACAATCTTCCAGCACAAGAAGTTAGAAAACTTGGGGCAGACAAAGTTTTATCAATTCGTTTTAGCTCTAAAAGCGATGTTGACCCTAAAAATGTAATAGAAGTTGCTTTAAAGTCAGTTGATTTATTATTTGAGCAGAGAACAGATTCAGAGGTGCAGAGTAGCGATTTTGCGATGACATTAGATCTATCAGAAGCAAGTGTATTTAACATTAAGAAAATTGACTATTGCTATAATCAAGGATACATTGCTGCAATAGAAAACATGAAAAAAATAAAAGAATGTTTAAATAAATAAAAATAGTAAAAAGTGGAGGATAAAATGGCTAATACAGAAAATAGTAAATTAGAATTATTACCACATCAAAATGAAGCATATCAAGCTGTTATAAAAAAATTTGAGGAAAAGGGAAAAGCAGCAGTAATATTTCCAACCGGCTGTGGAAAATCTTTTGTGGCATTAGAATATATATTGAAGCATCCAGACGAAAGAGTATTATTTTTAGCACCAAGACGTGCGATTGCAAATCAAATGTATGAATATATAGTTCGATATATTGGTGGTGACACAAGGTCCATAGAAGAAATTCAAAAAGAATATGGAACTGGTAATAATCCGAGCGAAAGCTTAAAATTAGCCGCTAGAAGTTACATACCAAATATTGAATGTATGTTATATCAAATGATATCTGCTTATGGAGAAAGACAAAGTGTTGATGAGATACTAAATAGCTTAAAACCTACTATGATTATTGTAGATGAAATGCATCACTTAAAAACTAAATCTATAAGAGCAACAGCTGGGAGTAATGTTGTTGAAGACAACGAGGAGTATGAAGAAGAATTTTCTAATAGAATAGAAAGAGAAAATAAATGGGGAAAAAAGTTTAAAAAATTTTTAGAGGACAACCCACAAGCAAAATTATTAGGACTATCAGCCACGCCAATAAGACATGATGGAGCAAATGTTGTTGAACGAATTTTCAAAGATGCTGTTGCAAGTCAAAAGTCATTGCTAGAAGCAATGGAAGAAGGAATAATATATCCACCAAAGTATGTTGTGCCAGACTTTGTAAGAGAAGACGAATTAGAAACTCTACTTGAAAAAATTGAACAAGCAGAAGGAGCAAGAAAAGAAGAATTAAAAGCAGAGTATGATGAATTAGCTTTAAAATCTGCAAATGCACCTGGTATACCGCAACTTATGGAAGAAAATATAAGTGAAAAAGATGGAAAGTATATTATATTTTGTAAAGATATAAGTGACATGAAAGAAAAAATGGCTAATGCTAAAGAATGGTTTGGAAAAATTGATGAAGAACCAGAAATATATGGTATTAGTTCACAGGATAATACAAGTGCCGAACAGTTACAGAGTTTTAATAACTCAAAATCTAGCCATTTAAAATTGATGTATTGTGTTGGAATGATTGATGAAGGAGTTCATTTGAATAATGTTTCAGGAGTTATTCTAGCTACTAAAACTGAAAGCAGACCAGTATATACGCAAAGAGTAGGAAGATGTATATCAAGTAAAAAAAATGGAAAACAGGCTATAGTTATAGACTTAGTAAATAATAATGAAATTTTAAGCAATAAAGAAGAAGTAGAATATGGATATGAAATAAATGATATAGAAGCTTTACAACAATTAATAGATTGGATAAATAACAAAAATAATGGAAAACTACCAGAATATTCTGCCGAAAAATCACAAAAAGAGAAAACAATGGCAAGGAGAATGGCTAGAATAAATAATAAATATATAAAATATGCTCAAAATCAGGAAATGATAAAACAGCTTGATAAAGAAGAACAGGATAAAATACAAGATATAATAGAATTAGGAAATACAATAGGATTATTCAGTAAAGCCATAAAACTAGATTTTAGTGATGAAGAGCAGAGACAGGAAGATTTGATCAATCAGTTTATAGACGGAATTGCTATAAAAGGAGTAAGAAAAGATTTTGTAAGATTATTGCAAGAAAGACTAAGAGAAGGAACTTTTAAAGAGGTAATGCAATTTTGCGAGAAAAACGGAAGATTACCAAAGCAGGTAGTCGGAACAAAAGCTACACTTACAGAAGAACAAATTTATGAAAACAATCTATATGCCAGATGGTGTAGATGTGATGAGAAACAGTTGGTGGATAAATATTCAGGGGTTCCAATAGAAAAAGTACCTGAGGAATATAAATCGATTGTAGAACAAGTGAGAAGCTATGGATATGGGATAGAAGAAAAATTAACAACTTATCAAAAAGTAATACAATTTTGTGAGAAAAACGGAAGATTACCAAAGCAGGTAGTCGGAACAAAAGCTGCATTAACAGAAGAACAACTTTATGAAAAAAATCTATATGGTAGCTGGTTAAGAAGTGATGAGAAAAAATTAATAGATAAGTATATAGGTACTCCAATAGAAAAAATACCAGAAAAAGATAGAGTGATTGTAGAACAGGCAAGATACTATGGTATAGAGGAAAAATTAACATTTTACCAAGAAGTAATACGATTTTGTGAGAAAAACGGAAGAGTACCAAGAGCTGTTCACGGAACTAAAGCTGCATTAACAGAAGAACAACTTTATGAAAAAAATCTATATTACAGATGGAGAAGAAGTGATGAGAAGCAATTAGTAGATAAATATGCAGGTGTACCAATAGAAGGAGTACCAGAAGAAGATAGAGAAATCGTAGAACAAGTGAGAAGCTATGGATATGGCGTAGAAGAAAAACTAACAGCTTATCAAGAGATAATGCAATTCTGTGAGAAATATGGAAGGTGGCCAAGAATGTTTCAAGGAACAAACTCTACATGTACAGAAGAACAAATTTATGAAAGAAATTTATACAATAGATGGCAAACAAGCGATGAGAAACAGATAGTAGACAAATATGTAGGGATTCCAACAGAAAAAATACCAGAGGAAGACAAAACAATTATAGAACAAGTAAGAAGCTATGGATATGGTATAAAAAGAAAATTAATAGGTTATCAAGCGTTAATGCAATTTTGCAAAAAAAATGGAAGATTACCAAAGCAGATAGCAGGAAAAAAAGCCACACTTACAGAAAAACAAATTTATGAAAGAAATTTATATGCCAAGTGGAAGACAAGTAAAGAGAAGCAATTAGTAGATAAATATGTAGGTATACCCGTAGAAGAAATACCTGAAGAAGATAGAGCAATTGTAGAACAGGTGAGAAGCTATGGCTATCTTGGAAATGCAAAAAAAAGTGCAAATAGCCTCGGCAAAGCTGTAGGAAAGGCTGTAACAGTAACAGAAATACAACAAGCTAACGAATTTCTAAATACAATAACACAAGATAAAGAAAAAAGAGAGGAACAGGAATAGGCAATATGGTAGAAGCAAAAATAATTAATTATAAAAAAGCTCTTGTAGAAGTTGACGCAGTTCTAAGTTGTTTAGACTATAATGAATATAAAAAAATACCGACCAATATTATAAATGCAATTGAAAACAACAAAGATGAAGAATACATGTATGAATATGATGAAGAACTAGAATATGAAGATTGGTCGCTGATGCCAGAAACAAAAGCAATTTTATATAATATTTTTAAACAATATCTAGCAACAGAAGAACAAAGAAAATATTTGCAACAAAAAGAAAGACTGGAAAATTATAAAATAGAGAGCGAGAAAATAAAAAAATATAATTCGGAAAATTTGTTTAAAAAAGAAAAAGGGCAAGAAACAGAAAAAGTTGTACAGGAAGAAAACAATAAGTTAATTGTAAAAAGGGATTTAAGCTTTAAGAAAATTCTGGCAAAATTAAAATCAATATTTAGATTTATAAAAGGACTGTAAAAGGTCCTTTTAATTTTTTCACGATGAGTATATATTGTAATCAAGGTATGCATGAGTATATTACATGAGATAAGACTTTATCATTGATTAGTAAAGATAAATGTGTTAAAATTAACTAGACAAAATAATAGTAAGGTTAGAATAATTGACACCTCAGTAACGAGGGAGAGATGTTATTGCTAAAACCAATTAAAATTTATGGAACATGGGATGAAGGTATTGTAATTGACTATCATATGTTAAAGAGTAAATTTTTAGGCTATGATGAAAATGGAAAAGAAAAGTTTGAAAATGTAAGAACAGAGATAGGCGAATTGCTTTATAGATATAAGTACAAAAAAGATAAAAAATGTCTAAGTGATATCATGAAAATTGTAACAGATATTTTAGATAACTGGAAAATAAAAGAACAGTTTGATGTTGTAATACCAATACCTCCAACAAATAAAAATAGGGTGTATCAACCAGTTTATGAAATTGCAAAACAAGTATCTAATTATTTGAAAAAAGAATGCAAAATTGATGTGCTATATAAGAAAAATAAGTTGCAAGCGAAAGATGGAAAGGATATAAGCAACTCAATTAAACAAATTAGAAAAATAGAGAAACCATCAAATGTGCTAATTATAGATGATTTATATGGCACTGGTGCAACACTAAATGAAGCTTGTAAGGCTTTAAGAAAAGATGATAACGTGAAGAAAATATATTGCATGGTCTTAACAAAAACGAAAGGAGAATAAAAGTGAAAGTTTTTATTGCAGGACCGAGAATTGTTAATGAGTTAGATGAGTGTGTAAAACAGAAATTAGAGAATATATGCACAAAACAATATGAGGTTTTTGTTGGTGAGGCTGACGGCATTGACAGTTGTATTCAAAAGTATATGCGATCAAAAAATTACAAAAATGTAACTATATTCGCTAGTAACGGAATAGCAAGAAATAATTTTGGCGGTTGGAGAGTTGAATGCGTCAATGTAGATCATAATATAACAGGTTTTGAATTTTATATTCAAAAGGATTTAGAGATGGCAAAACAGGCGGACATAGGATTCATGATTTGGAACGGGAAGAGCAGAGGAACTTTTAACAACATTGTAAATTGTATAAAATTAAATAAAGAAGTAATTATATATTACTTAACAAAAAGAAAATTTTATCACATAAAAACAATGGATGATTTATATAAATTTTTAGATGTAAATGTAAAACTAAATTATAAATTAAAAAAACTATTACCAGAAAAAGAGACAACAGAATATATACAAGCTTGCTTATTTTAGTGAAAAGGACTGTAAAAGGTCCTTTTAATTTTCACATTTTTCTTTATGTACACATAATATATATCAAAAAAGAAAGGTACATAGGTGAAAATATATGGCAAGTTTTATAATAGAAGGAGGAAAAAGATTAGAGGGAGAAGTAGTAATTTCTGGTTCGAAAAATGCCTCATTGCCAATAATTGCGGCTAGTATTCTTAGCGGAAAAAAGACAACTCTTTATAATGTTCCAAACATTCATGACACACAAGTTACTTTAAAAATTCTGAAATATTTGGGCTGTAAAGTAAAAAAGACTAACGGTAAAATTGAAATAGATACGAAATACATACAAAAAAATGATATTCCGGATTATCTTATGAGAGAAATGAGGTCAACTGTAATTCTTGCAGGGGCTTTGATTGGAAGATTTAAGGATGCAAGTTTTTCATACCCAGGAGGTTGTGATATTGGAGCCAGACCTATTGATTTACATTTAAAGGCTTTTAAAAAATTAGGAATAAATATTGACGAAGAGTATGGATTTATTAGGTGCAGTTGTGATAAAATAAAAGGGGCAAATATAGACCTAGATTTTCCAAGTGTTGGGGCAACTGAAAATATAATTCTTGCAACTGTTCTAGCAGAAGGAAAAACGACTATAACAAATGCTGCACGTGAACCAGAAATAGTAGATATGATAAAGATGTTAAAAAAGATGGGTGCAAATATTTCTGGTGAAGGAACGAATGTTATAGAAATTAATGGAGTAAAAGAATTAAAATCTGTGAAATACAGAGTTATGCCAGATAGAATAGAAGCTGGAACCTTTTTATGTGCAGGTGCAATAACAAAGGGAAAAGTAAAGATTTTAAATGTTATACCAGAGCAGATTGTTCCAATAATATCAAAATTAGAGGAAGCTGGCTGTAAGTTAACGGTTGAGAGAAATGCGGTTTTAATAGAAAATTCAAAAAGATTGAAAGCTGTTGAAATAAAAACCATGCCTTATCCCGGATTTCCAACAGATATGCAATCGATATTTGGAGCAATATTAGCTGTTGCGAAAGGCACTTCGATTATAACTGAAACAATATTTGAAAATAGATTTAAATATTTGACAGAATTAAAGCGAATGGGTGCTAAAAACCAACAAGAGGGCAATGTTGCAATAATAACAGGAGTAAAAAGATTAGCAGGAACAAGTATAAACAGTACAGATTTAAGAGGTGGAGCATCTTTGGTATTGGCTGGATTGCAGGCAAAAGGTATAACAAGGGTAAACAATATAGAATATATTTTAAGAGGATATGAAAATTTTGATAAAAAATTGAATAAATTAGGAGCGAATATACAAATAGAAGAAGGTGAATAAATGAAAACAAAACAGAAAAAGGACGAAAGTAAACTATATGATTTTGACTATGAGTCTAAAGAAGAAAAAAAATTGAAGGCGAAGCGTAAAAAGGCAGTGAAAAAATCTGCCTCTAAAGAAGCAAAAAAAGAAGCAAATGGAAAACATGGACAAGTTCCAGAAAAGAAAAGATATGAAGACGAAATAATAATTGGAGTTACAAGATATCCAGAGAAAAAACAAACAAATAATCAAAAAAGCACAAAAAAATTTAATAAAAAGCCTCAAAAAAGAAGGAAGAATGAAGAAAACAGAGAAAAATATAATGTGGGGCAAATTAACAAAAAAAGTAAAATACAAGACGACAAATATTATATACAGCAAGATGAAGAGTATAATCATAAAAACAATAAAAAAATAAAAAAGCAAATAGATGAAAATGACCCACAGATAATTATAAAAAGAAAAAGAAGAAATAAAGTAATAAAAATAATATTGCTAACAATATTGATTATATCTGCAATTATTGCATTGCTTTTGTCTCCTGTTTTCAACATTCAAACAATAGAAGTAGTAGGAAACAAGCAAATATCAAAAGAAGAAATTAAAAGTTTATCTGGCATTGAGATATATGAAAATTTGTTTAAAGTAATAAATAAAAAGGTTGAAAATAACATTAAAGCAAATGCATACATAAATACAGTAAAAGTAAGCAAGAAAATTCCAGATACAATACATATTGAAGTAGAAGAAAGAGAAGCAAGTTATATGCTGGAGTATGGTAATGGCTTTGTATATGTTAACAATCAAGGTTATATGCTAGAGATATCAAGCATAAAAAAGGAGCTTCCAATACTTATTGGAATATCAACTTCAAAGGAAGATTATAAAGCTGGAAATAGACTTAATGAAGAAGACTTAATAAAACTCGGAACTGTAATAAAAATTATGAATTCCGCACAGACGAATGGAATTGCAAGTTTAATTACAAAAATAGATATAAGCAATGAAAATAATTATACTTTATTTTTAGAAACAGAGAGAAAAACAGCATATTTAGGAGATTGTAGCAACCTAGAAACCAGAATGCTTTTCTTAGTTGGAATACTTGAAAAAGAAAAAGAAAATCCAGGCGAAATCTTTATAAATATGAACTTGAATACGGATGATGCATACTTTAGAGAGAGCGTTTAAAAGGAGAGATTTAGATTGAATAAAAAACAAATAGCAATTACTTTGGGAATAGTATGTTTAATACTTACGATGTTTGTAGTAATTCAAATAAGGACAACAAATAATGCAAACAAAGTTGTATCACAAACATTTACTAGTAACGATTTAAGAAATCAAGTTTTAAAGTGGAAAGAAAGATATGACACAACATATGCAGGGCTTCAATCATCAGAAAAAAAGCTAGAAGATGTTAGACAACAAGCAAGTGAAAACACAGATGGTTCAGATGAGAAAGAAGCAGAATTAAAGAAAAATAATATATTAATTGGATTAACAGATGTTACAGGAGAAGGTGTTATTGTAACACTAAAAGACAATAATACTGTTACAGCAGATAGCAACATATTAGATCCAAGCATGGTAATTGTGCATATGCCAGACATTTTAGGCGTAATAAACGAGCTTAAAAATGCTGGCGCAGAAGCAATATCTATAAATGACCAAAGAGTAGTTTCTACAACATCATTAACATGCGAAGGAAATATAATTAATATAAATGGCGAAAAAATTAGTTCTCCATTCGTCATAAAAGCAATAGGGAGTTCAATATACATGAACTCTGCTTTAACAAGGGCTGGAGGAACTATAGAATATTTAAATAGATATATACAAGCATCAGTAAAAACATCAAATAATATTACAATAGGCAAATATACGGGTGTGCTTAACCCTAAATATATAAAATATACAGAGTAGAGAGGTGACAGAACTTGAAAATAAAATTTGACAAAGCCAATATAACAATGTCAATAAGCATATTACTCGTATGTGTTATTCTTGTATCTATATCGTTTATACAGTTTAAAACAGTTGAACAAGTAAATGAAACAGATATAGAAAATATGAGAGATGAAGAATTAAGAGAGCAAATTTCTTCATGGAAGAGTAAATGGGAAGAAGCAAATGAAAAATTAGAAGATACAAATACAAAAATAAGTGAATATCAAACTAAAATAGAAAGCAATGAAGAAGCGTCTGAATTATTAGATGAAGAATTGAAAAAATCACAATTATTACTTGGAACAACAGATGTTACAGGTGAAGGAGTGGTAGTTACATTAACAGATACAGAAGAAAGTAGTATTACGGCAGATGACTTAATAACATTGGTAAATGAATTAAGATTTGCAGGAGCAGAGGCTATTTCTATAAATGGCGTAAGAATTATGCCAATGACAGATATTGTAGACATAGACTCATATATCATAATAAAACCATCTCAGAGAATTGTTTCGCCTTATGTTGTGAAAGCAATCGGGAACCAAACATATTTGGTTAGTACATTATGTCTAAAAAATAGTGGATATGTAGACAAATATAACAATAGTGGAAAATCTGTAAAATTAGAGAAACAAAGAAATATAAAAATTACAAAATATACAGGAAATATGGATATTAAATATATGAAGGAGGTTACAAGTAAATGATATTAATAGCAATAATTATAGGATGTTTAATAGGAGCTTTAATAGGAATGTATGCACCTATGGTATCGTACACATATTCGGGATATTTAGCTATTGCTATAATAGCAGCATTAGATTCTGTTTTTGGAGGGATTGTTGCAACTCTAAAAAAGAACTTTAACCTTACAATCTTCATAACTGGATTTTTTGGTAATGCAATTCTCGCAATTCTACTTACGATATTAGGGCAAAAATTAAATGTAGACATATATTTAGCTGCAATTATAGTGTTTGTTGGAAGAATGTTTACAAATTTAGCTATAATTCGTAGATATTATATTGATATAGTTATGAAAAAAATAGAAGATAAAAAGAGCAAAAAAGACAATTTAAAGGAAGAAAAAACAGAATAAAAAATAATAAGATTTTTATTACAAAAATATTACAAAAATATAACAAAACTATTGACTTTTTTTTCAAAATATAATAAAGTTAGAAGCAATAAAAAAGCAGTAAATTGGAGGAGTTAATTTTGGCAATCGGAGATATAATAGTAGGTATAGATATAGGATCCTCAAAAATTAGCTTAGTTGTAGGAGAAGTGAACAATTTTAACCAGGTAGAGCTTGTCTATACAGTGGAACATAAGTGTAAAGGGATTAAAAAAACAAAAATAATAGATGAAGACGAAATAGCAAATGCAATAGTAAAGTCAATTCAGGATGCTGAAAGAGAAGCAGAAATAAAAATAAATTCGGCATATTTAACAATAGCTGGAAAGTATGTAACAATAGTACAAAATAGCATTACAAAAAATATAAAAGACAAATTTTCTGGAGTTTCTGTAAAAGATGTATCATCAGCATTATTACAGGTTAAAGACATAGATGTACCTGATGGAAAGAGCATAATTGACATAGTAACAGATAAATTTATATTAGATGATGGAAGAGCGGTTGAAGATCCAGTTGGAAACCTAGTTTCTTCATTCACAGTAAATGCTCAGGTTATATTGGGGGATAGAGAATACATAAAACAACTATCTAATATATGCAAAAAAGCCGATATAGACATAGATGGAATTATTCCAATAACATTAGCAGAACGTAATTTAATATTAGACACAAACGAGCTAAATGATAATGTTATGATAATTGACATTGGCGCCGGAAATACAGAAATAGGTATATTCGAAGGTTCTGCATTTGAATACACAAATACAATACCATTAGGGGGAGATAACATCACAAAAGATGTTCAAATGGTATTGAATATTTCTGAGGAAGAGGCAGAAAAGCTAAAAAGACAGTATGGATTGGCAATGAAATCATATATAGATAATGATAACGAAATAGTACTAAATACTGTAGAAGATGCCAAAAATAAAGTGATTAAAAGCTCTGAATTGATAGAAATAATTGAAGCAAGAATAGAAGAAATATTTACATTAATAAACAAAGACATAACAAATCAAGGTATAAAACCACGAATTAATAATGTTGTTTTAACAGGACAAGGAATAACAAATATAAGCAAGAGTGATGTGGCTGGTAAAGTAATATTAAATATCCCTGTAAAATTTGCAACAGGAAGATTAATAAGCACAGTAAGACCAGAATACAGAACAGCATTTGCCTTAGTTAGATACATAGCAGCAAGACCATTTGCAAAGAGTGTATCGAGTAGTATAGATTCTAATTCAAACGAAAGCTTTTTCACAAAGATTATGGATAGAATAAAAGAATTTTTTTATTCGTAAGATAAAAATGGTACAAAAGACGCGGAATATAGATAAATAACAATAAAAATAGTAGGGAGGAAAAACTTTATGATGATGGATAGTAGTGTTGACGAGAACACAATGGCAGACGGAACAGCAACCATAAAAGTAATTGGTGTTGGAGGAGCTGGAACAAACGCAGTAAACAGAATGGTGGACTCTGGAATAAGAGGAGTAGAATTTATAGCTGTTAACACAGATAGACAAGCTTTACTTCTATCAAAAGCTTCATCAAAGATTCAAATTGGAGAAAAAATTACAAGAGGACTAGGTGCAGGAGCAAACCCTGACATTGGTGCTCAAGCTGCTGAAGAGAGCAAAGCTGAAATAACAGAAGCCTTAAGAGGAGCAGACATGGTGTTTGTTACAGCCGGAATGGGTGGAGGAACAGGAACAGGTGCTGCCCCAATAGTTGCTTCATGCGCAAAAGAAATGGGAATATTAACAATAGGTGTTGTTACAAAACCATTTACATTTGAAGGAAAGAAAAGATTGACTCAAGCTGAGAGAGGAATTGAAAGCTTAAAAGGCAAAGTAGATACTTTAGTAGTAATTCCAAACGACAAATTATTACAAGTAATAGATAGAAAAACATCAATAGTAGAAGCTTTCAAAATGGCTGATGATGTATTAAGACAAGGTGTACAAGGTATATCTGATTTAATTGCTATACCAGGACTTGTAAACTTAGACTTTGCAGACGTAAAGACAATAATGCTTAATACAGGTATGGCACACATGGGAATTGGTAGAGCATCTGGAGAAAATAGAGCAGAAGATGCTGCAAAACAAGCTATCCAAAGTCCATTGCTAGAAACATCTATAGAAGGTGCAAGAGGAGTTATCATCAATATTACAGGTGGAAGCAATTTAGGATTACACGAAGTAAACACAGCAGCTGAATTAATTCAAAGAAGCGTAGATCCAGAGGCCAATATCATCTTTGGTGCTGTTATAGACGAAAGCCTAGATGAAGATATAGTAATAACTGTTATTGCAACAGGATTTGAAAAAGAAGATGAAAAAGTTCCTTCAATTGGAGAAATAACAAGCAAGAGCTGGTCACCAAAGACTTCAACAATATCATCAGATACATCAAGCTCAAGCGGAGACCTTGATATCCCTACATTCTTAAGAAAAAATAAAGGGAAATAAACAAAATATTTTTACTTTTTTGAATATACATGATGAATAGAATATAATTAGAAAAGAAATAATCTAAATTTGTAGATTATTTCTTTTTTTCGTGCACAAGATATGACAAACTTTTGAACCAAAAGAATATATAATATAAATGCGTTGAAAAATAACTACAATTTTGCCTTAAGTCAAATCTCATTCAAAATGCAGTTACATACAGTAAGTATGCTTTTGAATATCATTTTTCTTGCCAAAATTTAATTCTTTTTCAACTAAAATGGAGGTGTAAAAATGGAACAAAAGGTTTTATATTATAGTGATGAAT
>ERZ840057.1744-NODE-1744-length-16957-cov-6.356999_pt1 | contig 16957 bp, 8 predicted proteins | sample MGYA00519907_ERZ840057 | MGnify/ENA primary metagenome ERZ840057 (study PRJEB31850, sample SAMEA3708862) | human gut metagenome | biome: human gut; feature: human-associated habitat; material: faeces | place: China | collected 2014 ...
CTGCCAGACTGCCGTCGTTGTTTTCGGCACTAAGAATCATGCCTTCGCTGACGATTCCTTTCAGTTTGCGCGGAGCGAGATTAGCGATGAAGCAAACTTGTTTGCCTACCAGCTCTTCCGGTTGATAATGCTTGGCAATACCTGATACGATGGTACGTGTCTCCAGTCCGTCATCGATTTTGAATTGCAGCAATTTATCCGCTTTCGGTACTTTCTGACATTCAAGAATGGTACCTACACGGATATCCAGTTTCTCAAAATCCTCGAAGGCAACGTTTGCCCGGATAGGATTGGCTTTGTAGTTGGCTTCCTCGTTTGCTTTCTTAGTATCGAGCAACTTTTGTACCTGTGCTTCGATAGTAGCGTCTTCAATCTTCTCGAACAATAATTCCGGTTTGTTCAACTGGTGGCCTACGGGAAGAAGGTCGTCACGTCCCAGTTCAGACCATTCGAAAGTATCCATGTTCAGCATTTTGCGGAGTTTTTCCGAGCTGAACGGCAAGAATGGGTCGAAGGCGATGGCAAGGTTGGCAACCAGTTGCAGGGAAATGTTGAGGATGGTTCCTACACGTTCCATATCTGTCTTAGCCAGTTTCCACGGTTCGGTGTCGGCCAGGTATTTGTTTCCGATACGTGCCAGATTCATGGCCTCTTTCTGTGCATCGCGGAATTTGAATACGTCGAGCAGTTTTTCTACTTCTGCTTTCACGTCTGCGAATTCTTTCAGCGTTTCCTTGTCGTAGTCGGTTAAGCTGCCCTGTGCGGGTACGCGACCGTCGAAGTATTTTTGAGTCAGCACCATTGCACGGTTTACGAAGTTGCCGTATACGGCTACCAGTTCGTTGTTATTGCGTGCTTGGAAGTCTTTCCAAGTGAAGTCGTTGTCTTTCGTTTCCGGTGCGTTGGCGGTCAGTACGTAGCGGAGTACGTCTTGCTTTCCGGGGAAATCAGCCAGATATTCGTGCAACCATACGGCCCAATTGCGGGAAGTAGAGATCTTGTCTCCTTCGAGGTTGAGGAATTCGTTGCTCGGCACGTTGTCCGGCAGGATATAGCTGCCTTCTGCTTTCAGCATGGCAGGGAATACGATGCAATGGAATACGATATTATCTTTTCCGATGAAGTGAATCAGACGCGTTTCTGGATCTTTCCACCATGTTTCCCAGCTGTCGGGAAGAAGTTCTTTGGTGTTGGAGATGTATCCGATCGGAGCATCAAACCATACATAGAGCACTTTTCCTTCTGCTCCTTCTACGGGAACAGGGATACCCCAATCAAGGTCACGGCTCACGGCACGTGGTTGCAGACCCATGTCGAGCCAGCTTTTGCATTGACCGTATACGTTCGGACGCCATTCTTTGTGATCTTCCAGAATCCATTTGCGCAGCCATGCTTCGTGTTTGTCGAGAGGAAGATACCAGTGTTTGGTTTCTTTCATTACCGGTTTGCTACCGCTGATGGCGCTTTTCGGGTTGATAAGATCTGTAGGAGAAAGTGAGGTTCCGCACTTTTCGCATTGGTCGCCGTAAGCGCCTTCCGAATGGCAGTGAGGACATTCTCCGGTGATATAACGGTCGGCAAGGAATGTTTTTGCTTCCTCGTCGTAATATTGTTCGGATGTTTTTTCGATGAATTCTCCTTTATTGTATAATGTTTTGAAGAAATCCGAAGCCAGTTGGTGATGCGTCGGTGAAGTGGTGCGACTATACACGTCGAATGAGATACCGAACTCTTTGAATGATTCCTTAATCAGCGAATGATAACGGTCTACTACATCCTGTGGAGTAATTCCTTCTTTCTTGGCACGGATGGTGATAGGCACTCCGTGTTCGTCCGAACCTCCGATGAATAATACATCTTCTTTTTTCAGACGCAGATAGCGTACATAGATATCTGCCGGCACGTATACACCCGCCAGGTGACCGATATGGACAGGACCGTTCGCATACGGCAGTGCCGATGTGACGGTGGTTCTTTTGAATTTCTTTTCCATTATATAGTGTGATTTTTGTTGTTTTCAACTTTGCAATGTGCAAAGATAATGACTTTTCACCACAGATTACACGGATTAACACAGATTATTTCATTGAAAAGTGGTCACAGAATGAAACAGGAACGTTTCGTAATAAAAAAACAGGTAAAAAGAAAGTGTTTTACCCTGATATAAGTTGGCTAGAAAATAGCGAATTTGTATCGGGGTATTTTTATATTTTCTATTATGTTCTATTTTTAAGATTGAAACAGATTAGGAGTATCTAAATTGTATTCTAATAAAAGAAGTGACGTATAAAATACTGTATGAATATGCGGAATAAGTAATCTTTCTTGAATACAAATGAGTGAATATTCATGATTGTTGATAGAATCATGAATCATTGCTTTTAAAGGAAGACTTCGTTCCTTTTAAAGAAACGGTTTATTGGTCAGTGAGAAGTACTTTCTTGCTTTTAAACGAAAGGACAAAAGGGCATTTAGAATACTTGTTTTGTGCTGGTTGCTGTCGAATAGGTAACATGTGAGTTGTTTCTATTTGAACTTATATTTGCAATAATCTGCTCCTGAAATTAGGAATTTTGCCTTTTTGATGTTGAATCGAATGATTTAAAGTCTGTTTTGTGTGAATATGGATTATGCAACTTGCTTATCCTTCAAGTTTTCCAATATACTCCGGACTCATCTTGTATATTTTTGATTCTGTATGAGTTTTATGTCCATTTTTTCTGCATAAAGTAATATTCTGTTCTAATGATAAGAATTACATGGTAAGATTATAGCTTTGCATTTCAATAAGTCAGTATAATCTATATAATTTCTTGCTCATTTCCTCTTTTATCATCTATTTCCATCTATATTTCTCCCCTTTTTCTTTCTTTTTTCTCGTAAGAAAGAATATATTTGTACCTAAGTTAAACGAAAACCAAAGCATGATATGATAACAACCCAGTTGCTTCGTCCTGAAAGCATTGTCGTAGTAGGGGCCTCGAATAATGTGCATAAGCCGGGTGGCGCAATATTAAAGAATTTGATAAATGGAGGTTATCGGGGAGAACTTCGGGCGGTGAATCCGAAGGAAAAGGAAGTACAGGGAGTTCCCGCCTTTGCGGACGTGAATGATCTGCCGGACACAGATCTGGCGGTGTTGGCTGTGCCTGCCTCGATGTGTCCTGATATGGTGGAAACATTGGCTAGCAAGAAACAAACCAGGGCATTTATCATACTCTCGGCAGGTTTTGGTGAAGAAACTCACGAAGGAGCACTGTTGGAAGAACGTATTTTGGAAACAGTCAATAAATACGGTGCTTCGCTGATTGGTCCTAATTGCATCGGATTGATGAATACATGGCATCATAGCGTGTTCAGCCAGCCGATTCCTAACTTAAACCCCAAAGGGGTGGACTTGATTTCTAGCTCCGGTGCTACGGCGGTATTTATTCTCGAAAGTGCCGTAACAAAAGGTTTGCAGTTCAATTCAGTCTGGTCGGTGGGAAATGCCAAGCAGATCGGCGTGGAAGATGTATTGCAATTTATGGATGAGAACTTCGATCCCGAAAAAGATTCTCATCTGAAACTACTCTATATTGAAAGTATTCAGAATCCGGACAGGTTGTTATTCCATGCTTCGTCTTTGATTAGAAAAGGATGTAAGATTGCGGCAATCAAAGCCGGAAGTTCGGAGAGCGGAAGCCGGGCGGCGTCTTCCCATACAGGCGCAATCGCCAGTTCCGATTCGGCAGTGGAAGCATTGTTCCGTAAAGCGGGGATTGTACGTTGTTTCTCTCGTGAAGAATTGACTACTGTAGGTTGTGTGTTTACTCTGCCCGAATTGAAAGGGAAGAATTTTGCTATTATCACCCATGCCGGAGGTCCGGGAGTGATGCTGACAGACGCCTTGAGTAAAGGCGGACTGAATGTTCCTAAACTGGAAGGAGAAATAGCCGAAGAACTAAAAGCCCGACTGTTCCCCGGTGCTGCCGTTGGGAATCCTATTGATATTCTGGCTACCGGAACACCGGAGCATCTGCGTCTTTGCATCGACTACTGCGAGGAGAAACTCGACAATATAGACGCCATGATGGCCATCTTCGGAACTCCGGGATTGGTTACCATGTTTGAAATGTATGACGTGCTTCACGAGAAGATGCAAACTTGCAAGAAACCGATTTTCCCTATACTTCCTTCGATTAATACAGCCGGAGCGGAGGTTGCCGCCTTCCTGGCAAAAGGACACGTGAATTTTGCAGATGAAGTGACCCTGGGTACTGCCCTTTCCCGCATTGTCAATGTTCCTAAACCTGCAGTTCCTGAAATAGAACTGTTCGGAGTAGACGTTCCGAGGATTCGTCGCATTATCGATTCTATTCCGGAGAATGGTTATATTGCTCCCAATTACGTACAAGCATTACTGCATGCTGCCGGTATTCCGCTGGTAGATGAGTTTGTTTCCGATAATAAAGAGGAGATAGTAGCCTTTGCCCGTCGGTGCGGATTCCCGGTAGTTGCCAAAGTCGTTGGTCCAGTGCATAAATCGGATGTCGGTGGTGTAGTTCTGAACATCAAAGGCGAGCAACATCTGGCACTGGAATTCGATCGTATGATGCAGATTCCTGATGCTAGGGCAATTATGGTACAGCCGATGTTGAAAGGTACGGAATTGTTTATCGGTGCGAAATACGAAGAGAAGTTCGGTCATGTAGTGCTTTGCGGTTTGGGAGGTATTTTTGTGGAGGTGCTGAAAGATGTGTCTTCCGGTTTGGCTCCACTTTCCTACGAAGAAGCCTACTCAATGATTCATTCGCTGCGTGCTTATAAAATCATTCAGGGAACACGTGGACAAAAAGGAGTCAACGAAGATAAGTTTGCTGAAATTATTGTTCGTTTGTCCACTTTGTTACGCTTCGCTACAGAAATCAAAGAAATGGATATAAATCCGCTTTTAGCTACGCAAAAAGCCGTTATAGCAGTTGATGCGCGTATCAGGATAGAAAAATAGGACTATTCTTTCATTCATTGAGACATATTTACTATCTTTCCGCTGTGATTTTGCCTACATTTGGTAACTCAAACGGAAGGATAGAAAACACGTATGTTTATGAAGAAAGTTCTCATATTTTTAATCTGTTTAATTGGCTATCAGATCGGCTGCCATGCTCAAATGGCGGACGAGCATTATTATTTCAAAAATCTTAGTGTACAGAACGGATTATCTCAAAATACGGTCAATGCGATTTTGCAGGATAAGCAGGGCTTTATGTGGTTCGGCACAAAAGATGGTTTGAATAGATATGACGGTTTGTCATTCCGCAAATTCAAACACGATGACCGCACACGGCGGAGCATTGGTAATAATTTTATCACAGCTCTTTATGAGGATGCAAAAGGAAATATCTGGGTAGGTACGGATGTAGGACTTTATATCTATAATCCGGAAAAAGATTCTTTCCGGCATTTTGCTGAATTGAGCGCAGAAAACACGAAAATAGAGCATACCGTAACTGCAATCTCCGGAGACAACAAAGGATGTGTCTGGGTAGCGGTAGAGTCGCAGGGACTATTTTGTTATGATCTGGAGGAAGGAACACTCCAGAACCACACATTGAAGAACTTTTCTTTTATCTCCACCAATGTCCAGTCTTTTGTTTTCGATAATAGCGGAACCCTTTGGATTGGCTGCTATGGCGATGGACTTTTCTATTCGAAAGACCGTTTGCAAACCCTTCATCCTTATGTCTCACCTGTAGACGATCAAAAAACTTATGAGAATGATGTCGTGATAGGCCTGGTGAAAGGAGCATATAATTGTCTATATATAGGCTCTTTAAAAGGAGGAGTGAAAGAACTGAACCTGACCTCTAACAAACTGCATGATTTACTCTCTAAAGATGAAAGTGGAGAGTCTGTTTTTTGTCGTGAACTGCTGGTTGCTTCTGACAATGAATTGTGGATTGGTGCAGAATCGGGACTCTATATTTATAATCTCCGAATGGGTAAGTATGTTCATTTGCGCAGTTCGATCAACGACCCTTATTCTTTATCCGACAATGCTATTTATTCATTGTGTAAGGATCGCGAGGGTGGCATCTGGATTGGCTCTTATTTTGGCGGTGTGAATTACTATCCTCGTTTTTATACGTATTTTGAAAAATATTATCCCAAAGGAACAGATAATGGTTTGCATGGAAAACGGGTACGTGAGTTTTGCCAGGATAATCAGGGTATTCTGTGGATTGGTACGGAAGACGGCGGTTTGAACCGTTTCAACCCGAAGACCAAGACTTTTTCCTTTTTTACCCCTAGCAGTGCTTTTACCAATGTGCATGGTCTGTGTTTGATTGATAACCATCTTTGGGTAGGAACCTTCTCAAAAGGAGTGAAAGTAGTAGATACGCGTACGGGAGCTATCGTGAAAACCTATCAGAAAACAGACTCTCCCCGTTCATTGATAGACAATAGCGTGTTCTCTATTTGCCGCACAACGACGGGTGATATTTATCTGGGTACTTTATTCGGTTTGCTGCGATACAACAGACAATCTGATGATTTTGACCGGATACCGGAACTGAACGGCAGGTTTGTATATGATATAAAGGAAGATTCCGGTGGTAATCTATGGCTGGCAACTTATGCAAATGGAGCTTATTGCTACAATGTGAGCGAAAAGAAATGGAAGAACTATTTGCACGATGAAAATAATCCGAAGAGCCTTCCGTATGACAAGGTCTTGAGCATCTTTGAAGATTCTCACCGGCAAATCTGGCTGACTACCCAAGGAGGAGGATTCTGTCGTTTTCAGCCGGATACGGACACATTTGCCAATTATAATTTGTCGGCCGGATTGCCGAACGATGTTGTATATCAGATTGTGGAGGATAAAGACGGATTTTTGTGGTTGACAACCAACAACGGTCTGGTTTGCTTCCAACCCAACACTGGCGTGATGAAAGTATATACCACCTCCAATGGCTTGTTGGGCGACCAGTTTAATTATCGTTCAAGCTTTGAGACTGAAGATGGTACGATCTATCTGGGTAGCATTGATGGTTTTATTGCTTTTAATCCCAAGAATTTCTCGGAGAATAAGTTCATTCCGTCTGTTGCCATTACTGATTTCTTTCTGTTTGGTAAGAAGGTATATGCCGGCGAACCGGGATCTCCGTTAGAGAAGAGTATAACTTTCTCCGACCAGCTTGTGCTCCAGTCCAATCAGAATTCTTTTTCTTTCCGTGTAGCAGCGTTGGATTTCCAGGCTCCGAAAACGAGCCGAATTATGTATAAACTGGAGGGCTTTGATACGGATTGGCTGACGGTTGGCGAAAGCCCTATCGTTACTTATTCCAATCTTCGTTATGGTGATTATACCTTCCGGGTAAAGGTTGCTAATAGCGACGGTGTATGGAGTGACGACGAAGTGTCATTAGGGGTACATATTCTTCCTCCTTTTTATCTCTCTATATGGGCGTATTGTGTGTATGCTCTGCTGATTATCGGCTGCTCCCTGTATACGGTTATGTATTTCAAGAGACGCAGTAACAGCAAACACCGCAGGCAGATGGAGAAATTCGAGCAGGAGAAGGAACGTGAAGTTTACCATGCAAAGATTGATTTCTTTACGAATGTGGCCCATGAGATACGTACACCGCTAACATTGATTAAAGGTCCGTTGGAAAACATTATATTGAAGAAACAGGTCGATGCGGAAACGCGGGAAGACCTGAATGTAATGAAGCAGAATACGGAACGATTGTTGAACCTGACTAACCAGTTGCTTGATTTCCGTAAAACGGAAAGTCAGGGATTCCGCCTGAATTTTGCGAAATGTAATGTAACGGAGGTGCTGAAAGAGACTCATGTGCGTTTTACTTCCCTTGCCAAACAGAAAGGCTTGGAGTTTACTTTGCAAGTGCCCGAGGAGGATTTCTATGCGCATGTGAACCGGGAGGCGTTTACGAAGATTATCAGTAATCTGTTGAATAATGGGGTGAAGTATGCTGAAAGCTACGTACACATATCTTTGGAAGTGCCGGAAACGGATGACAACAATTCATTCTGTATTCGTACGGAGAATGATGGAGTGATTATTCCCAATGAGATGAAGGAGGAAATATTCAAGCCTTTCGTTCGTTTCAATGAAAAAGAAGACGGCAAGGTGACTACCGGAACAGGAATCGGCTTGGCTCTTTCCCGTTCATTGGCTGAACTGCATCAAGGGACTTTAGCTATGGGAGAAGGGGAAGAAAATAATACCTTCTGTTTGATTTTGCCGATTGTTCAGGACATGACAATAACCTTAACCCCGGAACCGGAAGTTGAAATAGACAGGATGAATGAAATTCCTGTTGGAGAGACGGAAAAGAAAGATAACCGGCCTACAGTGCTGGTTGTAGAAGATAATCCGGATATGCTTGCCTTTGTAGTGCGTCAGCTATCGAAAGAATATACTGTATTGACTGCCACTAATGGTGCGGAAGCGTTGCAAGTGTTGGATGGTAATTATGTGAACTTGGTGGTTAGTGATGTTGTGATGCCTGTGATGGATGGTTTTGAATTGTGTAAGACGATCAAGTCAGATTTGAATTATAGCCATATTCCCGTTATTTTGTTGACTGCGAAGACGAATATCCAGTCTAAGATAGAGGGAATGGAATTGGGAGCAGACGCATATCTGGAGAAACCTTTCTCTGTGGAATATTTGCAGGCTTGTGCTTCCAGCCTTATTCAGAATAGGGAGAAACTGCGCAAGGCTTTTGCACAGTCTCCTTTTGTGGCAGCCAATACGATGGCGTTGACAAAAGCTGACGAAGATTTTATAAAGAAGTTGAATGAGGTTATCCAGGTGAATTATAGTAATCCGGAATTTAGCATGGATGATATGGCGGATAGCCTGAATATGAGCCGTTCTAATTTCTATCGGAAGATAAAGGGAGTCTTGGATTTGAGTCCGAATGAATATCTTCGACTGGAACGTTTGAAGAAGGCTGCTCAATTATTGAAAGAAGGAGAAAACCGGGTAAATGAGATTTGCTATATGGTAGGGTTTAATTCTCCGTCTTATTTTGCCAAGTGTTTCCAGAAGCAATTTGGAGTGCTTCCAAAGGATTTTGTAAGTTAATATTAATTTATAGCTATAAAGATAAGGTAAAAAGGAGCTTTTAAAAGAATGATTTGATGAAAAAGTATGTAAATTTGTTCGTTTTCGTATTCATGATAGGTGCTTGTCTTTCGCAGGGGAGAGCACAGACAAAGTCTGCGGTGAGTTATAAGAATCCGGTTGTAGATATTGCCATGCCCGACCCTACGGTGATTAAAGCTGCAGATGGTTATTTTTATGTGTATGCTACCGAATCTACCAGAAACGTTCCGATCATGAAGTCGAAAGATTTGGTGGAATGGACGTATTGCAACACTGCATTTACGAATAAAACTCGTCCCAGGTTTGAACCTAAAGCTGGAATCTGGGCACCTGACATTAATTATATTAACGGTAAATATGTGCTTTATTATGCAATGTCGGTGTGGGGAGGAGAACAAACGTGCGGAATTGGGGTAGCTACGGCCAACTCTCCGCAGGGACCTTTTACGGATCATGGTAAGATGTTTCGTAGCAATGAGATTGGTGTACAGAACTCAATCGATCCCAGTCTCCTGCAGTATGAGGGGAGAAACTATTTGGTATGGGGCAGCTTCCGGGGAATATATGTTATTGAACTGACTGCGGATGGGCTGTCGATCATGTCGGGAGCGAAAAAAAAGAGAATAGCGGGAACTGCTTTTGAAGCTGTTTATATCCATAAGCACGGCGATTATTATTATATGTTTGCCTCCATAGGAAGTTGTTGTCAAGGAGTGAAAAGTACATATAAAGTCGTAGTGGGACGTTCCAAGAAAGTATGGGGCCCGTACAAAGACAAGACCGGTAAACCGATGTTGAAGAATGGTTATTCTTTGGTGATAGGTGCGAATGATCATTTTGTAGGCAATGGGCACGGTTCGCAAATTATCCGGGATGATGCCGGACAAGACTGGCTTCTGTATCATGGTTTTTCAAGATCGACCCCGGAGAACGGACGTATTCTGTTGTTGGACCAGATCAAGTGGGACCAAGAAGGTTGGCCTTACGTAGAGGGAGGATCTCCTTCTTACGAAACACAAAAAGCACCTGTATTTAATAACTGATTTTCAAATAAACCAATTATAATCTTAAATACCACAAGCATGAAACATACCCCTATTAGCAGGCGGGATTTTCTAAAGAATTTAGGCATAGCCGGGGCTGGCACTCTTCTTGCTGCAAGCCCTTGGCTTTCTGCTTTTTCGGAGGTGACGAACACCTCAAACGAAAAGTGCCGTCTGGCAATAATCGGTCCTGGTTCCCGGGGACGTTTTTTAATGGGATTTCTGGCTAAGAACCCCAAAGTCGAGATCGTAGCATTGTGCGACATTTATAAACCGTCTATTGAGAACGCATTGAAACTTGCACCTAATGCCAAAGTGTATGGTGACTACCGGGAAGTGTTGGAAGATAAGTCGATAGATGCTATACTCGTAGCTACCCCTCTTAGCTCGCATTGTAAGATCGTATTGGATGCTTTCGACGCAGGAAAGCATGTGTTCTGTGAAAAGTCAATAGGTTTCACGATGGAAGAGTGTTACCGTATGTATCAGAAGCATCGTAGCACGGGAAAGATTTTCTTCACAGGACAACAGCGTCTGTTCGATCCTCGTTACATCAAAGCAATGGAGATGATTCATGCAGGTACCTTTGGCGAAATAAATGCCATCCGTACTTTCTGGAACCGGAACGGGGACTGGAGACGTTCGGTACCTTCACCCAATTTGGAACGCCTGATAAATTGGCGTCTTTACAAAGAGTTCTCAAAAGGACTGATGACGGAACTTGCTTGCCATCAACTTCAGATCGGAAGCTGGGCTTTGCGTAAGATACCCGAAAAGGTGATGGGACACGGTGCCATCACTTATTGGAAAGACGGCAGAGATGTGTATGACAATGTGAGCTGTGTATATGTATTTGATGATGGTGTGAAAATGACATTTGACTCTGTCATTTCCAATAAATTCTATGGACTGGAAGAACAGATCATGGGTTATCTTGGAACGGTAGAACCGGAAAAGGGAAAATATTACTTTGAAAGTGTAGCTCCTGCACCGGCCTTCCTGCAAATGGTGAATGACTGGGAAAACAAAGTGTTTGACTCTCTGCCTTTTGCCGGAACAAGCTGGGCGCCGGAAACAGCAAACGAAAACAAAGGAGAATTCATTATCGGAGAACGTCCCAAGAGCGATGGTACATCATTGTTGTTGGAAGCTTTTGTTGAGGCCGTCATAACACAAAAACAACCTAAAAACATCGCAGAAGAAGGGTATTATGCAAGTATGCTCTGTTTGTTGGGACATCAGGCATTGGAAGAAGAGCGGATGCTCTACTTCCCCGATGAATATAAAATAGATTATCTGAACCATCAATCTGTAAAAACACCCGAAGCAGTATGAAAGACACGATTGTAACCGCACGACGAAAGAAAATAGAGTTAATTACTTTACTCGTTTGTTTCGTAGTATCTAATTTGCTACATCTTTATGCAATTATTGCTTATCATGCACCATTTACGGAGATGATAACGTCTATTTTTTATATAATTATATTTACTTTTGTGCTTTATGCTTTCTGGGGGATTTTGCGTCTCTTGTTTTATGGAATGCAAGCACTGTTTGAAAAGAAAAGTAGGAGTTGATAGTTTTCTTGCATAATTTTAAAGAAGAACTTAATCAATATCAATGAAAATAAATAATTTATGGTAACACGAAGGGATTTTTTGAAAACGATGTCGATGGCTTCAGCCGGATTGGCATTGGGAACCGGTGATTTATTGCATGCGCAAACTGCTTCACCTAAAAAAGGAAGAGGTGACAAAGTGAAGATTGCTTATATCGGCATTGGTAACCGTGGAGAGCAGATTATTGAAGACTTTGCACGGACAGGTATGGTGGAAGTGGTGGCTTTATGTGATGTAGACATGGGTGCCAAACATACACAAAAGATAATGGCTAAATATCCGAAAGCAAAGCAGTTTAGGGATTTCCGCCAAATGTTTGATAAGGCCGGTAACGAATTTGATGCCGTGGCAATTGCTACTCCTGACCATTCGCATTTCCCGATTAGTATGCTGGCTTTGGCATCCGGAAAGCACGTATATGTAGAGAAACCGCTGGCACGTACCTTCTATGAAGCGGAACTGTTGATGCAAGCTGCGCTTAAACGTCCGAACTTGGTTACTCAAGTAGGAAATCAGGGACATTCTGAAGCAAACTATTTCCAGTTTAAAGCCTGGATGGATGCGGGAATTATCAAAGACGTTACTGCTATCACTGCCCACATGAATAACCCACGTCGTTGGCATAAATGGGACACTAATATTTATAAACTTCCTTCCGGTCAGCAACTGCCGAAAGATCTGGATTGGGACACTTGGCTCGGAGTTACTCCTTATCACGAGTATAATAAAGATTATCATTTGGGACAATGGCGTTGTTGGTATGATTTTGGTATGGGAGCATTGGGCGACTGGGGAGCACATATCCTCGACACGGCTCACGAATTCCTGGAACTGGGATTGCCATATGAAGTTACCATGCAATACGCAAAAGGGCATAATGATTACTTCTTTCCATATTCTTCCACGATTCTCTTCCGTTTCCCGCAACGTAAAGGAATGCCACCGGTAGATATTACCTGGTATGATGGTTTGGATAATCTTCCTCCTATTCCTGCCGGTTATGGAGTTTCGGGACTAGATCCGAACATCCCGGCAACTAATCAGGGAGATACTCCGAAGTCTAAGTTGAATCCAGGAAAGATCATTTATACTAAGGATTTGATCTTCAAGGGTGGTAGTCATGGAAGCACTTTGTCTATAATTCCGGAGGAGAAAGCAAAAGAGATGGCAGACAAGTTGCCGAAGGTTCCTAAAAGTCCTTCCAATCACTTCGAGAACTTCTTGTTGGCATGTAACGGTATTGAAAAGACACGCTCACCGTTCGAAATCAATGGAGTGTTGAGTCAGGTATTCTCACTGGGGGTGATGGCTCAACGACTTAATACACAGTTGTTCTTTGATCCTCGTACGAAGCAGATTACAAATAATGAATTTGCTAATGCAATGCTGGCGGGACTTCCACCGCGTAAAGGTTGGGATGAATTTTATAAATTATAAATAGAAAATAGCCTTTTCCATTCCTTCTTCGAATATAAGGGAGTGGGAAAGACTAATCAATGATTATGAAGAAGAATATCGTATTAACTTTACTTTTATTCTGTGCCGCTTCTTTAGGTGCGCAGAATTGGGAACCTCTTTTCAATGGGAAAAACCTGAAAGGATGGAAGAAATTGAATGGCAAAGCCGAGTATAAAATTGTAGATGGTGCCATTGTCGGTGTATCTAAAATGGGAACACCCAATACTTTTTTGGCAACGACAAAGAATTATGGTGACTTTATCCTTGAGTTTGACTTCAAGGTAGATGACGGTTTAAATTCCGGAGTACAGCTTCGTAGTGAAAGCAAGAAAGATTATAAGAAAGGTCGCGTACACGGTTATCAGTTTGAGATCGATCCTTCCAAACGCGCTTGGTCAGGTGGTATCTATGATGAGGCACGTAGAAACTGGCTTTATCCTTTGACGCTGAATCCGTCGGCAAAAACCGCTTTTAAGAATAATGCATGGAATAAAGCTCGTATTGAGGCTGTAGGTAACTCAATCCGTACTTGGATAAACGGAGTACCTTGTGCTAATATCTGGGATGATATGACTCCTGTGGGCTTCATTGCTTTGCAAGTGCATGCCATTGGAAATGCGGCAGATGAAGGTAAAACTGTTAGTTGGAAAGATATCCGCATTTGTACGACAGACGTAGAACGCTATCAGACACCGGAAGCGCAAGCTGCACCGGAAGTGAATCTGATTGCCAACACGATTTCTCCGAATGAAGCAAAAGAAGGATGGACTCTATTATGGGATGGCAAGACTACTGATGGATGGAGAGGAGCTAAGCTTTCTACTTTCCCTGCAAAAGGCTGGAAGATAGAAGATGGAATTCTGAAAGTAATGAAGAGCGGTGGTGCTGAATCTGCTAATGGCGGTGATATCGTGACTACCCGTAAATACAAGAACTTTATTCTGAAAGTAGATTTCAAAATTACTGAAGGTGCAAATAGCGGAATTAAATATTTCGTAAACCCGGATATGAATAAAGGTGCAGGTTCTGCTATCGGTTGTGAATTCCAGATTCTTGATGATGACAAACATCCTGATGCAAAACTGGGTGTGAAAGGTAACAGAAAGCTGGGTTCGTTGTATGATTTGATTCCGGCTCCTAAGAATAAACCTTTCAACAAGAAAGAGTTTAATACTGCTACCATTATCGTAAAAGGCAACCATGTAGAACATTGGTTGAACGGAGTTAAATTGATTGAATATGATCGTAACAATGATATGTGGAATGCATTGGTAGCATATAGTAAATATAAAAACTGGCCTAATTTCGGAAATCCGGAGGAAGGAAATATTCTTCTTCAAGACCACGGAGACGAAGTATGGTTCAAGAATGTGAAGATTAAAGAACTGAAATAAGACGTATTCCATGTTATTGTGGAAGATGCGTCATAATACCTTATGATTTTTATTCAGGCACGAATTGCACAGATTGCGCGGTTGCTACTTTATTAGAACAACCGTGAAATCCGTGTAATCTGTGCCTGATTTGTCCTGCTATACGATGCAAGTCCCTATTCAACATATTTATAAACCGTCCCATGATGGTAACGGACTGCTTTATGCCTGGTTTCTTTCCATGCATACGCGGGTGGATATTATTCTATATAGCCAGAAAGCGGAAGAAGAATTGTTGCTTGTGGTCAATCGTATGTATGATGCATTGTGTCGGTTGGAAAAGATAGCGAACTTTTATGATCCGGCCAGTGAATTGTCTTTTGTCAACCGGACAGCTTCCGTTTCTCCGGTCGTTCTTAGCGAAGAACTTTATTCAATGATTGATTTATGCCTGGAATACAACGAGAAAACCCTGGGATGCTTTGATGTCACAGTCCATTCGGAAAATTACAATCAAAACACGATACACTCGGTACATTTATCACCTGAAGATCATAGCATCTATTATTCACAGCCGGGAATTGCTGTCAACTTGTCCGGTTTCCTCAAAGGGTATGCTTTGGAAACAATTAAAACCATATTGAATGAGTGTGTGATAGAAAATGCACTGATAAATATGGGAAACAGTTCTGTTCTTGCTTTAGGTAATCATCCGGTTGGAACGGGATGGAGAGTCAATGATATACTTCTTTATGATGAGTGTCTTACAACCTCCGGCAATGACTCTCCTGAACGTCGGCATATTGTTTCTCCTCAAGATGGGAAATTGGTGGAAGGTGCCCGACAGATATCTGTAGTTACAACAAATGGGGCAATAGGAGAAATATTGTCTACTGCTTTGTTTGCTGCTGACAGCGAACAGCGTAAAGCTTTGATGGGTATATATGCACACTGTCGTGTATATATATATCCACCGTGCTGGACATATATACCCACCATTGCTGTATTGGAGAGTTTGTAGACGAGCAAAATTACTTGTTAAATATGGGCAAATACCACCAAAAATCGCGTATGACCTGATTTTTCTGTTTTTTGAGACAAAAATACTATTTGAGATAAACTTGCATTTTTATTTTTGCCGTAAAATTATATAATATTAATGCAGCTATTAAAATATAATACGGAAGTAAGTAGATAAATTCAATATAAGCTTGAATATTATAATATTAACTCAAATTTATTTAGTATGGAAAACAAAAAAGGAGGTTTCACGTCTCGGGTAGGATTGTTCTTACTATTGGTGACTTTTTGTCTTGGTACACTACAGGCTCAAAGTTCTAAAATTACGGGATATGTGAAAGATCAATCGGGTGAACCGTTGATTGGAGTAAATGTGACGGAAAAAGGGACTACTAATGGAACCGTAACCGATCTGAACGGATTCTACAGTATTGCCGTAAAGGCTTCCAATGCTGTGTTAAAATTCAGTTATATTGGTTATAAGAATCAAGAAATCCCGGTAGCAGGTAAAAAACTGATTAACGTCACGATGAAAGATGATTCAGAGACGCTGGATGAAGTAGTTGTAGTGGGTTATGGTACGATGTGTAAAAAAGACCTGACTGGTTCGGTCGTCCAAGTTCGTCCTGATAAGATTGCCAATGAAAATCCTAAAACTGTTCAAGACATTTTACGCGGAACACCTGGATTGGTGGTAGGTTATGGTGAAGGCGATGCAGGCGCAAAAGGTGGCGGTGAGATGAAAATCCGTGGACAGCGTTCCGTTTATACAGATGGTGGTCATAACAATCCGTTGATTATCCTCGACGGCATGTTCTTCCAAGGAGAACTCTCGGAAATTAATCCGGATGATATTGGGCAAATAGATGTTTTGAAAGACGCGTCGGCAGCTGCTGTTTATGGAGCACAGGCTGCTAACGGTGTAATCATCATCACAACGAAAAAAGGTAAAAAAGGCAAGCCTGTTGTTAATTTCACAGCTAGCGTAGGTTTAACTCAAAAGGCTGCCTATCGTGATAGATGGCAAACTACGGACGAATATCTGCAACACTATGTAGACTGGAAAGAAAAAAACACTTATGGTGTGAATGCTGAAACAGGAGAATATGCAGCTTATTCAAGACCAGGTAATGAATATACTTCAAAGCCGGAGTATTTCCGGAATCCTAATAATTTGTCGGGGGTGTCTTTGGAACAGTGGCGTAATTATTCGACCAATCGGGAAGGAGAATCTGATCTTAGTATATGGGCAAGACGTTTGGGATTTAGCCTACATTATTCATAGTGGATTCATTTCAGGTTATCAAAACAGATATG
>ERZ840057.1763-NODE-1763-length-16771-cov-4.298875_pt1 | contig 16771 bp, 10 predicted proteins | sample MGYA00519907_ERZ840057 | MGnify/ENA primary metagenome ERZ840057 (study PRJEB31850, sample SAMEA3708862) | human gut metagenome | biome: human gut; feature: human-associated habitat; material: faeces | place: China | collected 2014 ...
CATGCGCTCTAACCAGCTGAGCTATCCCGCCATTTGCGTAAATGCGGTTGCAAAAATACGTATTTCTTCATAACCGGCAAACTTTTTACGGTATTTTTTAGCAGAAACGCTAACACACATTGCCGGCAGCCACTTAAAAAATGTGAAGCAGCCGCCACATCTTTGCTAAAGAAACGTAAAGGCCGGCGACAGGCTCAATTATACGCGCAAAAAGCACACAAAAGTGCATAAATTGTAGTAATTTTGCCGATTAAAGGAAAGTGTACCTTCACTGAAAGGATGAAATACATAAAAAAACTCGACCTATTCGTAACACGAAGCTTCCTGATGATGCTTGCCGGAGCATTCTTCGTCAGCCTGTTCGTGCTAATGATGCAGTTTACGTGGAGGTACATCGACGAACTCATCGGCAAGGGGCTTACCATGGACATCTTTGCCCAGTTCTTCTGGTACATGGCTCTTACCGTAGTTCCGCAAGCCATTCCGCTGGCCATATTGCTTTCGTCGCTTATATCGTTCGGCAACATGGGCGAACGTCTCGAGCTGCTGGCCATGAAAAGCGCCGGCATTCCGCTCATACGCATTATGAGGCCGCTGATTGTGATTGTAACGGCCATAGGAGGCATGTCGTTCTACTTCCAGAACGTAACGAGCCCAAATGCCGAATACCAGCTGCGGGCGCTGCTCCTCAGCATGCACGAGAGCGCACCGGCCCTCGACATCCCCGAAGGAGCATTCTACAACGGCATTCCCAACGTAAACCTGTACGTACAGAAAAAAGAGAACGAAACGGGAATGCTCTACAACGTGATAATATACAAAACCGACCGAGGATTCAACAAGGCGCAGATTGTACTTGCCGACTCGGCCAAACTCGAAATAACAGGCGACAAACATTACCTGAAGTTGCAACTGTACAGCGGCGAACAGTTTGAGAACCTCGACGCTTCCTCTACCGGCCGCCTGAACGCCTATATCCCTTACGACAGGGAGACATTCGCCTACAAGCAACTCTATATAGAATTCGACAGCAACTTCAACGTGCTCGATGCCGACGCAATTGGCAACCGCCCGGAATCGAGAAACATGGCAGAACTCGTAGTTGGCGTCGATTCAATGGAAACATACGCCGACAGCCTCGGAAAAGCGAACTACGCCATAGTGGCCAAGGAAGGCGGACTGGGAACAATACCTGCTCTGAACAGGTATCACAACGACGTGCCGAAACAAACGCCTGCCAAGACGGCGGCAAAAACCCCTGCTGCCGCAACGCAAGTCCCGGCCGCGAAAGCCGAAAAAAAGACTGCCGCACCAGCTCAGGCTGCCAAGCCAGATAAATCATCGGCCGAAGTACCTGTAACAAAAATAGACATAGACAGCCTGTTCTCATCTCTCTCGGCCGAACAGAAAACATCGGTAATCAACAAGACACGCGAAAAAGCCGGACGCGTAGAAACAGAGCTCGAATGGCAAAGGTACGAGGTGCTCGACATAGACCTCAACATGAGGAAATACATGATAGCCTGGCACAACAAGATACTCCTATCGCTAACGTGCATAATATTCTTCTTCGTGGGCGCGCCGCTCGGCTCGATAATACAAAAAGGAGGACTCGGACTGCCGACCGTGGTATCGGTCATAATCTTCATATTATACTACATAATAAGCACGTCCGGCATGAAACTTGCAAAGGAAGGTACGTGGGAGATATGGTTCGGCATGTGGATAAGCGCCATGGTGCTCGTGCCGCTCGGAGCGTTCCTTACCTACAAGGCAAACAAGGATTCGGTTGTCTTTAACGCCGAAGCCTACAGGCGGTTCTTCATCACCGTGCTCGGACTGCGCACACGCCGCCACATTACACTGAAAGAAGTAATCGTAGAAGACCCGAACTATGCCGACGTTTACGAACGCCTCGGCAAGCTTGCCGAAGACTGTCGCGAATACAACAGGCGCAAACGACTGTGGAGGGCTCCGAACTATCTGACAAACTTCTTCCGCCCCAAAGAAGACCACCAGGCAACCCGAATAAACGACGAAATGGAAAGCATTGTGGAAGAATTGTCGAACTCGCGCGACCCGAGAATCCTTTACGAGCTGAACCGTTTCCCCATAATATTTGTCACGGCGCACGTGCTGCCATTCAATAAACCATGGATTAACCGCACCGTAGGGGCAATACTGCCAATAGGGCTTATCTTTTGGCTAAGAATGTGGAAATACCGTCTGCGCCTGCTCAGAGATATGAAACAAATCGTATCTTCGTGCGACAAAGAACGCGAATACATCGAAACATTAAATAAAACAGAAAAACAAAATCAAACAACAGCATAATGGCAACAACCGAGAATTTCAAACCGGCAACCGTCGAAGAAGCCATAGAAGACTTCCGCGAAGGAAAGTTCGTAATCGTAGTCGACGACCCAGACCGGGAAAACGAAGGAGACCTCATAACGGCGGCAGAACTCATTACAGAAGACAAAGTAAACTTCATGCTCAGCAACGGAAGAGGAGTTCTGTGCGCACCGATAACAATAAGCCGCTGCAACGAGCTTAAACTGCCCCACCAGGTAGACGACAACACCAGCCTTCTCGGAACGCCGTTCACAGTAACGGTCGACAAACTCGAAGGCTGCACCACCGGAGTAAGCGCACACGACCGCGCCGAAACGATAAAGGCACTTGCCGACCCGGAGTCCACACCACAGACGTTCGGCAAACCGGGACACATCTGCCCCCTCTATGCTCAGGACAACGGAGTGCTACGTCGCGCCGGGCACACCGAAGCTGCCATCGACCTTACCCGCCTTGCCGGGTTGCGCCCCGCCGCTGCCTTGATAGAAATACTGAACGAGGACGGCACAATGGCACGTATGCCACAACTTATCGAAAAAGCAAAGGAATGGGGACTGAAAATACTAACCATAAGCGACCTTATAGCTTACCGTCTGAAAGCCGACCTGCTGGTTGAAAAAGGAGACGAGGTCGACATGCCTACAAATTACGGGCACTTCCGCCTTATTCCTTTCAAGCAAAAGAATACGGGGAAAGAACACATAGCCCTGATAAAAGGTACATGGAAAGAAGACGAGCCGGTGCTTGTGCGCGTTCACTCATCCTGTGCCACAGGCGACATTTTCGGCAGCCTTCGCTGCGACTGCGGCGAACAGTTGCACCGTTCAATGCAGCAAATCGAGAAAGCAGGCAAGGGCGTAGTGCTGTACCTCAACCAGGAAGGCCGAGGAATAGGACTCATGGCCAAGATAGCTGCCTACAAACTGCAAGAAGAAGGATACGACACCGTAGACGCCAACATACACCTCGGCTACGACCCCGACGAACGCGACTACGGCGTTGGTGCACAAATTCTGCGCGAGATAGGCGTGCGCAAAATGCGCCTTCTTACCAACAACCCTGTGAAAAGGGTCGGGCTCGAGGCATACGGGCTCGAAATAACCGAAAACGTGCCCATCGAGGTAACTCCAAACAAATACAACGAGCGTTACCTGCACACCAAAAAGGAAAGAATGGGGCACACCCTGCATTTCGACAATAACAAACAAAAATAAACATCATCATGAGAAACGAAATCGAATTTCAAAACCAAGTAATTCAAAGTGTAAATACCGCTTACCGCACCCTTATGGGCAAGGTTTACCTTTGGATGACCCTTGCACTTGCCGTTACCGGCCTCACATCGCTTTACGTAGCTTCAAGCCCGGGCCTGGTACAGTCCATCTTCGCTTCGCGCGGCACATTCTGGCTTCTTGTAATAGCCGAACTCGCACTCGTGTTCATACTTTCTGCACGAATAATGAAGATGTCGTTCTCGACTGCCGGAATTATGTTTGCGCTATATTCCGTGCTCAACGGCGTTACGATGTCGTTCATATTCATTGCCTATACATCAACATCCATCGCAACGGCGTTTTTCGTAACAGCCGGAATGTTCGCAGCCATGTCGTTCATAGGTTTCGTAACCAAGAAAGACCTCAGTTCTTTCGGCTCATTCTTCACCATGGCGCTCATCGGGCTCATCATAGCTTCGGTTGTGAACATTTTCCTCAACAGCAGCGTGATGTATTGGATTATCACCTACGTGGGCGTACTGCTGTTCGTTGGGCTTACGGCTTACGACACGCAGAAAATCAAACAAATGCTCATCGAATACGGTGACGAAGTAAACGACAGCACGCAAAAGCTGGCGCTCATCGGCAGCCTTTCGCTGTATCTCGACTTCATAAACCTGTTCCTCTACATTCTGCGCCTGTTCGGCAACAACAAAGAATAAAAAACAAACAAGATAAAAAACTACAATCATGAATGAACTGTCTGCACGTCTGAACCGCCTTGCCCCATCGGCCACACTGGCCATGTCGCAAAAGAGCAGTGAACTTAAGGCACAAGGTGTCGACGTAATAAACCTAAGTGTAGGAGAGCCTGACTTCAATACTCCCGAAAACATAAAGAAAGCAGCCATAAAGGCAGTCAACGACAATTTCTCCCACTATTCCCCCGTGCCGGGCTACCCCGTGCTGCGCGAGGCCATAGCCGGAAAACTCAAGCGCGAGAACGGCCTTGAATACGCCACATCGCAAATATTATGCTCCAACGGTGCAAAACAAAGTGTCTGCAACGTCATAATGTCTATCATTCAGGCAGGCGACGAAGTCATAATCCCCGCACCATATTGGGTTAGCTATCCTCAGATGGTAAAACTTGCCGAAGGCGAACCCGTATGCGTAAGCGCCGGCATAGAGCAGGACTTCAAAATCACCCCGGCCCAGCTCGAGGCTGCCATAACGCCGCATACGCGCGCCCTGATAATCTGCTCGCCGTCCAACCCCACCGGCTCGATATATTCGCGCGCCGAGCTTGAAGCCCTGGCCGAAGTGCTGAAGAAGCACGAGCGCATAATCGTACTGTCCGACGAGATTTACGAACACATCAACTACGTGGGCGAACACGCAAGCATGGCACAGGTAGATGGAATGAAAGAGCGCACCGTAATAATCAACGGCGTGTCGAAAGCCTACGCCATGACCGGCTGGAGAATTGGTTTCATAGCCGGGCCGGAGTGGATAGTAAAGGCATGCAACAAGCTGCAGGGACAATACACAAGCGGCCCGTGCTCGGTAAGCCAGATTGCGGCAGCCGAAGCCTTTGCCGGCGACCAGACATGCGTCGAGCAAATGCGCCAGGCATTCGAAAAGCGCAAGAACCTTATTGTAGGACTCATGAAAGACATTCCCGGAATAGAAGTAAACGACCCGCACGGAGCATTCTACGTATTCCCCAAATGTGATTCCTATTTCGGCAAACGCGACGGCGACAAGGTTATCAACAACGACAACGACCTGGCGCTCTACCTGCTCGAAACGGGACACGTGGCCACGGTATGCGGCACGGCGTTCGGCGCTCCCGGATACCTGCGCATGAGCTATGCAACAAGCGACGACAACATACGCGAGGCAATGAAGCGCATAAAGGAAACGCTTGCACGCCTCAAATAATACAGCCCGACAACCGAAGGGCAAACCTTGAAATCACCGGCTCAATTCAAGTGCCGGGGATTTTTTCGTTCCCTATCTTCAACCCAAATAGGTCGTCAGGCTTCGTCAAATTGCGTGCTTATGCCCGGCATATAGCTTTACGCCCGGCTTAGGCGTAGCGGGCTACGCCTAAGCCGGACGGGAATACAGAAGACGGCAGAAGTGCGTAAGTTGGCGAAGGAATCGCACTCGACGTTACTGCTTAATTCCCTAATGACCGTTTTGGGTTAAACCGTCCAAGGAAAGGCTGCGGAACGAGTCTGAAAATGTCTGTTTTCTCAGCCTGAAAATCATCGCTCATTTTCAGCAAGTTACAAACAGGTCGGAGAAAATAAAAAATACAAGGCACATATTTTAAAATATGTGCCTTGTATTTTGAAATAGGTCGGACCTATTTTTGCGGGGGTCTCAAAATTTTACACAAAAAAGCTGCACTTTCGGCTTTCTTGCCCGTGCGGCTTTGCGAGAATACCGTCCGGCCGGGAAAAGGTTATTTATATGCGTCCTCATGCACGTCCTTCACGGCGCGGCCGCTCGGTTCGTTCATGTTTTTGAAGGAATCGTCCCACGCAAGGGCCTCCGCCGTGGAGCAAGCCACGCTCGGAACGCTCGGCACGGTGCGGGCAGCGCTCTCGCTCGGGAAATACGACTCGAAGATAGAGCGGTAATAATACTCTTCCTTGTTGCGCGGCGGATTGACGGGAAAACGCTCTGCCGCACCGGCCATCTGCTCGTCGCTCACTGCCTGGGACGTTATTTCTTTCAGCGTATCTATCCAGCTGTACCCCACCCCGTCGCTGAACTGTTCCTTTTGCCTCCACGCCACGCTTTCGGGCAGCATGTCGGCAAAGGCCTCGCGCAGCACTTTTTTCTCAATCGTCGTTCCGGGGCACATTTTCAGCGCAGGGTCTATGGTCATGGCCACGTCGAGGAACTCCTTGTCGAGGAAAGGTACGCGTCCTTCCACTCCCCATGCCGAGAGGGACTTGTTGGCCCGCAGGCAGTCGTAAAGGTGCAGTTTGGAGAGTTTGCGCACAGTTTCCTCGTGGAAGGCCCGTGCGTCTGGTGCCTTGTGGAAATAGAGGTAACCGCCGAATACCTCGTCGGCTCCTTCGCCGCTAAGCACCATCTTGATGCCCATGCTCTTGATGACGCGGGCAAGCAGGTACATCGGGGTGGAGGCGCGCACGGTGGTCACGTCGTAGGTCTCGATGTAGTAGATGACATCACGCACGGCATCCAAACCCTCTTGAATGGTGTAGTTGATTTCGTGGTGTACGGTACCGATATGGTCGGCCACTTCCCTGGCCTTGGCCAAGTCCGGTGCGCCTTTCAGTCCCACGGCGAAGCTGTGGAGTTGCGGCCACCACGCCATGGCCTTGCCGTCGGTCTCAATGCGGCGTGCCGCAAACTTCCGCGCTACGGCTGAAATGACGGAACTGTCCAATCCGCCGGAGAGCAGCACACCATAGGGAACATCGCTCATCAGTTGGCGGCGCACGGCGGATTCCAAGGCCTCGCGCACGGCTTCTACCTGTACGGAATAGCTGTTTCCACACTCCGTGGCTTTTGTAGCGTTACAGGCGTCAGGGGTATAATTGTCCTTCACGTTCAAGTAGTCCATCCAATCGCGGGTGTACCAACGCGTCATTTTCCCTTCCTTGCCACAGTAATAATGTCCCGGCAAGAACGGCTCGTATTCGTCGCAGAAACCTTCAAGTGCTTTCAGCTCGCTAGCCAGATATAGGATGCCGTCCTTGTCATGTCCTATATATAAAGGTATGACTCCGATGGGGTCGCGGGCTATCAGGAAATCGTCCTGTTCTTCGTCATAAAGGGCGAAGGCAAAAATGCCATTCAGGTCTTCTAAGAAATGGATGCCTTTGTCTTGGTAGAGCGCGAGGATGACCTCGCAGTCGCTGCCCGTTTGGAAGTCGTATCGTCCGGCATACTGTTCACGGATTTGGCGGTGGTTGTAGATTTCCCCGTTGACGGCCAGTATCTGTTTACGGTCGGGCGAGAAAAGAGGCTGCCCGCCGCTTTGCGGATCGACGATGGAAAGGCGTTCGTGGCACAAGATGGCTGTCTTGCCACAATAAATACCGCTCCAGTCCGGCCCGCGGTGGCGGATTTTCTTGGACATGGACAAAGCCTTTTTTCGTAATTCGGGCGTTTGTCGTTTGAGGTTGAAAAGAGCTGTTATTCCACACATGGCGTTAAGGTTTTAGTTAAGTAAGCGTTGATGTCTTGGGCTGCTTTGCGTCCTCCTGCGATGCAGCGGACTACGAGGCTGGCACCGGTGGCCGCGTCTCCGGCCACGAAAACGTTGCTTGCGAACGCCGGCTGTTGGGGTTTGAGGAATCCCATGGCCAACAGCACGAGGTCGGCCTTGAGAGTTTCCTTTTTCCCTGTAGGGCGCATGATGGGGCGGCCTCCGTCCGGGCTGGGAATCCATTCCACTTCTTCCACTTCCACACCGCAAACTCGGCCGTCTTTCGTGCCGATGAAACGGTTGGATGTCAGGCTCCACCGGCGTGTGCAACCCTCTTCGTGACTGGAACTGGTTTTTAATACCACGGGCCATTGCGGCCATGGTGTGGCCGGGTTGTGCCCTACCGGAGGTTTCGGCATGATTTCGATTTGCGTGATACTGGCCGCACCCTGTCGGTTGCTTGTACCGATGCAGTCGCTTCCCGTGTCGCCGCCACCGATGACCAACACGTGTTTGCCTTTGGCGTTTATGCGTTCTTCCTTGCTGAATGCCTGTCCGCCCAGGACGCGGTTTTGTTGGGCCAGCATTTCCAATGCGAAGTGTATGCCTTTGAGGTTGCGCCCCGGGATGTCGAGGTCGCGCGCCTGCGGTGTCCCGGTGCAGATGCAGTAGGCATCGAAACCTTCAGGCAGGTGTTCCACGTCGACGGGCGCATTCGTCTTGAAGGTGATGCCTTCGGCTGCCATGATGTCCACGCGACGGTCTATGATGGCCTTGTTGAGTTTGAAGTTCGGGATGCCGAAGCGTAGCAGCCCTCCCACATATTCGTCCTTTTCAAACACCGTCACTTCATATCCCATGCGGTTCAGTTGGTTGGCTGCGGCCATGCCTGCGGGACCTGAACCTACGACGGCCACTTTCTTCCCGTTTCGAGGGTAGGTTCGCGGCTTGATGTAGCCTTCGCGGAAAGCTGCTTCGATGATGGCCGCCTCGTCCTCTCGGATGGTAACCGGAGCGTCGATAGCCAGTTTCAGCACGCAACTTTTCTCGCAAAGCGCAGGACAGATGCGTCCGGTGAATTCCGGGAAATCATTGGTCTGGGACAGGATTTCGTACGCTTCTTTCCATTTGCCTTTGTAGAGAGCGTCTTGGAACTCCGGAGGACGGTTGCCCAAAGGACATGCCCAATGGCAGAACGGTACGCCACAATCCATGCAGCGTGAGGCCTGCTGCTTGCGCTCGCTGGTGTTCAGGGTCTGTTCCACTTCGCCGAAGTCGTTGATGCGGTCGTGTACCGGGCGGTAGCCGGCTTCCTGCCGCGGTATGGTAAGGAATGCTTTAGGGTTTCCCATTTTTCTTTATTTTTGTCGTTTGTCGAATCTGTTAGTAATCCCGTTGTACGTCAGCTATTTTTTGTTGCAGCTTGCGCATCTGTTCTTCTGCCAGTACGCGTTTGTATTCGATGGGAGTGACTTGTATGAACTCGTCCACGTAGTGGTTCCAGTCGTCCAACATGGTACGGGCCAGGGTAGAACCGGTGTAAAGGTAGTGCTGGCGGACAAGTTCATGTAGCTCTTTGCGTGAGGTGGAGTTTTCCAAAAGCGAAAGTTCCACCATTTCCATGTTGCAGAAGTAGTCGAACGTGTGGTCTTTGTCCCAAACGTATGCCACGCCTCCGCTCATGCCGGCGGCGAAGTTTCGCCCGGTTTCGCCCAGCACGACCACGCGTCCGCCGGTCATGTATTCGCAGCAGTGGTCTCCCACACCTTCCACGACGGCGATGGCTCCGGAGTTGCGTACGGCGAACCGTTCGCCGACCCGGCCGTTGATATAGACCTCGCCGCTCGTGGCACCGTAGAGCAGCGTGTTGCCCGCAATTGTGTTCTTTTCCGCATCGAAGTTGGAGCGTACGGGCGGTCGCACGGAAATCAGTCCGCCGCTCAACCCTTTGCCCAGGTAGTCGTTCGCCTCGCCTTCCAATTTGAAGCAGATGCCGTGGGCCAGAAACGCCCCGAAGCTTTGTCCGGCGGAACCTTTGAATTTCACGTTGATGGTTTGTTCGGGCAGCCCTTCGTTGCCATACCGTGTGGCCACGGCACCCGACAGCATGGCTCCTACGGAGCGATCGGTATTGGCGATGGCGTATTCCAGGGATACTTCCTTGCCATGTTCGAGGGCTTCTGTGGCTGAGGCTATGATTTCCACGTCTTTCACGTGGCTTATTTCATGCTTTTGTTCGCATACGTGATGGATGGCAGCGTTCCCTTCCGCCTTGTGCAGCAGGCGGCTGAAATCCAACAGTCCGGCTTTGGTCTCTTTTTCCACCGGTTTCAGTTCGATGAGGTCCGTGCGTCCCACGATATCTTCCAGTCGCGTGAATCCCATTTCCGCCAAGTATTCACGGACCTCCTCGGCCAAGAAGCGGAAATAGTTTACTACGTACTTGTAATGTCCGCGGAAGTGGCTGCGTAATACCGGGTCCTGGGTAGCCACCCCGACGGGGCAGGCGTTGGTGTGGCACTTGCGCATCATGACGCATCCCAATACGATGAGTACGGTAGTGCCGAATCCGAATTCTTCAGCCCCGAGGAGGGCCATGCTGATGATGTCGCGCCCCGTCTTGAGCTGTCCGTCAGTTTGTAAGCGTACTTGCCCGCGCAGCCCGTTGAGTACCAATGTCTGTTGGGTCTCGCTCAGTCCTATTTCAGGCGAAATGCCGGCGTAGCGCATGGAAGAGGCCGGGGAAGCGCCCGTTCCGCCTTCCGCGCCGGAGATAACAATCAGGTCCGCCTTGGCCTTGGCCACTCCGGCAGCTATCGTTCCGACTCCGCTTTCAGCTACCAGTTTCACGCTGATTCGGGCTTTCGGATTGACATTCTTCAGGTCGAAAATCAGTTGGGCCAAATCCTCGATGGAGTAGATGTCGTGGTGGGGCGGTGGGGAAATCAGGGAGATGCCCGGAATGGAGTGGCGTGTCTTGGCGATAACTTCGTCCACTTTGAAACCCGGAAGCTGCCCGCCTTCCCCTGGCTTGGCGCCTTGGGCCACTTTGATTTGTATCTCTTCGGCATGGACGAGGTATTCGGTCGTGACACCGAAGCGTCCGGAGGCCACCTGTTTGGTCTTGCTGCAAAGCGGGATGCCTTCGTACGTTTCGTGGAAACGGCTACTGTCTTCGCCGCCTTCCCCCGTGTTGCTTCGGGCACCGAGTTCGTTCATGGCCAATGCCAGGGCTTCGTGCGCTTCCTTGCTGATGGCGCCGAACGACATGGCACCGGTGACGAAATGCTTGACGATGTCCTCCACGGGTTCCACCTTGTCGATGTCGATGGGGTTGCGCTTGAACCCGAAGAAGTCGCGCAGGAATATCGGTCGGCTTTTCCCGTCCGCCATTCTTGTGAACTCCTTGAATTTCTTGTAACTGCCGAGGCGTGTGGCAATTTGCAGGGAGGATATGGTCTCGGGGTTCCAGGCATGTTGCTCGCCATCCTTGCGGAAAGAGAAAAGTCCGATGTGGGGCAGGAGATGCCCAGGCTCTGCGTCCCGGAAACCTGCATCGTGGAAGGCGGTGTAGTCTTTTGCGATTTCCTCCAACCGTATGCCGCCGATGGTAGAGACCGGCGTGCCGAAATAGGTTTTCAGCAATTCCTCGCTGAGTCCTACGGCTTCGAATATCTTGGCACCCCGGTAAGAACGAATCGTGCTGATGCCCATCTTGCTCATTACCTTGTACAAGCCTTTGCAGATGGCCTTGATGTAGTTCTTTTCCGCCGTTTCGTAGTTCATCTGTATTTCATTCCGCTTGACCAGATTGTCCAGTACGGCAAAAGCCATATAGGGGTTGATGGCACTTGCTCCGTAGCCCAGCAGCAGGGCGGCGTGCATGACCTCGCGGATTTCCCCGCTTTCGATAATCAGGGCGGTCTGTACACGTTTCTGTACGGAAATCAAATGGTGGTGTACGGCACTTACGGCCAACAGTGAGGGAATGGCTGCGTGCGCGGCATCCACTCCGCGGTCGGACAGGATGATGTAGTTCACGCCCTCGTCGACGGACGCTTCCGCTTGCTTGCACAGGGCGGACAAGGCTTCTTGCAAGGCCGCCTTCCCTCCGTGCACGTCGAACAGGATGGGGAGCTTCACGGTGTGGAAGCCCTTGTAGCGTATGTTGCACAGGATGTCCAACTGGGTGTTGGTCAATACGGGGTGCGGCAGTCGCACCATCTTGCAGTGCGCCTCGCTCGGCAGCAGGATGTTCATGCCCACGGCGCCGATGTACTCGCTCAGCGACATGACCAGTTCCTCGCGTATCGGGTCGATGGGAGGGTTGGTCACTTGGGCGAACTGTTGGCGGAAATAGTTGAACAACAGTTGGGGTTTGTCGGAGAGCACGGCCAACGGGGTGTCGTTCCCCATGGAAGCGGTCGGCTCCGCCCCGCCCGTTGCCATCGGAATGAGTGTGCATTCGATGTCTTCGCGTGTATAACCGAAAGTACGCAGGCGGCGGTCGTAATCCTCCACTATGTTTTCCACCTTCCGTCCGCTCCGCAGGGTGTCCAGTTCGATACGGTTCGTGGAGAGCCACTGCCGGTAAGGTTTGGCGGCAGCCAATTGGGCTTTCAGTTCCCCGTCATAATATATTTTCCCTTCTTGGGTGTCCACCAGCAGTATCTTGCCCGGTTGCAACCGTCCTTTTTCCTTGATGTCTCCCGGCTCGAAGTGGATGGTACCCGCTTCGCTGGCCACGACCATCATGTCGTTCCGCGTTATCAGGTAGCGGGCCGGGCGCAGGCCGTTACGGTCGAGCATGCCTCCAGCATAACGCCCGTCGCTGAAGAGCAGGGCAGCCGGCCCGTCCCATGGCTCCATCAGGATGGAGTGGTATTCATAGAAAGCTTTCAGGTCTTCGCTGATGGGATTCTTGTCGTTGAAGGACTCCGGCACCAGCATGGCCATGGCGTGGGGCAGGCTCAGGCCGGACATGACGAAAAACTCCAGTACGTTGTCCAGTGAGGCACTGTCGCTCATGCCGGGTTGGATGATGGGCCTGATTTGCTTCACGTTACCGAGCGTGGGCGTGGAAAGCACGCTTTCCCGTGCCTCCATCCAGGCGCGGTTGCCCCTTATGGTGTTGATTTCACCGTTGTGCGCCAATAGGCGGAAGGGCTGTGCCAGACTCCAGGTCGGGAAGGTGTTGGTGCTGAAACGGGAATGCACGACGGCCAGTCCGCTGGTAAAGTATGGTTGGGTCAGGTCGGGGAAGTATTCCCTCACTTGCACCGACGAAAGCATCCCTTTGTATACGATGTTCTTGCTCGACAGGGATACGATATAGAAATCTTTGTGATGTATGCGGTTCTCAATCCTCTTCCTTATTATATATAGGGTGCGTTCCAAGTTTTCCGTATCGGTAGAACCGGTTATGAATATCTGCTTGATGCTCGGTTCCGTGGCCGATGCGTCTTTTCCGAGGATGGACGAATTGACCGGCACGTTGCGCAAGTGCATCAGGTTCAACCCTTCCCGTTCTATTTCCTCAATCATGACGCTCAGCATGTGCGATTGCTCCTGCTCGTCCTTGGGTAGGAAGACAAGTCCCGTGCCGTATTTTCCTTTTTCCGGTACGGGGATGCCTTGCAAGAGGATGAACTCATGGGGAATCTGGAGCATGATGCCTGCCCCGTCGCCCGTCTTGTTGTCGGCACCTTCCGCTCCCCGGTGTTTCATGTTTTCCAACACTTTAAGGGCTGAGTCCACCAATTCGTGGGATTTGTTGCCGTGGATGTCCACAATCATGCCTACTCCGCATGCGTCATGTTCGTTCGAGGCATCGTACAATCCGCTTGTCTTGTGGATGTGCACCTTTGCATCTTTAATAGTGCTATATTTGATAAAAGGGTTTTGTTTCTCTTGTTTCATAATCTATATGCAATATTATTTTAATATATAGCGTCATTTTGTTTTGCAAAAATAGTGATTATGTGTCAAAATGCAATGAGATATGCTTCGGTTTTTATAGAGAAAATGAAACAGTGTTTTTTAAGACTAACGATTCGAATAAAAAATACATAAAAGAATGATGAATGGAAATATATATTATGATTTAAACTTTAAATCATAATTTAATTGTCAGTGCTATAAAAAAATATGCAGGAATCAGCAGGGGGGGGCTTTTTCCCCGGTGGGTTTCAAGTCGTCTTGTGGTGAATACATGGTGAATCCTTTAGACGTGGAAAGTTCACTTTAAGTTGTTGAACTTCAAAAGGTATGAAAGATGCGAAGGCTTTTTGAGACTAAATTTTTCGACAGGGAGGAAAGCTGTGAGAAGTCGGTTTGAGACCGGATAATCAATTTCAGTAGATTGAAAAATCATTCTGCTGTGATTGATTTTTCAATCTGCTGAAAGAAAAAAAGGAGAAAAAGGAACATGTGGGAAAAAGAATATCCCGCCTCAAAATCGAGGCGGGATACCAACACAAAAACTAAACTAAACTTTTAACTAAGCTATCTTAAAGTTTCACAACTTTATTTCTTTTACGTTTCAAAGATAGTTATTTCTTCGACTATATCCAAATAGAATCTACGAAAGAACGTTTTTTTTCTACGAATCCGGATATTTTTTCTTCGTTGCAATTACAAATGAGTGGTTTTGTTGAGCAGATAATAATCCAGAATCGTCATGGCCGCCATCGCTTCTACCACAGGTACCGCACGGGGGAGTACACAAGCATCGTGCCGTCCGCGGGCTTTTATGATAGTCGGGGTTCCGTCCAGTGTTACGGTTTCCTGTTCCATCAGGATGGTAGCGACCGGCTTGAAAGCCACCCTGAAATAGATGTCCTGCCCGTTGCTGATTCCGCCTTGTATGCCTCCGCTGTGGTTGGTACGCGTTCCGATGGTTCCGTTTTGGGGGATGAAGACATCATTTTGTTCACTTCCCCGTTGGCTTACTCCGGCAAACCCTCGTCCGTATTCGAATCCTTTTACGGCATTGATGCCCAACATGGCACCTCCTAATGCGGCGTGGAGTTTACCATAAACCGGTTCGCCCAGCCCTATGGGACAATGGCGGATTACCCCCGTGATGATACCTCCGATAGTATCTCCCTTTGCTTTGACTTCCGAAATTAGGCTTTCCATGGAAGCGGCTTTTTCCGCATCCGGGCAACGTACATCGTTCGTTTCGATTTGTGTCGGGTCGTAATGCGTATAATCGTGTTCCAAAGCAATGTTGCCCACTTGTGAGGTATAGGCATAGATTTCCACACCGATTTGTTTGAGGGCCAGTTTTGCCAAGGCACCGCCCACGCAACGTGCTATGGTTTCACGTGCCGAAGAGCGTCCTCCGCCCGTATGGTCGCGCAAGCCGTATTTTTGAGTGTAGGTGAAATCGGCATGTGACGGTCGGTACAGGTTGCGTATGTTGTCGTAGTCATTGGAATGTTGGTTGGTGTTGCGTACCAGAAAGCCGATGGGGCATCCGGTCGATTTGCCTTCGAACACTCCGGACAGCAATTCCACCTTGTCCGCTTCTTTGCGGGGAGTCGTGATTCTGCTTTGTCCCGGACGGCGGCGGTCCAGCTCGTGTTGTATGAAGTCCTGGTCAATGTCGATGCCGGCCGGAAACCCGTCGACGACTCCGCCTACTCCCGGCCCGTGGCTTTCTCCGAAAGTCGTCAACTGGAATATATTACCAAATGTATTGCTCATGTCTCACCCTTTCAATATAAAATATACAGATGCCGCTTTTAATGGCAGTGTCCGCATCCGCAACCCTCTTCATGGTGGTGGCCGTCGCAGTCGCAGTCGTCTCCGCAACCCCCGCCGCAACTATCGCAACCGCATCCGCAACCTCCTTCGCCGCTCAGCATGTTGAGCATGCCTTGTATTTCGTCTTTTGTCGCATCGCGGTTTTCAGTGACTTCGCCGATGAAGTTCAACGCTTTTCCGGCCAAGGGATGATTCAGGTCTACGGTTACGGTATCTTCTTTCACATCTGTGATTGTTCCGTTGAAACGTGCTCCGTCTGCATTCATCAAAGGCACCACGCTTCCCGGATAAATATGCTCTTTGTCAAAGTGTCCGTTTACTTTGAATACATCTTTGTTCAGTTCCAGTACGCGTTCCTGTTCATACTCACCGTAAGCTTCTTCTACGGACAGTGTGAAGTTGAATTTCTCTCCTTTCTGTAACGGTTTGATTTGTGCTTCAAAGGCATCCAAAGTTGTGCCCATATCCGAAATAAACTGGAATGGGTGTTCGATAGGAGCTTTTTCCACTAATTCTCTTTTCCCGTCGAAATCCGTATAGAGTTCGTATGCGACGGTGATGTACTTGTTGGGTGTCGTATCCATATATGTTTTCTAATTATTGATATAGGGTCGCAAAGTTACGGGAAATAAATGATAATCGGAAACGTATTTTCCTTTTTGACTATCTTAAACGATTGGTTTCTTCATTTTGAAATTTGTCAGAAGTCGTAGCATGGCTTTTCTCTGCTGTTTTTCCACGATGGTGTAACCTTTGCTTTCGAAGAACGGGCGGGCTGTCAGGCTGACTTCGGACGTGATGTACGAAACGCCTTGCAACCGGGCGTATTTTTCCATGTCTTCCAGAAGCAGGGAGGCGATGCCTTGGCGTTGGAAGTCGTGGTGCACGAACATGGAATGCAAATAGCCGTCCGGGCGGACGGCTGCGAAGCCTACGGTATGTCCGGGGTATTCTTCGGCCAACGTAAAATGGTGTGTGGCAATCAATTCTTTCCAATGGCCGGGTTTGTCGGCACACGCAGTCCAGTCTTCCACTTCCTCTTGGGTGTAGTCCTTGCGGTTTGTGCGCAAGACGGTGTCTGTAAAGAGGGTCTTGAGAACCGGAATGTCTTCAGGTGTCGCATGGCGCAGGGAGAACCTTTCCCGTTCCATTTTCAGGATAGGGAAAGGATTGCCTTGTCCGTACCCATTGGCGGAATTAATTTAAGTTGATAAATATGAGTAAAAAGTTGTACATG
>ERZ840057.1767-NODE-1767-length-16736-cov-7.429411_pt1 | contig 16736 bp, 14 predicted proteins | sample MGYA00519907_ERZ840057 | MGnify/ENA primary metagenome ERZ840057 (study PRJEB31850, sample SAMEA3708862) | human gut metagenome | biome: human gut; feature: human-associated habitat; material: faeces | place: China | collected 2014 ...
GTTTGCTGGCTATCAGGCAGTCGGCACACTGGGACGCAGCATTATTGAGGGACGCGAGGAAGTGAAGCTGTTCGGTGAGTCGATCGAGGTCAAAGCACGGATCGAGAAGATCGAGGGCATCAGCGGCCATGCGGACGAGACCGGGCTTTTGGAGTGGGTTGGCAGTTTTATGGAAAAACCGTCCCAGGTCTTCGTGGTACACGGCGATGACACAGTGTGCGATGCATTTGCAGAGACGGTCAAGGAGACTTACGGCATCAATGCGATGGCTCCGTTCTCCGGCAGTTCCTACGACCTGAAAGAGGGATGCTTCGTGACTGTTACGAAGGGTATTCCGATTCAGAAACCGGCAGTGAACGAAGCAACGAAGAAAGCGGCTGGTGTATTTGCCCGCCTGCTGGCAGCCTGCGACCGCCTGCGCCGTGTTGTTATGCATAACGAGGGCGGGGCGAACAAAGATTTAGCACGTTTTGCCGACCAGATCAACTCGCTCTGCGATAAGTGGGACCGCTAAGCTTCAATAATAGACATAAAGGAGATTTCTGACTTGAAAGTAACTATATACACAGACGGCGCCGCCCGCGGCAATCCAGATGGTCCGGGCGGATTTGGAACCGTCATTCACTATGTAGATCCGGCAGGAAAACTGCACACGAAAGAGATTTCCGGCGGCTACAAACGAACTACGAACAACCGTATGGAGCTGCTCGGCGCGATCACGGCGCTGCAGAGCCTGCACGAGCCGTGTCAGGTGTCGCTGTATACGGACAGCCAGTATCTCGCCAACGCCATTAACCTCGGCTGGCTGCGCGGCTGGAAGCAGAAGGGTTGGCGCCGCAAGGACGGCGAGCTGAAAAACGTCGACCTCTGGCAGACGCTCGACGGGCTGCTCCAGACGCACAAGGTGCAGTTTTTCTGGGTCAAGGGTCACGCCGACAATGTGTACAACAACCGCTGCGACGCGCTGGCCGTCGCGGAAAGGGAGAAGTTTGCATGACAGAGCCGAACGAACCGAAGATCGTCCATTTTTCACCGCGGGCACAGGCTCCGGTGCAGGACACGGCCGGCAACTGGGAGCCGGACGAGCAGCTGTTTGGTCTCGAGGAGCTGCTGCAGCAGCTGCCGCCGATCCGCAAGCTGCATCTGGAAAAGGGCAGGCTCACGGACCTCATGCGCCTGTATCCGGACATGAAGCGCACGTTTGACGCGCCCGAGCTGCTGCCGGAAGCCGTTATCGCCAGCGCCATGGTGCGCCGGCGCATGGAGCTGCTGCTCTTCCGCGCGGACGACAGGCGCGAGGCGGGCTATGCGCTCGTGACGGTCTGCTCGCCGTATGGCTACGTGCTCGTGCACGCGCTCACGATCTATCCGTATCTGCGCGGGCAGCTGCTCGGCCGCGTGGCCATGGAACTCATCGCGCGCTGCTACGCCGGTAAGAAGGGCATTCTCTATTGCCAGAGCCGCACGTGCGTGGCGCTGCCGGAGCGCGAGCGGCTGCTCACGAAAAACGGCTACCGCGACACGGGCTTCCGCTTCCGCTGGGGCGGGCAGCCGGCGGCGCTGTATCTGCGCCCGTGCCAGAGCACGGAGGACATCACGCCCGTGGCGCAGCTGCTGCTGCGGGATCTGTACGGCGATCTGCTGCCGCCGGTCAACGCGCGGCGCATGATCCAGCCGGAGGCGTAAACAGGAGGACAATATGGGACAAAGTGTAGATCTCCGCGTGCTCACGGCGGAGGAATTCGGGCCGTTCCGGCAGCGCAATATCGCGCGCTACGCGCAGGAGCTGCTCTTCGCCCGCGCCACGGACACAGAGGAGCACGCGCTCACCGAGGCGCAGGGCGCGCTCGACGAGATGCTGCCGCAGGGCGCGGAAACGCCGCGCAACTACCTGCTCGCGGCCGAGTCCGGCGGTGAGACCGTCGGCGAGCTCTGGTGCGACACGACCGAGCCGGAGACGGTATTCATCAACGACTTTTTCGTCTATCCGGCCTGCCGCGGCCACGGCTGGGGCAATGCGATGCTCTGCGCCGTGGAGGAGCTGGCGGCCGCGCAGTCGTTCGAGCAGGTCGTCACGCACGTGTATCACACTAACCGCATCGCGCTGGCCATGTTCGAGTCGGCCGGCTTCACGCAGATCGGCCCGCCGAAGGGCGGCAACATCTTTCTGCGCAAGCGGTATATGCGCTCGCCGTTTCTGGCGTAATGTTATAAAAACCTCCGCACTGTTTGCGCAGTGCGGAGGTTTTTTATAAGGTCAGGCAGTATTTATTTTCGAAGAAAATAAATAAAAAATAGACCACCGAGGCGCGACAGATGCACGGAGTCTCATGGCACCAGAGCCGCAGGGGAGCCCGAGGGGGCAAGGCCCGCCTCGGATGGGATCGGGCAGTATTTTTATGCAGAGCATAAAAATACTGCCCCTGGCTGAGATGGGACCAGAGGCAGACCCGCTGCTGCGGGAAGGGGGGAAACGCGGCGCACAGGGTGGAGAAGGATGGAAGGAAGTTGCCTGGATGGTGGCAATGGGATTTTGCGCCGCAGGGAAGAAAGCAGTTGGATCAGGATGCGTAGATCTTGCCGACAATCCGGGTCGCAAGCCCGGTCGGCAGGATGCGCATGAGAAACACGAACAGGGCGTACTTGTGTCCCATCGTGCAGATGAGCTTCGCGCGCTTTTGCGTGGCGCGCCGGGCCACGAACTGCCCGGCGTATTCGGCGCTCATACCGGTCTGCTCGTCGTGCTCCATCACGGCGACGGAGCGCGCGATGCGGCCGTGATAGGCATCGTCGCCGTCGCAGCTCTTGCGCCGCGCGGCGGTGAAGCCGGTGGCAATGTCACCCGGCATGATGACGCAGACCTCGATGCCGAAGGGACGCACCTCGCTTGCGAGCGCGAGCGAATACGTGCGCACGGCGGCCTTGGAGGCCGAGTAGTACGCCTGAAACGGAATGGCGATCGGCGCGGCAACGGAGCTCATGTTCACGATGCGGCCGCCGCCCTGCTGCCGCATGATGGGCAGAACTGCACGGTTCATGTTCACCATGCCGAAAAAGTTCACATCAAACTGCCGCCGGGCCTCCTGCGCCGGCGTGAACTCGATCGCGCCGGAGATGCCGAAGCCCGCATTGTTGATGAGAATGTCGATGCGCCCCTCGCGGCGCAGAATCTCCGCCACGGCGGCGTTCACCTGCGCTTCGTCCGTCACGTCTGCCTGCAGGTGCGTTACGCCCGGCTCCGCGTTTTCGGCGCGGCGGCTGAGCTCATACACGTTGAGACCGCGGCCGCGCAGGGCACGCGCGGCGTGCAGGCCGATGCCCGAACTGCCGCCGGTGATGACGGCCACGCGCGCTTCGGTGGTGGATGACATGGAGATCGCCTTCGTTTTCTTCGATTTTTTTAAGTATTTTCTAAAATACTAGCAGATCGTATGGAAAAATGCAAGGGACAAGTTGTGAACTTTTCTTGACACCGGTCACGGCCCGCCCCCGTGCCCATTGACGCATGGCCGGATTTTGGGTATACTGTGTGCAGAAAAATATAGACAGATCTGGCGGCGCGGGCTTACCCGGCGCCATGGGAGAAAGTATGCATCTGAGTAAACAAATCGAATCCATGTATGACGACGCGGTGCGCATCCGCCAGGACCTGCACCGCATTCCCGAGATCGGCTTTCAGCTACGCGATACGCAGGCCTATGTCCTGCGCGAGCTGAAGCAGTGCGGCCCGGACCGCATCGAGACGCCGGCCGTCTGCGGTGTGAAGGCTGTGTTTTTCGCTAAGGACGCCGAGACGACCATCGCCTTCCGCGCCGATATGGACGGCATCCACAATGACGAGGCCAATGACGTGCCCTACTGCTCGCAGCGCCCCGGCAACATGCACGGCTGCGGCCACGACGGGCATATGACGATCCTTTTGCTCTTTGCGCGCTGGATCGCCAAAAATCGCGCGCACATTCATTGTAATATTGTCCTGCTGTTCCAGCCCGGCGAAGAGGGCTGGGCCGGCGCGCGGCGCATGATCGACGACGGCGCGCTCGAAAACCCGAAGGTGGACCGCATCTACGGCCTGCACCTGTGGCCGACCGTGCCGAAGGGCAAGATCGGTGTGCGCTGGGACTATCTCATGGCGCAGACGAGCGATTTCGAGATCACCGTCCACGGCAAGAGCGCCCACGCCTCCACGCCGCAGATGGGCATCGACGCCATCGTCGTTGCGGCGGAGCTGGTCACGATGGTGCAGACCGTCATCACGCGCGACGTCGATCCGCACCAGGACGCGCTGCTCACGCTCGGCAAGATCCAGGGCGGCACATCGCACAACGTTATCGCCGAGGAGGTCACGATCAGCGGCACGCTGCGCGTGTTCAGCAACGACCTCTACCGCACCCTCAGCCACAAGATCGCCGCGCTCATGCAGGGGCTCGAGACGGCCACCGGCGCGCAGATCGACATGGATCGCAAGGTCCGTTACCCCAGCGTGCGCAACCCGCGCGAGCTGGTGGAGCAGTTTTACACCGTGCTCGACTCCATGGACGACGCGGTCCTGGTCGAGCCCGTCATGGCGGCGGAGGATTTCGCCGAATACCAGCAGGAGATCCCGGGCATGTTTTTCTTCCTCGGCGTGCAGGAGCCGACCGGTACCGCCCCGCTGCACAGCAGTCATTTCAATTTCGACGAGCGCGTTTTGCTGACCGGCGTCGAGACGTTCAAACGGATACTGGAGTGTGAGTCAAAATGTACGAAGAAAAAATAATCCCACCGAAAAAGTCCATGCCGCAGGCCGTGGACGGCACGCTGCGCAAGTTTGCCCTGCGCGTGCCGGAGGTCATCTATCAGTGCAGCGGCATCATGATTTTTGGCAAGCGTATCAAGTCGCTCGTGTTCTCGACGGACCTGTCCATCATCAAAAACGTGAACGCGGACGCCATCATCGCGGTCTACCCGTTCACGCCGCAGCCGATCATCACGCAGGCGCTGCTGCTCGCGGCCGATATCCCGGTGTTTGCCGGCGTCGGCGGCGGCCTCACGCAGGGCCAGCGCGTGGTCAACCTCGCCATGTTCGCCGAGATGCAGGGTGCGACCGGCGTCGTGCTCAACGCGCCGACGGCCAGCTCCGTCGTCTCGCACGTGGCCGAGACGATCGACATCCCCGTCGTGCTCACGGTCGTGCGCGCGGACACCGACTTTGACGAGCGCATCCGCGCCGGCGCGGACATCTTCAACGTTTCCGCCGCGGCGGAAACGCCCGCCGTCGTGCGCCGCATCCGCGAGCAGCACCCCGACGTGCCCATCATTGCGACCGGCGGCCCGACGGATGAGAGCATCCTCGAGACCATCAAAGCAGGCGCCAACGCCATCACGTGGACGCCGCCGTCCAACGGCGAGATCTTCCGCGACATCATGGCCGCCTACCGCGAGAACAAACCGCACCCCTGACCCGGTGCATAGAAAAACCGGCCCGGACATTCGGAAATGTCCGGGCCGGTCTGCGTTTATTGTGGCGGGGTCTCTGTGTCTGTGTCTACGGGGTCAAACTGCAGCACATCCTGCACGGTCCGGAATGCGCCCGTGTCGCCCCAGGCGGCCGTCAGGCGCTTTTCCATCGCCGTCACGACGGGGTACTGCAGCCAGGTCTGCTGGTGCACGTAATACTCCCCGCTGCTGAGGACATAGCCGTCGCGCGCATCCGTGGTGGAGTAGGCGACATAGCCGCGCGCGTGCTCTGCGTGCCGCGGCAGGGAAAAGGCGGCAAAAAGATCGGTATTCGTCTGCTCGCCCCAGAGGACGGTGTTCGCGGTGAACGTCTGCGCGCCCAGCGAGGCGTAGGGCGCGGCGAATGTCTGCCCATCGCGGTCATACAGCACGCGGCCGGTCACGTCCCCGGCGGCGGACCATCCTTCCGGGATGCTCCGGTAGGCCGGGCGGATCTGGATCGCCTCCGTGCCGTAGAAGCCGGGGTCGGTCGTCCAGAGGAAGTGGTGGAACACCATCCACGTCTCCCGCTCGCCGGGGAGCTGCACGGCCACGCCGGTCAGGCGCAGCTCCTTGACGTCGTAGACCGTGTCCTGCACGTAATAGCGCTCATGTTTCTCGTTGTATGCTTCCCACAGCACGTTTCTGCCGTCGTTGACAGGATAGTCTTCCGTTTCGACCACGACGCGCAGCGCGCCGTCGCAGGCGGCGATGTCCTCCGGCGTGAGATCGTCGAGCACAGCCTCCGGAAAGCCGAGATCCAGCAGCTGCTGCCGGATCGCCGCCGTCTGCGTCTGCTTGGACGTGTCCGCGGGCTGCCAGTCCATCCGGTAGCTGCTGCCGAAGAGATACCCGAGCGTGCAGCCGATGCCCAGCGCTGCCGCGAGCACGAGCACGAGGCACCGGTCCGTTACCCGCACCGGCTGCGGCGCGATGGCGTATCCGGCCTCGTCCAGTGCGCCGGACAGCCGGTAAAGGCTGCGGAGGATGAATCCATAGCCGATGAGCATTGCGATTGGCACGACCCATCCGCCGTACTGAACGGCGGCGAGAACGCACACGAGCGCGTACCACACGATCAGCGCGAGCGCGCCGCCGGCCTGCACGGGCAGGCCCGCCTTTTTCTGCACCGCCAGCAGCCCCTGCCAGAAGCAGAAGTACAGGGCGAGGAGCAGCACTGCGTTTGTGACGGTGAGTGTGGTCGTGACGGCGGGCGTGAACACGGCACTTTGCAAAATCGTCGTATTCAGGATCAGCGTGGCGAAAAAGCAGGCCGCGCGGATCACGGTGACGGCAAAGCAGCCGCCGAGCCAGCGGTTTTCCCGCCGCAGCGCGCGAAAGCCGAGCAGCAGCAGCACCGTCCCGATGGCGGGCAGGATGTAGTTCAGGCACAGGAAGTTCAGGGTGATCGCGCACAGCGCCATGCCAAAGAGGATGTGGTTCATGGCGCGCCGCCACGGGGTCACGTCGGCCACGATCTCCTCCGGCGGAACATCGGGGACGCTCCGGGCCAGCATGGCCTCAAAGTCCGCGTCCGTCATGGTCTCCCACGGGCGGTCACACATGGCCCTCACCTCCCAACATTCTGCGCAGCTGCTTTTTCAGGCGATAGAGCCTGCCCTCGACGGCCCGGGCCGTCATGCCCAGCTCGGACGCGATCTGTGCGGTGGACTGTAAGTAATAATACTTTCGGTAAAACAGCGCCCGGTCGTTCTGACCGAGCCGTGCGAGCGCATCGTGCAGCGCGGCGCGGCGCTCGGCTTGTATCAGCGTCTCCTCCGGGGATGCCTCCGGCGACGGCGCGTCCTCCGGCAGAGTCTGCGTGTCGCCGTGCCGGGCGGCGCTGCGCTGAAAGTTCAGCGCCGTGCTGCGCGTGACCGCCGTCAGCCACGCATTCCAGCTCCCGCGCGCCGGGTCGAACTGCGCGATGCGGCTCCAGACGCGCATGGATACCTCCGACAGGCACTCCTCCCGATCCTGCGGGTCCGGCAGGATCGGCGCAATGATGTAGCGCATCAGCGGCCCGTAGTGCAGCAGCAGGGCCTCCATGCCGCGCTCATCCTGCTGCAGCAGCTGTGCGATCATCTCCTGCTCCTGCACGTCCTCGCCTCCTCCCGGCTGTGTTTCTACTCCATTATACACGCCGCGACCGAAAAACCCACGCATATTTTTCCGCCTTCGCGCGGGAAGAAAAAAACAGTGCCCGGCTGTGATGCCGGGCACCGTCTGTTTTTTATCTGTATCTGTGTTCTCACACGGGCTTGTTCGAGGTCTTGAGCACGACGTCGTGCGCGCCGCCCTCGACGATGCTCACCGAGGACACGAGCGTCAGCCGCGCCTTTTCCTGCAGCTCGCGGATGGTCAGTGCGCCGCAGTTGCACATGGTCGAGCGGACCTTTGCCAGCGTCTGCTGGACGTTATCGGAGAGCTTGCCGGCGTAGGGCACGTAGGAGTCCACGCCCTCCTCGAAGGACAGCTTCTTGCTGCCGCCGAGGTCGTAGCGCTGCCAGTTGCGCGCGCGGTTGGAGCCCTCGCCCCAGTACTCCTTCATGAGCGTGCCGTTGACGTTGACCTTGTCTGACGGGCTCTCGTCGAAGCGGGCGAAGTAGCGGCCGAGCATCACGAAGTCCGCGCCCATGGCCAGCGCGAGCGTGATGTGGTGATCGTGCACGATGCCGCCGTCGGAGCAGACGGGCACGTAGATGCCGGTCTCGCGGAAGTACTCGTCGCGTGCGCGGCAGACCTCGATGACGGCGGTCGCCTGGCCGCGGCCGATGCCCTTGGTCTCGCGCGTGATGCAGATCGAGCCGCCGCCGATGCCGACTTTCACGAAGTCCGCGCCGCAGTCGGCCAGGAAGCGGAAGCCGTCCGCGTCCACGACGTTGCCGGCGCCGACCTTGACGCTGTCGCCGTAGCGCTCGCGGATCCACTCGAGCGTGCGCTTCTGCCACTCGGAGTAGCCCTCGGACGAGTCAATCACGAGCACGTCCACACCGGCGTCGACCAGCGCGGGCACGCGCTCGGCATAGTCGCGGGTGTTGATGCCCGCGCCGACGAGGTAGCGCTTCTGACTGTCGAGCAGTTCGTTCGGTTTCTGCTTGTGGAGGTCATAGTCCTTGCGGAACACGAACGCACACAGGCGGCCCTCGTCGTTGACGATGGGCAGAGAGTTGAGCTTGTGCTCCCAGATGATGTTGTTGGCTTCCTTCAGGGACGTGCCGTCGGGCGCGGTGATCATCTTCTCGCGCGGCGTCATGAATTCGCGCACCGGCGTCTCGGGCGCCATGCGGCTCACACGGTAGTCGCGGCTCGTGACGATGCCGACCAGGCGGCCGTCGGCCGTGCCATCCTCGGTGACGGCGACGGTGGAGTGGCCGGTCTGCTCGCGCAGGGCCAGAATGTCCGAAAGCGTCGCGTCGGGGCTGATGTTCGAGTCGCTGCGCACAAAGCCCGCCTTGTAGCTCTTGACGCGGGCGACCATTGCGGCCTCGTCCTCGATCGACTGCGAGCCGTACAGGAACGACACGCCGCCCTCCTGCGCCAGCGCGACGGCCAGCCGGTCGCCGGACACGGACTGCATCACGGCCGAGACCATCGGCACGTTCAGCGACAGGGCCGGTTCCTCGCCCGCGCGAAAGCGCGTCAGCGGCGTGCGCAGAGAAACGTTGTCCGGGATGCACTCGCTCGACGAGTAGCCGGGCACCAACAGATACTCATTGAACGTGTGCGACTGGCCGGAAAAGAAGTAAGCCATGGGAAAGACCTCCTTATAACAATATACAGTGTGGAAAGCGGAGCGGGTCGCGCCCCGGTGATGATTTTTGCTATTGTACCGCGAACGGGCGCGCTTGTCCAGCCCGCAGCACGGAAAAAAATCAGGGGTGTGACCGCCTTTTTTTGGACATATGATAAAAACTGCGCACCGCCGCCGGCGGTGCGCAGGGAATCACAGTTTGCGGATCTTGTCTTTCTCCTCGATGAGGGGCAGGTAGTCCATGTACGGCGTGTCGTTGGCGCAGGTGAACTTCGCCTCGGAGCTAAACGCCTCGACCTCTTTGTGCGACTGCTCGATCGGGCGCAGCGTGCCCGCACCGGCGATGCAGCCGCCCGGGCAGGCCATGCCCTCGAGCAGGTAGCCGTCGTACTTCCCGACCTTGGCCATCATCAGCAGCTTGCGGCAGTCGGCCAGACCGGTCGCCGCGGCGACCTTGACCTCCCGCTCGGGTTCCATGTCGTGGATGGCGTTGACGACCGCCTGTGCCACGCCGCCGGAGTAGGCAAAGCGGCGCGCGTCGCGGCTGGAGTAGGCGGGCATCTCCTCCTCGTCCTCGGGCGGGAACGCCTTGTCCATGCCTTTGGCCGCGAAGATGCCGAGCGCCTCTTCAAACGTGAGCACGAAGTCCACGTCGCTGCGCACGCTTTCACGCCGGGCCTCGAGCTTTTTCGAGTCGCACGGGCCGACGAACACGACCTTGCAGTCCGGGTGGTCGCGCTTGATCATGCGCGCGGTGAGCACCATGGGCGTAAAGGCCACGGAGATGTTCTTTTCAAATTGGGGGAAGAGCTTTTTGACCATGTCGCTCCACGACGGGCAGCAGGACGTGACCATGAATTTGTGCTTTTCGGGCACTTCCTCCAGGAAGTCCGCCGCCTCTTCGATCACGCACAGGTCCGCGCCGATGGCGACCTCATACACGTCTGCGAAGCCGAGGCGCTGGAACGCCTTGCGCATCCGCTCGGGCACGCCCTCGGGGCCGAACTGCCCCACGAACGCCGGCGCGAGCGCCACGTAAACAGGCGTATCGCTCTTGACGGCCTGAATGGTCTGAAAGATCTGGCTCTTGTCCGAGATGGCGCCGAACGGGCAGCTGACCATGCACTGGCCGCAGGACGTGCACTTGGAATAATCAATGTCGGCGCGGCCGAGCCCGTCGGAATGGATGCAGTCCATGCCGCAGGCCTTGCGGCACGGCCGCTCGAGGCGTACGATGGCGTTGAACTTGCACTCTTTCAGGCAGCGTCCGCAGCGGATGCACTTATCCGGGTCGATGTGGGCCTGGCCGTTCTGCCGCGAGATGGCCTGCCGCGGGCAGACCGACATGCACGGATGCTCCAGACAGCCCTGGCACACGTTCGTGATCTTCACAACGTTGTCCGGGCAGCGGTTGCACGCGAACTTGATGACGTTGATGAGCGGTTTTTCGTAGTAGATCTCCGGGTCGAGCGCCTTTTCCACGCCGTCCGAGAGCAGGGAAAACTCCGAAAACTTGCGCAGCGGCAGCCCCATGGCCAGCCGCAGCCGCTCGCCGACGACGGCGCGCTCGAGGAACAGACTGTCCCGGTAGGACCCGATCTCACCGGGGATGATCTTGAACGGCAGCTCTTCGAGCCGCTTTGCGTAATCGCCGCCCTCATAGGCCATTCGGGCGATCTCCGTGAATACTTCGTGACGGATACGTACTTTTCCGGTTTCAATGCCGCGCATAGGGTTCTCCTTTGAGAATAAAAAGTGAATTCTTGTTCGTGAAATTTGCAACAAGCACTTGACGCGAGGTCATGCAAAACATTATACTAATACGTGATAAATTTCGCAATTCTTTTTTTGCAATCTGGACAAAAAATAACGATTATCTCCAATTTTGTCGAAAAATCAAAGAAAACGGCGCATGTGTCTGGGAATGACATCCTGTGTTGGGGCAGGTTTGTGACCTGGACACAGAAAGATCTGCCGGATCTGTGGTAGGATGGATGCAATCGAAGCCGCAGCTTCCGCAAATTTTTCAGCCGTCAGGAGGGAACGCACTATGGAAGAAAACAAAACGAAAGCCAAGATCATCGCAGTCGCCGGCAAGGGCGGCGTCGGCAAGACCTCTCTGTGCTCGGCGATCGTGCGCGAGCTGGTGGAGGCCTTCCCCGGCAAGCGCATCCTCGCCATCGACGCAGACCCGGCCGTCGGCCTGTCCACGGCACTGGGCGTGCACGTCGAGCACACGATCGACGACATCCGCAACGAAGTGATCGAGACCTCGGAGCGCGGCGAGTACCGCCAGGCCATCGAGGTGCTCAACGAGGCGCGCTTCCGCATCTTTGACACCATGGTCGAGTGCGACGGCTTCGCCTTCCTGGCCATCGGCCGTCCGGAGGCCGCCGGGTGCTACTGCTCGGTCAACTCCTACCTCAAGGAAGTCATCAGCATGCTCGCCAATGATTTCGATTATGTGGTCATTGACGGCGAGGCCGGCATCGAGCAGATCAGCCGCCGCGTTATGGAGCAGGTCTCGCACCTGGTCCTCGTCACGGACCAGAGCGCCAAGGGCGTGAACGTCTGCCGCGAGATCAAGGAGGCGGCCGATGACCTCATCACCTACGAGCGCATCGGCATGATCGTCAACCGCGTGGTCGACCCGAGCATGAACGATCTCGTCAAGCTCGACGGGGTGGACGTGCTCGCCTACATCCCCACCGATCCGATCCACGCTGCCAACGACATCCACGGCAAGAGCGTGTTCGAGCTGCCGGAGGACTCCAACATCATGGTCGGCGTCCACCAGGCGCTGCACAACCTGGGCATTTTTTGAGGAGGGAACAACATGAAGGACATGGAACTGTACGACAGCTTTATTCGGGAAACGACCGACCTGCTCGGCGCGCCGACGCAGAAGTGGGCCTACAAAGAGCGCGATGCGTGGAAAGATAACGGCGAGAGCGAGCTCGTGCTCCTGCGCGACGCTGCGTATGAGCTCGGCGGCGGCGCGAACGACGCCGTGAACTTCACCTGCGTCACGTCCGACAGCAGTCTCGTCCCGGCGGACGAGGTGCTGCTCTACGGCCCGGATATGAAGGAGATCAAGGGCGACGTGCCATTTGCCCGCCTCGTGATACTCGGCGTCAAGGACATCGACGTCGAGAACAAAGACGCGACTTACACCGCCATCCGCAACATCGAGTTCGTGAAGTACCATGTCTTCCCGGACGGATACATGATGCGCGTCTCGCCCGAGAGCAGCCGCGAGCAGATCCGCGTGAGCAAGAAGGCCATCAAGAAGGGCATCTCGTTTTACAAGGTCGGCTGCGACTTTATCCGGCAGTATAAGAAAAACCCGAACATCACGAATGTGCGCGTGATCTTCATCACGAAGAACGTCGACTTCAAGACCCTGCACGACACGGCCAAGAAGATCGACGACGTGACCAAGACCATGAACACCATCCTCGAGGGCATGCCCGAGGATCTTGACTGCGCGAGCTGCAGCTTCAAGCCCGTGTGCGACGAGGTCGAGGGCCTCAAGGAGCTGCACTTCGGCAAGGCCGGCAAGAAGGCGCCGAAGGCGTAATTTCCGCAGAACATACACGCACGGCCCCGCAAGCAACCTGCGGGGCCGTGTTTTCATCTTTCATCCAAAGGAGGTGCGCCATGCCGAATTTTCGCATGACGCTCAGCTATGACGGCACGCGCTACAACGGCTGGCAGCGGCAGGGCAACACGCCGGACACCATTCAGGGGCGGCTCGAGGCCGCACTCAGCGACCTGCTGGCGCAGCCGGTCGAGGTCGCGGGCTCCGGCCGTACGGACGCGGGCGTGCACGCCCGGATGCAGACGGCGTCGTTCCGCGCGCGGACCGACCTGCCCGCGCCGGAGCTGCTGCGGCAGCTGCGCGCGCGCCTGCCGGGGGACATCGGCGTGCTCACGCTCGAGGAAACCGCGCCGCGCTTTCACGCGCGCCTGTCTTGCCGCGGCAAGACGTATGTCTACCGCATTTGGAACAGCGAGACGCCGAACGTGTTCGAGCGCCGCTATGTCTGCGCCCTGCCGCAGCCGCTCGACACGGCGGCCATGCAGCACGCGGCGGCGCTGCTGTGCGGCACGCACGACTACACGTCGTTCTGTGCCAACCGGCGCATGAAAAAATCTGCCGTGCGCACGGTCGATGCCATCACCGTCGAGCGGCGGGGCGAGGAAGTGCGCCTGACGTTCTCGGGCGACGGCTTTTTGTACCACATGGTGCGCATCCTCACCGGCACGCTGCTGGAGGTCGGGCTCGGGCAGCGGGACGCGGACACGATGCCGGCCATCCTCGCCGCGCACGACCGCAGTGCCGCCGGGCCTACGGCGCCCGCCCGCGGGCTGATCCTGTGGGAGACGCGGTACTGACCGCCGGGCAGCGCACAAAATCGGAAAGGAGAAACGCGAATGAAAGAAGAATGCCTGATCTGCGGCGCACCGCTGGAATATCTGGAGACGGATGTGCAGATGCAGTGCGAGATCTGCCGCAAAAAAGAGCTCACCAAGACGCGCTGCGTAAACGGGCACTACGTGTGCAGCGACTGCCATATGCAGGGGCTTGACAGCATCGTGGAGCTGTGCCTGCGGGAGACCGCGTGCGATCCGATCGCCATTGTCGAGCGGATGATGGCGCTGCCGAGCTGCCATATGCACGGGCCGGAGCACCATGTGATGGTCGGAGCGGCGCTGCTGACGGCGTATCACAACGCCGGCGGAGACATTGACCTTTCCGACGCGCTCATGGAGATGCTGCGCCGCGGCAAAAGCGTGCCCGGCGGCGCGTGCGGCTTCTGGGGCGCGTGTGGCGCGGGGATCAGCACGGGGATGTTCGTCTCGATCATCTCCCGGTCAACGCCGCTGACCGACGAGCCGTTTGCGCTGTCGCACAAAATGACGGCGGCCGCGCTCGGGCAGATCGGCGAGATCGGCGGCCCGCGCTGCTGCAAGCGGGACTCGTTTCTGTCCATTCTCACGGCGATCGATTTTGTGAAGGAGCACTTCGGCATCGCGCTGCAAAAGCCGGAGGTCGTGTGCCGCTACGCCGCGCAGAACAATCAGTGCATCGGAAAGCGCTGCCCCTTCAGCGCGGCAAACCACTGAGCGCTTGCCGGCGCACAGAATGGGAACTTGCGGAGAAATTATCATGATTCGAAAATTGCGAAAAGCAGATATCAACCGCGTCGCCGAGATATGGTTAGACACCAATCGCAAAGCACACGCTTTTATCCCCGCGTCCTACTGGGAGCGCAACTTCGCCTCCGTGAAGGAAATGCTGCCGCAGGCGGAAGTCTATGTGTATGAAACGGATCAGGGGATACAGGGCTTTCTCGGTCTGAACGGCGAATACATCGAGGGCATTTTCGTTTCGGAGGAGGCGCAGTCGCACGGCATCGGGAAATGCCTATTGGACGATGCAAAGGACAGGAAGCCGGCATTGCGCCTGAACGTGTATCAGAAGAATACGCGGGCGATCCGTTTTTACCGACGGGAGGGGTTTCAGATCCGGCGCAGCGGACTGGATGCAGCCACTGGCGAACCGGACTATGAAATGCTGTGGCGGCGGGAATAGGGACTCCGGCTTGCCGACCCGCCGGGAGCGCGCAAAATCGGAAGTTGTAGTAAAGGAGGTTTACAATGGGGTTTTGGATTTTTATGTTGATTATGGATTTGCTTCTTCCATTTACGATGATTGGTTTTGGAAGATATTTTATGAAAAAGGCTCCAAAGGAAATAAATTCAGTATTTGGATATCGGACTTCGATGTCTATGAAGAACAAAGACACATGGGAATTTGCTCATAAATATTGCGGTAAAGTCTGGTATGTCTGTGGAATGGTTATGTTGCCGATAACAGTAATATTCATGCTTTTAGTAATTGGAAAAAGTGAAGATTGTGTTGGGAGTATGGGAGAAATTATTTGTGGTGTTCAACTTATTCCTTTAATTGGGTCTATTCTCCCAACAGAAATAGCATTAAAAAAGAATTTTGATAAGAATGGAACAAGACGATAAATTCCGGTTTTCCGAACCGTGAAACCGCCCCCGGCGAACCGGACTATGAAATGTTGTGGCGGCGGGAGTAGAGACTCCGGTTTGCCGCCCCGCCGGGAGCGCGCAAAATCGGGATTTGGCAAGGAGTTTTGATAGCATGAAAAAGAGATTTCTTAAAATTGTGATAGGGATTGTTTTCGTTTGCATTTTATTCGTTGGATTTCTTTATGCAAACAATGACATTGGTATGACTTCGACCAATTTGGAAACGGATATTCGTTCATCGCAGAAGATTAAAGATGATTGGACGCTTGATGGAAGTGTTTCTAACACGATGGCTGCTTATATTTCTTATTCTCAGGACATGAGCGACCACACTTTTTCCGTCTATGTCAATCGTCCAGGACTTTCCTTCGGATATTTTTTCTGTGGAGGTGGAACTCTTTCGGGGATTCAAAGAGGAATTGTGGAGTTTACTGTAGAGGGATATAATGAACGAGCATTTATTTCTATGAATCAACAGCAGGTGCAACAACTTGAAATAGATGATGGCAACACAATTCAAGTGGTTGATATTGACCGCAATAAACCTTTTGCGATTGTCTTGCCTATAAATGCGGGTAATATTACTTTTTATGATGTAAATAGAAATACTGTGGAATATTGGAATAATCCTCTTTGACAAATTCCAGTTTGTCGTGCTAAAAATTCAACTGAATAATCCCAGCAAAAACCGCTGCTACATGGAAGCCAACAAACCGGTTGCCGAGGATTCGAATCACAATTGAATGAAAAATAAAAACGTCAAACCATTCGTATATGTCTGGTTTGACGTTTCTTATTTATGCGTCATTTTGTTTTTCTTATTTAAGGGAAAATCCCTGTAGAAGAATGGAGTTCCAATTACTTTTTTGATAAAGAAAACGGACAAAGATTATTCTATGCTGTATCAGGATTTTTAAGGTAATTCAATGTAACCCACAGCATGCATAATATCGCACTCTGTAATTGAAGTAAAATGAACTTTGTAGTTTTGAGTCATCGGTTACGACATTCCATGATATCAGCTATGACTTCAGAAAATGACCTTGTGTTGCTGGATGCGATATCTTCCATTCCTTCATTAAGTGTGTTGTATAATTCAAATCGGCTGGTCAATTCTTCATAAGCTTCGATACTCATAACTGCAAGATCGATTTTTCCATTTTGGGTAATGAAGACCGGTTCAGAAGAACTATGGCAAAATGCAGAAATTTCATTGTAATTGTTTTTTAAATCATCACTTGATGTAATTGCTGTCATATAAATACCTCCCTGTCTTATGAAAAAGTTATACACAAATTTGATTATGGAGTCAATATATATGGCTTAGAGTGGCAAAATAAACGCTATTCCTGGTATAAAGCACATACTATGTATGAATTATCCGTGTCTTCGCTTCGGATAATTTTTTACAAAATCTGTCGCCTCCGGATATTTTTCT
>ERZ840057.1771-NODE-1771-length-16722-cov-5.109558_pt1 | contig 16722 bp, 19 predicted proteins | sample MGYA00519907_ERZ840057 | MGnify/ENA primary metagenome ERZ840057 (study PRJEB31850, sample SAMEA3708862) | human gut metagenome | biome: human gut; feature: human-associated habitat; material: faeces | place: China | collected 2014 ...
GCGATTTAAAATGGCGAGATGCGTTGCTGGTCGCACATCGTGTGAACAGTAACAATTAATAAGTACATAAAGATAATATGAGGTAGATATGGAAAGAATGGAATGGATTGCGCCGTGTCATTTCGGTCTTGAATCAGTATTAAAAAGGGAGATTCAGGATCTGGGATATGAGATCGCACAGGTGGAAGATGGAAGAGTTACCTTTTACGGAGGAGCAGATGCAGCGTGCAGAGCGAATGTATTTCTCCGTACAGCAGAACGTGTTCTGCTCAAGGCAGGAAGTTTTAAAGCAGTTACTTTTGATGAATTGTTTGAGAAGACAAAAGCAATTCCGTGGGAGAATTATATACCGAAGGACGGGAAGTTCTGGGTGGCGAAAGCTTCATCGGTAAAGAGTAAGCTGTTCAGCCCTTCGGATATTCAGTCAATTATGAAGAAAGCGATGGTAGATCGTCTTAGAAGCAGATATCATGTACAGTGGTTTCAGGAAGATGGAGCTTCTTATCCACTGAGAGTATTTTTGATGAAGGATATCGTTACGATCGGAATCGATACATCGGGAGATTCTCTTCATAAGAGAGGATACCGTCCGTCAGCTGGCAAGGCACCGATTTCTGAGACACTGGCAGCAGCACTGATCATGCTGACACCGTGGAGAAAAGAGCGTATCTTAGTGGATCCGTTTTGCGGAAGTGGAACATTCCCGATAGAGGCAGCAATGATGGCAGCAAATATTGCACCGGGAATGAATCGTTCTTTTACGGCTGAGAGCTGGGCGAATCTGATTGATAAGAAACTCTGGTATGAGGCCATTGATGAGGCGAATGATCTGATCGATGATCAGATTGAGACAGATATCCAGGGATATGATATTGAAGGAGATGTTGTGCGGATGGCAAGACAGAATGCAGAGAATGCAGGCGTGGATCATCTGATTCATTTCCAGGAGAGACCGGTCAGTGCACTGAGTCATCCGAAGAAATATGGATTTATCATAACAAACCCGCCGTATGGAGAGCGTCTTGAGGAGAAAGAGGCACTTCCTAGTTTATATCGTGAATTTGGCGAGAGCTTTAGGAAACTTGACAGCTGGTCTGCATACATGATCACAAGTTATGAAGACGCAGAACGTTATTTCGGAAGAAAAGCAGATAAGAACCGTAAGATTTATAATGGTATGCTGAAAACATATTTCTATCAGTTCCAGGGACCAAAGCCACCGAGACCGAAGAAATAAGAAACGCTGTACCAGATTGTTGGCGAAAAAGAATAGAAGGTAGAAAGCAAAATGAAGAGAAGAATTGTATTTGCAACAGGAAATGAAAATAAGATGAAAGAGATTCGGATGATTCTTGCTGATCTTGGTATGGAGATCGTATCGATGCGTGAGGCAGGAGTCGATGAAGAAATCGTAGAAGATGGAATGAGCTTTGAAGAAAATGCAGAGATCAAGGCAAGAACTGTATCACGAGTGCTGGTCAACGATATTGTTCTTGCAGATGATTCAGGTCTTGAGATTGACTATCTGGATAAGGCACCTGGAATTTATTCTGCGAGATTTGCCGGAGAGGATACTTCTTATGATATAAAGAACAGAATCCTTCTGGACAGACTGGAAGGGGTTCCGGACGATGAGCGTACCGCAAGATTTGTCTGTGCGGTTGCAGCAGTATTTCCGGATGGAACAACAAGCGTAGTCCGTGAGACGATTGAAGGACAAATTGGACACGAGATTGTCGGTGCGAATGGTTTCGGTTATGATCCGATCTTCTATGTTCCGGAATTCGGATGTACAACAGCGGAGATGACACCAGAGCAGAAAAATAAATTGAGCCACAGAGGAAAAGCACTTCGAGCAATAAAAATCCTGCTGGAAGAGAAATTGAACGAGGAAGAAGCATGAAAATTCTGATTGTCAGTGATACACACGGAAGACACCAGGCACTGGACCGCGCATTAGAAGAGGCTGGGAAAATTGATATGTTTATCCATCTTGGAGATGTAGAAGGCGGAGAAGACTATCTGGAGGCTGTCGTAGAGTGTGAGAAGCATATTATAAGAGGAAATAACGACTTTTTTACAGAACTTCCGAGAGAAGAGGAGTTTGAGATTGGTCCTTATCATGCATTTATTACCCATGGACATTATTATTATGTGTCCATGGGGATGGAAACTATCATAGAAGAGGGCAGATCAAGAGGAGCGGATCTCGTAATGTTTGGTCATACACATCGTCCTTTCTTTCTTCAGAAGGATGGAATGACAATTTTAAACCCGGGAAGTCTATCTTTTCCACGTCAGGAGGGAAGACGAGGCAGCTATATGATCATGGAAGTCGATGGGGACGGGAAATTGAGTTTTGAGCAAAAATATCTATAATTATTCTAATTATCAGAAAACTAAAACAAAAGAAACAATTTGCACACTCTTCTTGCGAAAAACAGGTAAAAAAACAGTCACAAAAAAGTAAAAAAACTTTAAAAAACCTGTTGACTTTCTGAGAAACATGCCATATAATATATCTTGTCGCTGCGGGAGATACGAAAGAAACACAAAGCCGCAGGGGCAAGGAAATAAAACTGATATCGGGGTGTGGCTCAGCTTGGCTAGAGCGCCTGGTTTGGGACCAGGAGGTCGCAGGTTCGAATCCTGTCACCCCGACTACATGCGGGTGTAGTTCAATGGTAGAACACCAGCCTTCCAAGCTGGATACGTGGGTTCGATTCCCATCACCCGCTTCTCGTTTAAAAACGAGAGGTTCTCATTAAGAGAGAAATGAGTCTGTAGCTCAGCTGGATAGAGCAACGGCCTTCTAAGCCGTAGGTCGAGGGTTCGAATCCCCCCAGGCTCGTTTTGTGGTGGGTATGGTGCAGTTGGTTAGCGCGCCAGATTGTGGTTCTGGATATCGCCGGTTCGAGTCCGGCTATCTCCACCACCTCATAAAAGAAGGAATAACCAATGGAACCGAGTATGGCTTTGGCAAGGAGGGGTAAACATGGAGCGTGGTGACTTCATATCAGGCGAAGCGTGGTGCAAATACAAATTTGAGCGCGAAAGCAAAAAAGAAGAAATTGAGCGACTCCAAAGAAAGGTTGAGCGAGCAAGCAAAAACCTCCACAACCGAATAGTGTATGACAACATTGTGCTAACCGTCTTGAGTGTGACGACAATTGCAGTATTAGCTGGCTGGATATAAGAAATATGCAGGATTGGTGGAATTGGCAGACACGGCGGATTCAAGTCCCGCTGCCATCGGCGTAAGAGTTCAAGTCTCTTATCCTGCACCATGCAGTTTTGCCATGCGCGTGTCCTTCGTTCATTTGTAAGTTCCTTTCTTCGTACCTGCATCAAGATAAACACCTCCATCAAATATTCACCTCCATCTTTTGCGGGCAAAACTGTTTGTGGAACTCAAGCGTGTCCACCTTTCTGGGCATACCGTAATAGCCGGTCAATATACTTCCGTAGCTCAGTTGGTAGAGCACGGCACTTTTAATGCTGGGGTCACGAGTTCGAGCCTCGTCGGGAGTACCAAAGTCAAATATATAAGGAGGTTCCTTATGGGAGTTCATATTCATATCCCCGCTGATGCAGTATGGGGGTTTTTTCAAGCAAGCAGAAAACGTTTGAACAAAGAAATGGTTCTCATCGCTGAGAACACCGACACGGAGTACGCCGTGTATCTTACCGAGGAAAACGACCTCCCAGTTTTGGCTGTTGCAAAGGGCAACGAAAAAATTGAGTACAAAGAACCTTGCGTGAGTGAGGAGGACTGTACAGCGGTGTCGAAGAAATTCTACACACGCTATCTCTTTCCTGTTGTGATTACAGACAACAAGTATGTTCCGGGAGACAATCCAGATGGCGGCAAAGAAGAAAGCGCTGAAACATGGATGGACATAGAGGATGCTATGTATGAGCGAGATGATGAACTCTGTTTGGCTATGGCAGATTTCCTCGCAATCGCGCTGCAGGAGGGTGACAACGACGGAACAAATATCTTAGAAGCGTATGGCTATGAAGCTGTCGATGAAATCCTTGATGGATTTTTGAAAGAGCTTTCAGAAGATTACGGTTTCCATATCTATCGACCGATGATTATAACGGAAAAAGAAAGCGGCTGTGAAGTCTTTACAGAGTTTCCGTATGATGAATATGATATCGACGGCGTGGACGAGCCGGAAGATGAAGAAGATGAAACTGAGACGGGCGAATAACCCGTCTCTTTTTATTCGGGGAGTTGACCGAGTGGCTTATGGTGGCGGTCTTGAAAACCGTTGGCGGTGAAAGCCGTCCGTGGGTTCGAATCCTACACTCCCCGCCAACTAAATAATAATGGACGGAGGTAACATATGCCTGAATGTTTGGATAATATGCCGTGGCGTTCGCTGAAGGGGCTTGGGGATATGGCACCCGACTTCCTTAGATTAGGCGATTTCAAAAACGTCAGATTAAAAGACGATACACTGGTTCAGTTCCGCATCATTGGATTCAAACACGATGTTACAAAAAGTGGTCGTATCCTCCCACTGACTTGGGAGATGGTTGACTGCCTTCCAAACCGGCATCGTTGGAATAGCAACGACACAAACAGAGGTTCTTGGGGTGCAACAGAGTTGTTCCATAAGATGAACGACGAAGATGGCGTAATTTACCAGCTGATGCCAGACGAGATTCTTGAGGTGGTCGAACCAGTAATCAAGCTTACTGCAAACACCTATGACGGAGCGAACGAATTGCTCGAAACGGAGTGCAAGTTTTGGATTAAGTCTGAAAAAGAGACCTTTGGACGGAACATCTATTCGGCACCGGGCGAAGGTCATTGGTACGAATATTACCGGCAAGAAGATGTCCCTTGGGGCAAGAAGCGTAATGGTTCCGCTGAGTACACTATGCTGCGTTCTCCTTATTCCGCCTCCAGCAGCACCTTCTGCTTTGTGAGCACGACCGGCGACGCGAACATTGACGGCGCAAGGTATTCCTATGGCGTCGCCCCGGCTTTCAGTTTCTAATCTGTGTATCAAAAGCATCAGCACCACGGAAGTGGTGCAAGATAAAACAACAACCACTGAGGCAGTTGCTTCGGTGGTTTTATGTCCACAATGGCTCCAACCTCCTCGTGGTGTGGGCGGATAGTCGAAAGACGAACTAATAGGGGTACATTCGTATTAAAGGAGTACATATCTATGTCAAAAACCGTTATCGCAGGTGACGCCGTCGTCATCACTTCCGCTCTGAAGCTGGAGGACATCAAGACCATTGAGAAGTATCGCCCCAAGGCGCTCGTCCTGATGGGCGGTGAGGACGGTAAAGAGCCCGTCTTCGCCATCGGCACGACTCCCGGTGCAGGCAACATCAATGCTGTCGGTGCATCCTTCGGCGCTGAAACCCACGATGACAGCAAGCTGGCGTGCATCACTCTGTTCCTCACCGGCGTGACCGGCGATGTGAAGGATTGGGTCGCTGACCGCCTTGGCGCTGCCATCATCAACCTCAACAAGCTCGAAGAGAAGCTCCCCGCTGTTCTCGAAGAGATTGCGGCTGAGAAGGCAACCGTGATGAGCAACATCACTGTCGCTCAGTAAGAGACACTGCAACGGGGCGGCTATGCCGCCCCACCACCCAAAAAACAAAAAACGAATAAAAGGAGAATACATAATGATTAAGGTTACTGTTGGCAACAATGTTAAGCGTGAGGCTGTCATCATCGATGAGAATACCACCCTGCGCTCCTGCCTTGAGGCAAACGGCGTTGATTACACTCGTGGTGTCATGCACCTCGATGGTTCTTCTCTGAACCCCGGCGACCTCGATAAGACCTTCCAGCAGTTCGGCATTACCGAGAAGTGCTTCCTGCTGAATGTCGTTAAGGCGGACAACGCCTAAGTTTTAGATTAGAGCCGCCCTTCATGGGGCGGCTCTTTTCATGGGGAATTGGTGGAATTGGAAGACACAACAGATTTAAGTTCTGTTGGCGTATGCCGTATCGGTTCAAATCCGATATTCCCCACCAAGATAAAAATGAATTGAGGTGTTTCTGTGTTCAAGACAAGCATTACATCGACACCGTTTACGTCAGAGGCGGCTAATAGCTTTTTTCAGAACATTACCGGAAGCTATTTTGGCAATGACTGTTCGTTCCTTTCAACGCTTCGTGCACTGGTTGCACCTCGAATCAAAGAGGACGAAAGTGTTTACCTGACTTTCGGTTCGACCAATTATGATGGGAACACTATCCGTAACGTTCCAGCAGAACGTGCGGTTAGTGCTATCTGTAGCAGTTATCAAATGAATGCCAGCGGTGCGCTCATAGTCCATAGCTTCAATGCTGACCAAAATAGCAATCTGGCTTGTATGCAGATTGTGGAGGACGAGTTTACTTCTATCTACCCAGAGTATCACCGTCTTGATAAGGTCAAAGCGTTTTATCGGAAGTCATTCAATGTTGATTGTTATATCAACCCTGACAAGAAGTCGGTGATTGTCTTCGTTGACAATCTTGATGTTAAGAAAATGCATTACCTTCAGGTATCTATTCTTGCATTCATGCCGTGGTACCTGAATCAGGATGATGGTTTGACAGAAGATGAGCTTGCATTGATGCAATCCTTGCGAGAAACAAATTCGGCAAACTATGAGAAGTACATTGCAAAGCTTGCCGAGGGATATGATTTCAGAACAGCGCGGATTCGTCAGTTGCTGGGTGATTTTGAAACCAGATATGAGCGCATCGAATGCGATACTGTTCGCAATGAAATCCAATCTATTGACATGGAGATTCAGCGACTCAATGATTCTATCGGCGCGTATCTGTCGCGCCGCAATGACAAGTGCATCAGATTGTTGGGACTTGAGCAAAGAATTGCAGAGGGCGGTGGAGATTCTGAAATCATGGATTATTTCCTCTGCAACAACAGACTTGTCCTGTCTCATGTTAGCAATACGGATATGTATTTCTCGGTTAAAGACTACCTTGAATACTTTGACAGAGATATGGCTGAGCGAGCAATCAACAATAGAAGCAGTTATGTGTATCGACCGGATGGTGGCAACGGTCACAATGCGGCAGCTTCAGAGAAAATGCAGAAGCTGATGCAGGAGATTTTCGTAAGTGAAAATCCTCGGCTTAGAATCCGCTTTTGCGCAGCATATAGATTCGACCTGAATGGTAGTGTTTCTGCGCAGACTGGTGATTTTTCTGATTACACATTTGATGGTTATATGCCTAATACGCATATTGACCGTTATCATTGCATGGGCAATTACAGCAGGACTATCAATGAACTGCTGAGAAAACGAAATTATATCGGCGCACTTGAGCAGTGTATTGCGTCCTGTAAGAGTCTGAACTTCGGCGACAGTGCAGTTATGGGCGAGTTTATGAGAACCATGTGGTCAAATAACACGGTCAGTCGTTGTATTGAGTTGCCAGATGGTCGCGTTGTAAAGCCGAACGAAGCAATTAGATGGCTTGATGAGCAGGAGGCAAAGGATGAGCAGACGGAGGAGGTGCAAAATGAGCAGACCAATTAAGTTGACGCAGGAACTCATTGATGAGTGCCGTCAAGATTTTGAGAAGGCTTTGTCACTTACAAAGCTCTCGGATGGAAAGCTTTCTTTTACCAAAGCGTTCTCATGTGGTGACAGAAAGGCAGTAGTTTACTTCAGCGCAGAGGCGTGGGCAAAGATGACTATGCTTATCAAAGAGTTCGATAAAGAGGTCGCATGGCATGGTGTCGCACGTCGAACTGAAGATGAATCGCTTGACGAGTATGTCATCGATGACATCGTTGTCTATCCGCAGGAGGTAACCGGCGCAACGGTTGAGATGGACACCGAGAAATATGCTCTGTGGATTCAGGAAAACATCGAAGATGAGCGTTTCAACCACATCTATATGCAGGGACATTCCCATGTAAATATGGGTACGTCTCCATCCTCTGTTGACCTCAATCATCAAGAGGAAATCCTCGGGATGCTTGGCGATAATGACTTCTACATCTTTATGATTTGGAACAAGTCATTTGCAAGCACAAATAAAATCTATGACCTCAAGAAGAACGTGATGTTTGAGGATAAAGATATCACGGTCAAGATTATCGGTCAGAATGAAGGACTTGATGAGTTTATCAAAAACGCGAAGGATATGGTGAAGTCAAAGTCCTATGCGTATGGCGGTCAGAGCGGATACGGCGGTTACTACAATCAGGGATACAGGGGAGCTCCGGCTGGTGCTCCGTATAATCCACTTGCAGGTAAGTCCGACGACAAAAAGGACAGTAAGAAAGAAGAAAACAAGGATAAGTCATCTGGTAAAAAGAACGAGGGAGAGAAGCCCAGAACCAGAATTGGAGCTGGTTGGCATGGACAGAATGCCTGCCAAGAATCAATGCATGGCTGGGAAGACGAAGATGACTACGACCCTTATGCATACTTAGGAGGTAAGTAATATGGCTATTGACCTGTCAAAGAGCTATGAATATTTTCAGCCCGAGAAGGTTGATTGTAGAATCCATATCGTCGGGTGTGGTTCTGTCGGCGCGACGGTTGCGGAGCTGCTGGTTCGCTTAGGACTCACGAACATCGCACTGTGGGATATGGACACAGTAAGTCCGCACAATCTGGCAAATCAGATTTTCCGTCAGCAGGACATTGGGCGCTCTAAGGTCGAGGCATTGGCGGATATTCTTTTCGACATCAATCCTGATGTTAAGGATGACCTGAAGCTTTACAAGGATGGGTGGAACGGGCAGCAGTTATCCGGCTATGTGTTCTTGTGCGTCGATAACATCGAGCTGAGAAAAAAGATTGTTGAGAAACACTTCGACAATCCGTATGTAAAGGCGATGTTTGATTTCAGAACTCTGCTGGAGGCTGGTCAGCACTATGCTGCTGATTGGTCTGACTACAAGATGAAGAAAGACCTCCTCAACTCCATGAATTTTACACACGATGAGGCGGCGGAAGAAACTCCAGTCTCAGCTTGTGGCATCACGCTTGGCGTTGTGACTACGGTCAGAGTGATTTGTGCTCTGGGTGTGAGCAACTTCGTCAAGTACATCAGAGGCAAGGGGCTGAATAAGCTGATTATTTGTGACGCATTCCAGCCGCTGTTGGATGCGTTTTAATTTTCAAAAGAACGAAGGGAGGGGTAAGGTATGGACACGACCGTTGGTGCTCTCAAAGTAGGTGCACAACTCGTGATGGGCAAGTACGGTGTGGACAAAGACAACCCGTACCCGATTGTTTGGCTGAAAGGAAATCCAAAAAGCTATCGACTACCTGTGCTTCGATGCGGCGGAAGAGACTGGGCATTATAGGCGTGTTAATAATGCGAAGTATCCAGTGTCAAATCTGTTTTCGTTCTTGAACAGTGACCAGATGATGTGGTATCACGCAATGCACGATAATGATTCTTCGCCCGGTGCCTTTGTGAGGTATAGTTATGCTCGCTATGAAGACCATTACGGGTTTCTGTATTTCTTTGAAGACCACGAGATTGCTTCTTTGGTCAGGAAAGAGTATGTGGTCGGAGAGAACCGAGTGTCTTCGTTGATTCGCCTACCATCAATTGCAGACATTTTTAGCCTCCAAGATGGGCGGCGCTTTGACTTATTCAAAAGAAAAGGCATTCGTCCGAATCCGACAGCCGACTTGTTCGACCTGAAAGCTCGTTATGCAGGGCTTGATTCAGACCGTGGATTTATGAGCTTCTGGCTGTTAGACGATGTTGAGACCGAAAGAGCGGCGATTTCGAATCGCTCTGGTGTGTTAAACAGGCTGACAGCATCAAGCTGTTCCGGGGTAAGACCGGTGTGCACGTTGAGCCCTGACACGATTGTCGAACAACGAGAGGACGGCGTGTTTTTCATCAAGCCATTTACAACTCAAAATGTCTTTACGGACGAAGAACTGTTTGAATTATTAGGTATGGCGCAGCCTTAATGCGCCACAGACTGTAACGGATTTTCTCGTAAGAGAGCTTTACGCCAAAGGCTAAAGTAACAAATTGTCGGGAGGATGACCCCCGGAGGATGACGCGGCGGAACCCTGAAAGCAAACCGGCTGCCACCGGTCGGCAGCATCGCGCCACAAAACCAACCAAATGTCAAGCACTTTTCGCCAATCCTTCGATACATGGGCGAAATGTACTAACATCAGACTCATGCTTTCAGTCGCAATGAAATCAAAAAAAAAAAACTCGCATCTTGCAAGAGCCCGCACCACCTCCCACAGGGACGACATAGTCTTCAGACTTAGGAATTCTGGGAAGCAGCAGACATATGTAGGTTACAGTTAGTTATTGGACAAGGAGGGGAAGAAATGGTCTATATCACTGTTAGGCAGTCACCGATTTATCATCAGATGACACTGGAAGAGTACCTGTTTCAAAACTATCAGACACCTCCGGTTGTCAATGCCAATATTGCAAACACAAGAACATACGAGGTCGAAAATGTCAGTGAACATTTTTCCAGCAAGATTGGTGTTGAAGCTTTAATCGGAAACCTCGTGCGATTTAATAACGATACAGCAGAGCTTCGTGCAAAGGAACGGAGCGAGTTGTATGAGACCTTTTACATCCCAAAGAAATCTGGTGGTCTTCGTAGAATCGATGCGCCAAAGGCAGAGCTGATGGACGCCTTGAGAAGACTCAAAACGATTTTCGAGGATGATTTCCATGCACTCTATCATACTGCCGCGTTTGCTTATGTAAAGAAGCGGAGTACAGTCGATGCGGTTAAGCGTCACCAGAAGAACAGCAGCAAATGGTTCGCAAAGCTTGACCTGCACGACTTTTTTGGCAGCACAACATTGGATTATGCCATCTCAATGTTCTCGATGGTTTTTCCTTTTAGTGAGATTGTAAAAGAGCCACAGGGCGAGGCAGCATTGCGGACAGCTATGTCGTTAGCGTTCTTAAATGGTGGGCTACCGCAGGGTACCCCAATTTCACCGCTTATCACAAACGTAATGATGATTCCGGTTGATTTCAAACTGTCGAATACGCTCCGTAATTTTGAAAAACAGAGCTTCATTTATACCAGATATGCGGATGACTTCATCATTTCATCCAAGTATGATTTTGATGTTCGTTCTGTTGAAGAGCTGGTAGTAAGTACATTGAACAGCTTTGGTGCCCCGTTCACAATCAATGCAAGCAAGACTCGGTATGGTTCATCAGCGGGGCGCAACTGGAATCTTGGCGTTATGCTGAATAAGGACAACGAGATTACGGTCGGTCATAAAAAGAAAAAGCAGTTCCAGTCAATGCTGTACAATTACATCACAGATAAGAACAATGGTGTCGATTGGGAACGGAATGATGTACAGGTAATGTATGGTCTGCATAGCTATTATCGTATGGTCGAAAAAGAGACCATCGACGCAATTGTAGCTTACATCAACAAGAAAATGAATGTGGATGTAATCCGCATGATGAAGGACGACCTGCGGTAACGTCTATAAATAACCCGCAATCCTGTAATGCATAATTGCGAAAGCAATGCTTATCGCCAAAGGCATAAGTAACAACTTGATGGGGAGAAAAACCTCCCCGGAGGCGCATTCACCTGCAGCCTCAAGTCATCCTTCGAGGCTGGAAGCCACACTGCGAGCAGCCCGAATCACCCGAATCCATTGCGACACAATGGATTCAACGAGACGACCAAAGGATGTCGCACGCCAGTCACTGGGTACCGGAGCTCCTCCTCGTAGGGAGCTACCTCCATGTAGATTACAGGATAATCAAATTATCATTTGCAGTGAATAACATTTCGTAAGGAATGTGCTTCACGCCAAAGGCTGAAGTATCACTTTGCTGGACAGCACAATTCCCCGCCCGCAGCCTGCTGCGAAGGCGCCTAAACTCGCTGTGCAGCTCATTAAAACTATTCTGGATGTCTTGTCATCTCCATCCGATGAGCGACCGTCGAACCCATTGTCTCCCAATGATTTCATCATCGCCGCTTGGGATTTGAATTCGCTTTCAGCTCATCTAAATCCCGTCGCTACAGGAGATAAACGAAGAGACCAGAACAGAATATACATATGGACTGCAGATGAGAAAGGAACTGAGCATGATTTATGTCACTGGAGATACACACGCAAACATTGATATTGCCAAGCTTAATACAACAAAGTTCCCACAACAAAAGGAATTGACGAAGAATGATTTCGTAATCATATGTGGCGATTTTGGACTCTGCTGGGACGGTTCGCATCGAGAGATGTGGTGGCAAGACTGGCTGACAGCGAAAAACTTCACGACACTTTGGATTGATGGCAACCATGAGAACTTTGATATGCTCTACCAGTTCCCGCTGATTGACAAATTTGGCGGAAAGGTGCGTGAAATCGCTCCTGACATCTATCATCTGGACAGAGGGCAGGTGCTCACGATTGATGGAAAGAAAATCTTCTGCATGGGCGGTGCTCGCTCTGTTGATAAAGAGTATCGCGTGGAACATATCTCATGGTGGAAAGAGGAAATGCCGTCCAGAGAAGAAATGGAACGAGCGATTGCAGCGCTCGAACAAAATCATTGGCGAGTTGACTATGTAATTACACATTGTGCGCCAAGGAGTGTTCAGACTCTGCTCGCAAGCTGGTACGAGAACGACCCGATGGTCAGCTTTTTAGATAGGGTTTGTTCCGACCTCACATTCAAGCGGTGGTTCTTTGGACATTATCATGTGGACAGGCAGGTCAATGAGCAGTTTATTGCTCTGTATAATAAAGTAATCCCGATGGAGTGGTAAGCCTAACGGTAAGGCAGCGGTTTGCTAAACCGTGAGTAATCCGAAAGGATGTGCAGGTTCAAGTCCTGTCCACTCCGCCAAGGGGTGTGGTGCAATGGCTAACATAGCGGTCTCCAAAACCGTCAGATGGTGGTTCGAATCCATTCACCCCTGCCAGTTGTTGGGTAGCTCCCAACTGATGTGAGAGATTATCGGCTTACCTCACAAAGAATGAAAATGCTTGCTGAAAACTGCGCTTGTCTTGATGCGTCAAGACCGGTTTGACCTGACGGAATAGGGGCTACGACTTTTCGGAGCGTAGTTGCCGGTAGCGTGTGACAATCTAAGCGAGAAGCCGACCATGCGGTGTTGGTGTTCAACGGTTAGCACTCCGGTCTTCCAAACCGGTGGTGCCAGTTCGAGTCTGGTACGCCGCTCCAAGTAAGAAACCATTAAATTATGCGTTAAAGGAAATGCCTTTACGACACGTCAGAGCCTGCTCTGGAAGTCGGTTACAGGTTGGTTTGGCGGGACGCCGCTGCATGAGCCTGCAGATATAGGGGTATGGTGAAGCGGTAACACAGCGGACTTTGACTCCGTTATTCGTAGGTTCGAATCCTACTGCCCCTGCCAAAAATCATCTTTGGTATTAGAGCTTGTTTCCTATCCCTGCAATCCCTTATGCCACGATGATTTATCCATGATTCTCCTTTCACGCTATCAAAACTGCCATCATAGTGAGTTTGTATTGCTGGTGTTAATGACATCGCCATAGTTTCAGGATGGCATCTATGCTGGAATAGCTCAACTGGTAGAGTAACGCTTTCGTACAGCGTGGGTTCTCGGTTCGACTCCGAGTTCCAGCTCCATCTGCTCTGTTGGTCATGCTTACGTTTGTACGGTTAGTTCATCACTCAACGGTTATCTCTGTAAGAGACACAGCCGGGTGCACACGGAGTCCTACGGGCGCAGGGCGTATCTATGCTGATGTAGCTCAGTTGGTAGAGCAGCACCGGAAGTGCGAGCCGCTGGTTCGAGTCCAGTCATCAGCAGCCTTTTAGCTAAAAGCTGACACCTCGGAAAGACGAGGGTGCACGCTGGTGTAGCGTAATTGGTAGCGCAAGTGATTTGTACTCACTGGGTTGCGGGTTCGAGCCCTGTCACCAGCTCCAACGGACTGACATATCCGTTTTCCTTTCTGCCCCGGCACGCACTACTAAGCATTGATGGCGATGCTTATGGTGAGGATGGTTCGAACCCATCAGTAGTGCGTGTGTGTTCGGAAACAAAACCATTATATCTGGGTGTAGCACAGATGGTAGTGCGCTTGCTTTGGGAGCAAGATGTCGGGGGTTCGAGTCCTCTCACCCAGACCAATTTTATAGAGGAGGGTTGCCATGTATCTGTATCACGGTACTCCGGCAGATTTCGATGTACCAACCCTGAACAAGTGTAAGCCGCACCGAGATTTCGGATGCGGCTTTTATCTTGCCAAAAATTATTTCGATGCCTTGCCGATGGCAGTCAAAAACTCTCGGGTGGGATATGTCCAAACATATCTGCTCACAGACTTGGATGGACTCTCTGTTCTGGAGTTTGATGAAAGGTCTGAGGACTGGCTTCGGTTCGTGGTTTCTTCAAGGCTCGGCACCGCTCCAAATGTCGATTTGGTAATCGGATATATGGCTGGCGGAGGAAGTAATTTGAAAAGTAAATTTACAAAGCTGAGAAATAGCAATGTGTCGATTGACGTGGCGGCTACAGCAATGCGAAAAGAGTTAACCAGTACGCAGCTTGGCGTACAATATGCGTTCCTGACAGAAAAAGCATTGTCCAAGCTCGTTAGGGTCTCAACTGAAATAGTGGAAATGGAGGATTAAAACATGACAAGGAATGAATTTATTGACAATATCACTGAGTGGTGTGAACTGAAAGACTTTTGCAACGACTTTGACTGCGATATCTGTGAGGACATCTATGACGATGATGATTACGATGACAGCGTCGAAGAAGATATCCGCGATGCTATCGCCGACTACGGCTGGAGGGACATCCGAGACTTCCTTGGCAACCTCCCCAGCGGGTACTATTACTACCGTCGTAACAGCGCCTTTGATTATGATGGTCTCGATGACGATGACTTCGAAGACTACAAAGAGGATGTCCTCGAATGGGGCGATGACTACGGCGCATGGGACGACGAGGAAGAGGAAGATGAAGAGTACGCCGATGCAGATGACGACTTCCTCGATTCTCTGGAAGAGGAACCCGACGAAGGTGAAACCATTGAGGAAGAGGATTTCTCCATCGATGACCTCATCGGTATGTGCAGTGTAGTGTTTGTTGCTATCCAGAATGATGAAGTGGAAAAGCAGCAAGAAGAAGACGAGGCGTTCGCACAGCTCCTGAGCATGGATGGGAGACGTATTGCAACCTAAAACATAAGCGGATAACCGCTATGATACAGACCGCTTTGAAGATTGACTACATACATATGTCTCAGCAAAACGTGTAGTATCTTCTCGCTTAAAGCAGAAGAAAAGATTTGAGTTCTTCATTTTTAGCCTCGCATTTCCGAGGTTATAATTTTTATTCAGCGAATAAAAATTATAACCCGGAAATTGCTTGCTAAAAATGTCACTTTGTGCACATGGGGCTTCTGTAACAATCACGCCCCATGCGGAAAGCGGTCGGCAAATTGAGAACGGAGGCGAGTTCAATGACAGACAAGAATAGGCGAAAACTTCAAGCGAAGAAAGCACGCAATTTCTGGGCTTGTGCTCGCCCCGTTACTCAGATTGTTCCAAACAAACGAGCTTATAACCGTAAGCGTGAAAAGAATATTAAGAACAAGCTTAAAACGGAGGGCGAAGAATGAAGGTTCTTGTTGTCGTTGATATGCAGAACGACTTTATTGATGGTACGCTCGGGACACCAGAGGCACAGGCTATTGTGCCGAAGGTCGTCAAGAAAATCGAAGAGTTTGATGGGGAAGTTTTGTGGACACAAGACACCCATTCTGATGATTACCTCGAAACGCAAGAAGGAAGACTGTTGCCGGTAGAACACTGTATATCTGCAAGTAATGGCTGGCAGATTCATAGCTCAGTCAAAGCAGCAATTCAGAGCAAGCATCCAGCGGATGACCAGTTGAATGGTTTCGAGAAGAAAACGTTTGGTTCATTAGCACTTGCTGGTCGCCTATATCCAGAAGTTGCGTTTGGTGATGGCATAGAAGAAATTGTCCTTGTTGGTCTTTGTACCGATATCTGTGTTATCTCAAATGCCTTGCTGCTCAAGGCGTTTATGCCGGAAGTTAAGATTACGGTCGATGCTTCTTGCTGCGCTGGCGTGACACCAGAGAGTCACAAGACTGCACTGTCGGCAATGAAAATGTGCCAGATTAACATCGAGAACGAGGGGGTCACGGTATGATTCTTGTCAACGACAAGCAGGTCGAGTTTACAAAGTTCCCCGATGGTACAACCTCTTTCAGGTATAATCCGTTTGGCTCAATGACACGCATCTTCAATATCACATGGAAGTATGACGGCGATGAGGAGTGCATCCTTCTATGGTATCTGGTAAATCATATCCGCGACCATGACCGGGACGTTCGCCTCCGCTTGCTTCTCCCATACATTCCAAATGCCAGAATGGATAGAGTAAAAAATGCGGATGAAGTGTTGACGCTAAAATGGTTTGCGAAGTTCATTAACACGCTGGATTTTGACGACGTGTTAGTCGATGACCCTCACTCGAATGTATCAGCAGCATTGCTTGACAGAGTCAAGGTATATGACGCGCAGCCGCACATCCAGAAAGCTCTGGACAAGTTGGATGACAAAAATGTGTTGTTATGCTATCCTGATGAGGGAGCAGCAAAACGATATTCATCGCAAGCTGGTAGAGAGTATGTGTTCTGCATCAAGCACAGAGACTGGCGCACCGGGAAAATTGAACGGCTGGAACTGACAAGCCC
>ERZ840057.1783-NODE-1783-length-16583-cov-4.090997_pt1 | contig 16583 bp, 17 predicted proteins | sample MGYA00519907_ERZ840057 | MGnify/ENA primary metagenome ERZ840057 (study PRJEB31850, sample SAMEA3708862) | human gut metagenome | biome: human gut; feature: human-associated habitat; material: faeces | place: China | collected 2014 ...
AAAAACATTACATACTACTATTGTCAGAACACATATCAGCCCTGGTATAAGTTTAAGTCTGTACGCTAAACATATGACTGCCACCACGCTAACTCTCTTTAATAAATTTTTTATATTTTTCATTCTTCATTCTCCTTTAAAAAAGGATTCTTAATTCCCGCTAATTCAAATTTTCTCTTTATATCAAGAGGCAAATCTTTAGTTAATATCTTTCCATCCTCATATATCATTGTCTTTCCATTCTTCTCATCCTCTCTCGAAAGACAAATAACCTGTGCCACCTTTCTTTTTATCTTTTCTCCTTCTTTTACAACAGACCGTATCTGTACTCCAATGTCAATAAAAGAATACACATCATTTTCGTTAATTGTCTGTCCCATATTTCTTAAACGATCAGGGAGTTTGCTAACATCATCAAGATGCACTGTGGTCAGGCAATGTACGCCTGCAGAAATATTTTCCATTAGGAACCGGACCTCTTCGCCTCTTGCTTCTGCTAGCAAAACCCACGTAGGTAACTGTCTCTTACTTGCCTTTAATGCTTCTGAATATCCAAATGTATCGCTTATTTTAATTTCAACGCAATCTTTGCCTGGATTAATTGCTGAATATCTTAGTTCAAGGTTATCTTCTATGGTATATACTCTTTCATACGCTGGAATAAACTGGGTTAAATACTTTACATATTCTGTTTTTCCTACCCCCGGTAATCCCCCCACTACTACTGTACAATGAGCTCGTATGGCATTCTCTATAAAAGTATCTATATCCGCATTACAGTAATCATCTTTAACGATGCTGTCCCTGTTAATTCTTCTTACTGCTGGTGTCTTTCTGATACTTATGCTAATCCCCGTGTTAACAGGATTTATATTAGTGCTAATTTTTTATGTGACATTAAGAAAAAGGGCGAGAGCATTCTCGTCCTTTTCTTTCTAAATTGATTCTGTAGGTAGGTTCTTAACTTCGTTCATCAGCTTCTCTGCCGTGCCGTCGCCACCCATATTCTTGTAAGGCTCGTATAGATAATGGTATATCTCATTATACTCATCTGTTGATATGTGACCTCTTTCAATGTACTTCTCGGCTCTATGGATGATGGCGTCAAACGCCAATCCCATTAATAGCCTTGATTCGTCGTTATTTTTTTTATTTCTGTTTGAAATTAAAGTCCAAAATCCTGTTGAACCAAAGATAGCCACCACTAAAGTCACCATTGCTTTTATTATATCCATTTTATTCTCTCCCTTATTCGACCACTTCCAAGGTCAATGTTGTTTTTCCTTTCTTAATTAAGTCGTTCGTTCCCTCTGTTCTGTAGTAGACGTATATGACATCATCCTTGTTTACTTCACACAATGTCGGAGCTATGACTAAGTCGGAATAGCTTGTAGTTGATTCCATCGACTCTGTCGCACATAGCACGTCACTTGCTGAATTTCTGCAAATAAGAAAGCCTTTTACTCCATCTGTGCTTGGAGCTAAAGCTAGTCTGCCACTTATTAACACCTTGCTTGCGTCGTTAATCTTAACACCACCGTCAAAAGCTGTAAGTCTTTTTCCTGCTACCACGTCTGTAAGTAACGGCAATTTTGAATTACTCGACGTCAAAGGCTTAGTCACATCAGAGCTTAATGATAAGGTCGCCACGGATTTTTCGAGATTAATTCCGTTTGCTTCAATTCCATTCTCACTAATTCTAGCTATGACGTTCTCCTGTTCATCAAGCACATTAACTGTGTTCTTCTGACTTCCTCCAACATATAATGTTCCGTCAACGCTATACACAAGACTAAATGTTCCGTCAATGCCTGCTTTGGATAACGACACGCCGTTTTTGTCTAACTTCATGACCTTTTCAGCCGTTTCTTTCGGCAGTCTGTCAAGAATTAGCATTTCGTTTCCGTCATAAGCTAAATAAGAGCCTTCCATCGTCTTGTTGATGTCTTGAAGCTGTTTTTCAAGTGTTGTTTTTACGCTTTTCACTTCTCCTGACACGCTATTAGATACGCTTTCGGTGATGTTAGACACAAGTCCCGACAGACTTTGCGAAAAATTCCCAAATTCCAACTCTGTGTAGCGTTCTAATATACAGTCATACTCATACTTGATGACGTGCGTTAATATGTTAATTCCTAATCGCTCGTCCTTAACTTCAACAACGTCACCAATATCTGTTAACTTATCCAAATTAGCCTTCAAGGTGTAGTTGACCTGAGGCACGCTGTTTGTTTCGACATAGCGTTGAGCTTGCTTCTTTAAATCGTCAACTAATGCCTGCTTGTACGCTTCCTCGTCTGTATCGCCATAAGAATCTTGATAGTCTTCTTCGTTAATGTGGTCTTGATTAAACGAGACCGTCTTGACATAAGGGATAGCATATTGACGAGAGCTTGTGACATATATGTCTGCCTTCTCATCAATGGCATTTAATAAAATGTCGTCCTTGCCTGTTGGCAGTAGCTTAGTGACTACTGAGTTCCAATTTTGTTCGCAAGAAATCTCCTTTAAATTTTTCGCATATTGAACAGTAACGCCGTTATCAACACCAATCGAGCTTTTTAGCTCTATGTTAAAGTTATCTCTAACTAAATGTCCTCCCCACTGCTCAATTACACTCTGAATGGCTTCATACAAGGATTGTCTGACGCAACGGTAAGAATCTACCGTTGCAATGTCAGAAATCGTTGTGAATGGGCTTTGTGGCTCTGTGGCACTGTTTAGATGGTCTAGGGCATCGTTGCAATTCTTATCCACAACATAGGAATCCTCTATAAGATAATTTTTCGAATCATAAAAAACGTGGTAAGCCTTAACCTTTACCTTTGTTCTTGTTTTCGATGGATTTGAAACTCTGAACGCCTGCTCACCTTGTGGAGTATTAGCAACGATTATGTTACCTTCAACTAAATGCTCTGCATATTCAATCCCTGCCTCTAAATCAAGGTAATAAGCATCGTTATCTTCTTTTTTTACTTTAGCCTTAATAGGCTTTAGCACAATATTGCCGTTGCTTGTAAATACTGTGTCTGTTGGGTTAAATATTTTAATCATACTTTAGCCTCTTTTCTAAAAAAAGGCTGTATAATACAGCCCTTTTTTTAATTAAAAGTTTTATCTTATTAATAAAGTTGCTTTTGTTCCAATATTATATTTTATAGCTCCACCTGATATACGTAAACTATCTAAAGAGTCATACTGCTTAACATAATTAGAACTATAACTATAACCGTTATTCATTTCTATTAGCCAATAATTCTTAGTATCAGAATTATCACTTACTATTACTTTTTTAAGTTTTAAACAAGCGTGTAATACTGTACTTTGAACGCCTATGCTTAACACCTCGGTATTAACTGTAAGTTGTATATATCCACCAGTACGATTTACCTCTCCGTCAATGTAGATAAGTAGCTCGTTTATGCCCTCTAATTCACTATCATTTAAAGAAATAAGGTCACTACTTAGTGATGATACAGATACAGTTATAGTTTTAAAACGAGTGTAACTTTGCAATTCTGCCATTTTTTGCTGAGCTAAAGTATTTATATTTTTAATGTGATTATTAGCGTTTGTATTAAGATTGCCAGCTAAAGATTGTTCTTGAAAAGTCATCTTATTTATAGCGTCGCTCTCACGGTTTGCAATACCACTTATAGCTACGCCCTCACGTCCTGCTATAGTATTAAGCGCTACCGTTTTATTATCTCCTATGACTTTTACTGCATTACTAGCGCTCTTATTAATATTATCAATACCAACATTAGCAACATTATTAAGATTACCAATGTTTGTATTTGTAACTTCGTTAAGATTGTTAATATTATTGACTGTAGCCTCGCTAAGAGTTTTTAAAGCCTCGCTTAGTGCTGTAGCCACTCTATCAGCCATTATATTATAAAGCCTTGCGTCCAGCTCGTAATATAATTGTAAGTCGTCTAATTTAGTATGGTAATCGGGTACACTTGTAGACGAACTAATTGAAAAAACAAAAGAAAACTCTGTATAATCTTCAGTATTAAAAGTCAAGTATTGAGTTTCTGTACTTTCAAAGTCTCCGACAACTCCTAACTCTGTACTTCCGCTATAATATGTTAATTTACAAGAGCTAGGTAATACTACTTGTATATCTGTATGAGTTGGTAAAATAATAGTGTGTAAAGTTCTAATAGCGTCTAAAACTTTAGCCCACTCTAAAAATTTATTAAAATAAACTTTGCCAGTTTTAATAACTTCCATAATAGAGCGTACAGAGTCTCCAGCTGTTGTATGCGTAAAGCCAAAATAGTCTACTCTTATGTCTTTAAGCTCGTTAGGATAGTCTACTTTAACTACAGTAGTATTAGCCTCTACTAGAAGTTTATCAGCCCCCTCGTAAAGTCTAATAGATAGATTAAAATTATCACTATCTGTAATATTAGAATCCGTAACAAATAAGCCTACTTGAGACTCTGTAGCTGTGCTACTACCAAAATCATAAATAGAGCCATCATTAAGCAAAACACTACAATCACAATTATTAGGGATAGCTATAAAACAAACTGTGTTAGGTGCTAGCTTAAAGCTGTTTGATGTACCTACATTCACAGCCCAGCTCCAATTAAAATCATTACCAGCTATAGTACTACTACCTTTATTTATACTCTCGTTTATTCTAGCATTAAATGTATCAAGAACTTTTATATTTGCGTCTATAGCCTCTTTTACTACCTTATTCTCTACAGCGTTAGCACTAAAAGCTGATAGCTCAGAGTCTATAGGTATCTCGTTAACAGTTAACTCATTTGCGTTAATAACTGTATCGCCGTTATAGATTTTATATCGCTGGTTTTCGTTATCAAAAACTATATTTACTTTCATATCCGTACCTCCTTAATTAGTAGTTATATCATTAACTAGTTTAAATAAGCCTTTAACTATCGTATGAACTGAGTCTCCTATACGTATCTCTAAATCATAAAAATATGATTTATCCTCTAAATACTTAGTATCTCTAGGAGTTATCATTACTAAATACTTATCAGTATCTACTTTTGTTATACCGTTTTTTAAACTTTTTTGTAATAGAGGGCTTAAATCGCCCTCGTTATTTTTAACAGTAAAATAAGCTGTATCTAAATCAACCTTTAAGCCCTCTATCTGGACTGTAAACGATAAAGAGTCGCCTTTTACCATTTTAATATTTAATTCGTTAACTTTGTTAATTATCATATATTACCTCCTTATATCCAGCGTGAGTAATGCTTAATTGATATATTTGTTACATTTCCAGTAAAAGCTATAGTATTTTGTCCGACTTTAAGCATTAAGGCGTTATAATCTCCTATTACATAGCGATTAAGAAAAGCTCCGCTTGTAGGGCTGTAAGCGTTCATAGAGTTTACATCTATAGCTATACTGCTAGAGCTTGTATCAAGCTGTACAGCTAATACCTCTACGCCGTTAAGATACAAGTTAATAGCTCCGCTACCCTCTAGCGTAATAAGTGGTTTACTTTCAATGTTTCCAGAGTTTTTTATCTTAAAGCTACCCTCAGTATCTTTAAAAGTAAACTTTCTTTCGGACTCAATAGCCGAGTATTTAAACGGCTGTACGTGCATTGTTACGGTGGCTGTTTTAAATCTAATTAACTTCTCAAAGTCTATAGCCTCCAGCAAAGTAAAGTTATAATATTTGTCGGGTTCATTTGAAAAAATAACAGTACCCGACGTATTAAAGTACTCTATTACCTCGTCTATGTCATAGTCTTTAGTTAAGCCTATGTCAAAGCTCTTGTCGTAAGCTGAGTAGCCTAGTATCGTTATAATGTCGCCGTCTACTCCGTCTATTTCTTCTATATTTGACCTTTTTAAAGGTTTTCTTATAGAGGGGGTAGAGCAAATAAGCAACCCCTCTATACTTCTTGAATCCTTGCCATTTATAACTATGTATGGTCTCATAAATACCTCCTATGCATAAATCTCTCTAGTAACCGTCTTAACAACGAATCTACCAACTTTATCGTCGTCAAGTTCAACTGTCATTTGACTTAACGCCTCTTTGAACGCTCCAACCATATTGTTATATGGTTTCTGCATGCTGTTGCTTGTTGTTGACGTGTCAAAAGTTTTCGGTACTGAATCTTGCATCTGCTGTGTAACTGCCTTCATTTCATCGGAAAATCCTACACCGATACCCAATGCCATATTTTTTCCGACCTCGTCACGCATCACCCTTGACGGTGATTTGATTTTGAGTTCTTTTTTGATGACCTTTACAGCGTCTTGAATGTCTGACTTTAACGATTTGTTAAATGTTTTCATTCCAGTTTGCAATCCTTCTTTCATTCCGTCTGCAATGGCTTTCCCAACTGGCTTTGATTTCTTCTTGACCGTAACGCCCAGTGCTTTCAAGTCTTTTTCGTATGAATTTGAAAGTGCCTTGATTTGTTTCTGTGCTTTTTCCTGCAATTCCAAAATTTCTTTATCAGTCTGTTTTTTAAGTTCTGCATTTTCTGTTTCTGCCTGCTGTTTTGCAAGCTGTTTTTTCTGCTGATAAAGTTTCACGTATTCGCTCAATTCTGTATCACTCATAGAGTTAATGCTCTTAAGTGTTTCAAGTGACGATACGCCCATATCTTCAAGTTCTGTATACAAATTATCATCGCTTATCTTACCTTTTAGGCTGGCAAGTGTGCTTTCCCATTCTGTAAGTGCATCAACTTGTGATTTCAAGTTACTTGTTAAAGTTTCCTTACTTTTTCCTTCATCAATTTTGGCTGAATCAAACAGATTAAGTGATTTTAGAATCTCTTGTTGTCTGCTTGCAATTGTCTGCTTGTAAGTATTCTGTAATTCTTCAATGTTTTCTTTTAATTCATCATTGATTTTCTTGAAATCAGATGTGTAAGTCTGCGTCACCTTATTAACATCTTCCTTTAAAGAGTTTTTGGCTGTTGCAAGTAATGACGATGCTGTCTTGTAAGCCTTTGTGCCTTTCTTACATTCGCTTACAATCTTTTTCCAGTAGAGAATTTCTTGTGTCTCTGTCATTTTGTTGTTTTTCTTCAATTCACTTGCTCTTGATTTAGCCTCTGACACAATCTTTTTAGTAAGTTCGCTTTGAAGTTTAGCCACTTTGTCATTAGAATTGCCTTGTGCTTTTTCAATCTGTTTATTAACATTATCAATCTGTTTTTGAATTGATTCTTTTTGCTTTTCGGTTTCTGCCTTTGTTAATTTCTTTTGCAATTCTGCACGCTTATTATAGTATTCTTTAAGTGTCTTGCTGGCTGATTTGTTCAATTCCTTGATTGTATTACTTTCTTCCTTCTTGACACCTTCGACTACACCTTGTGCAAGGTATTTTCCGACTTCATCACGCATTACTTTGGATGGTGATTTAATTCCAAAGAAATCTTTTAAACCTTTAAGAACTTTTTTACCGAATCCTTTAATTTTATCTAATATCCAAGCTGTAGCGTCCTTAATACCGTTCCACAATCCTTTAATTAAATCTAGTCCGGCTTTTGCCATTTTCGGTGCTGAATCCGCGAAGCCTTTAACAATGGCTTTTATAATTTTAGGAATCGCTTTTACGATTTCTAAAATGATTTTCGGTGTATTTTCCACTAATGCAACAAATAATTTAACACCAGCATTGATTATTTTAGGTAAATTATCAGTTAATCCATTAATCAATCCAGTAATTAATTTCGGTAATGCTTTGACTATGCCATCAATAATTTTTGGCATATTATCCACCAATGATACAAGCAATTTAACACCAGCATTGATTATTTTAGGTATCATAGAAAATAATTTATCTATCATACTGTTAATGATTTTCGGCATTTTTTTAACTAATTTAGGGATTGCATTAATAATACCGTCTGCAAGTGCAAGCAACAATTTAATACCAGCATCTAAAATCTGCGGTAATGCAGTAATTAGCGTTGTTACTATGCTTGTAATAACATTCGGCAACATTGCCGTTAATTGTGGAATAGCGTCCGTTATACCTTGAATCAATCCCAACAGTAAGGATATTCCAGCTTGTATAATCTGTGGCAATAACCCTATTAGAGTATTGACAATCTGTGGTATCAATTCCGCTATAACTGGCAATATTTGAGGCAATACGCCAGCAACAGTTGTTAATGCTTGACTTAATGCATCAATAATTATTGGCAAATTCTCTTGAATAATTGGAACAATCTGTTGTATTAATTTAGGCAACATATCCGCCATTGTGTTAGCAAGTCCAGTTATGACCTGTGAAATTCTAGGAACTATTGTTCCGATAACTCCACCTTTGCCATCTTCTGTTATCAATGTTCCTAAAAAGTTCTGAACCAGCGTCCCGAAGTCAGCGTTTTCATCAGCCATTCCGGTTAATAAATTCTTCCACGCTGATTTCATTGAACCAGTAGAACCTTCAATAGTTCCGCTTGCCTCTTTGGTAGTTGTTCCCATAATGCCCATTCGCTCTTGCGTCTTGTCAATCGCTTCAATCATCTTATGAAACGGAACGTCCTTAACTGTTTTAGCTGTGACCTCCATTGAATCACCTAAAACACCGCTTTCATTGACAAGTCTTGCCATTTCTTCCTGCGTTCCTCCATATCCCAGCTTAAGATTATCAAGCATTGAGAAGTTGCCTTTTGCAAAACCTTGATAAGCATTTTGAATTGACTGCATATCTGTACCGAATGTATTCGCATTATCAGCCATATTTCTGATTGCTGTATCTGCGTACTGTGCTGATTTTGACGTGTCTTTGCCTAAACCTTGCAACAGTGTAGCCGAAAAGCCTGTGACCGTGTCCATATACTCATTGGCACTCATTCCAGCAGTCTTAAAAGCCTTATCAGCGTTTGCCTCAACCTCTTTTGCCAAATCGTTACCGAATATCTTTTTAACACCGCCTTCTAACTGTTCCATCTGTGCATATCCATCTAGTGCTTGATTGCCGACATTAAGACACGCACCGCCTAAATTCTTCAAGCCACTAACTGCACTTGTAATAGCTGATGATGCAAGGTTAGCAACAATGCCTTTGAATACGGTGAAACCATCTCCACCACTTTTCGCCTGCTTGCCTGCCTCTTCTGCCTCTTTGCCTAAACTGTCAAGTGCTTTTGCTGTCTGATTGCAAGTAGTCTCTGCGTTGGCTGTTTTTATCTTCATATCGTTCAACGCCTTACCTTGTGCGTCATATGATTTAGCACTTTTTGTGACTTCTTGCCCTAATTCAGTTACAACTTTTTCTTGATTCTTGTATTCATCAGATGACGTTCCCAGCGTTGACTTGATTTGTTCAAGTTTTGCCTTTTCAGCGTCATATTGTGATACTAATTTCTTATGAGATGCCTCGTTTTTAGAGTATTCAGCGGACATAGTTGATAATTGTGATTTAAGCGTTGATAATGCCGACTTTTGGCTTTCAAGCGACTTGCTCAACGTCTTTGATTCGTTTTCAAGGTCTTTCATTGACTTTTCGCCCGAATCAAAACCGCTGGATGTAGCTTTCATTTGTGCACTAACAACTTTTAAATTCTGTGTTATTTGCGTCAACGCTTTTCGATATTCACTTTCACCAGTCAACTTGACTGAACCACCGAATCCTGCCATATTTACACCTCCTTATAACCATTCTTCATCTTCCTGGGATTTCTTGTAAGCCTCCTCATATGTCATATTTGCATTACGAAGTTTCATTTCTAAATCCCAGTTATTTTTATAGTGGTCGTACAATTTATTGAATGTAGCCACCGTCAATCTTCCAGTCTCTTTGAATGTTAAATTTAATTTTGTTTTTCCTATAAAATAAAACCACGTGAAGTCAATGACTGGTGATTCTTCATCGTGGATTATGCGTTTTTTTCTTCATCTTTTGTGCTGTCAACAACAGTTTCATTCATTACTTGTGTTGCATTCACAAGTCCGAACTCTGTAATGATTCGTCCTACTTGTTTTAATGTTAAAGGCTTAGTGTCTGTGCCGTTATCCTCGTTGTCAATCTCAATACCTTCATTAAGCATCTGGGTAAAACCGAAAATAACCGCCTTTGCGTTTGGCTCACCATTATTGTTTGTTCCATCTGTTAATGCTCCCCATTCGTCAAGCGTTCCGTATTCTTCTTGAATTGCCTCCATAACGTTTAAATTGAAAACAATCTTATATTCTTTGTCTCTATATTGGATTTTTCCATTTACATCATTCATTTAATTTTCCTCCAATTTATAAATAAAAGGGAACGGATAAACCGCCCCCCCCTCTGCTTTACGCTTTTGCCATTAAACCTTCAAGATATGTAACAGCTTCTGCCTTTGTTGCAAATGTCTGTGTCTTTGACCATTCTCCATTAGCAAGCGTTGAAATAACGCCTTCGAGTGTTGGTGTCTTAAATTCCAACTTCTCACCTTTAGTATCATCTTCTTGTGATGGTTCTTTAAACTTTACTTTACATAAAAATTCAACCTTATATTTGCGGACACCGTTAACCATTTTTGTTAAAATTCTTCCGAATCCTACATATGGTGGCGTATCTTCTGCATTTCTTACCATTTCGCCCTCTTCTGAAATAGTATGACCTAATAAATCAGCCATCATTTTGTCATCATCTTCATCAATTCCAAGTGAAACCGTACCGTTATTAAATGATGTATCACTTTCTGCAAGTGCATCATCAGCGTATAACGAGGCTTCATTGCTGGAAATGTCAACCTTGCACGAAATAGCCTTTGCTGGTGTTTTTGCTCCATCATAAGATGCTGTGCCATCCTCTGACTCTGTTAACTTTGCATACCTAAAGTTGCTCAATCCAATTTTTGCCATTATTATTCCTCCTTAAAAATTGCAAAATTTAAGGTCTTGTGATAGTAACCCATATCATCTTCATACATATCTGTACTTGATTTTGAAGGTTGCCAAACAAAACCATTTTTTTTTAATAGTTTCTTTAATTGTTCAATAATCTTTATATAATTGCCTTTTGAATAAACATCGAAATCATAATATTCAACGTAACCGATTAATTCATCATCACCACTTAATGAACCGTCAATATCTACTTGCTGATAAGTGATATATGGTTCATCGTGTCCTTCATATTTCAAGAATTTAACTGGAATTTTCACGCCGTCCACTTCAAAATCTGTGAATATCTTTTTAATTAATTCGTTCATTCAAGTAAACCTCCACTTGCTCTTTTTTGTGCTTCCAGCATTGCTTTTTCAATTTGTGATTTTTTAAATGAGCGTCTGAAAAATGGCTTTTTAACCACTTTGGTTGTGCCATATTCAAAGACATTCGCAACAAGGGGTGCTGGTGTCTTTACTCCGTTTTTATTATCGAAATATCCGTAAAATCCAACTTTTGTATTAATGCCACCGTCTGACGATGTGCGATATGTTTTAGTCATTTTAAGACAATTCATCATTTCAGAACTCTTGATTGATGATGGGGCGTTTACTCTTATGTTATTCATAACAACCTCCGCTCCTGCCTTTGTCATTTCTCCCAGAATTTTTTCTGATTCAGAATTAATTTTCTGAAAATCTTTCAAAATGTCTTCTGGTAATTCCATCACGAATTTAGCCATTAATGCGTAACCTCTTTTGCTTGAATTTCAAGCTCAACGCCTTCTTCGTCAATATCGTTCAGATATTCGATTGTGTACGTCTTGCCCTTGTAATCTATCAACATATCTCTGTTAATTTCCGTCTTCGGGAATCTGATTGTAAAGTTGGTAAATGCTTGTTCAAAGTCACTTCCATTCTTAATCAGAGTGTAGCCTCTCGTTGTCTTAACGGATGCATACGGCTCTAATACAACGTTTTTTTGTTTGGTCTGAAATCCGTCTGAATCCTCAACCATTTTCACCTTGTATATTTTGATTTTTTTGTTGTACTTGCCTGCGTTCGTCATAGTAGATTAACAGAGTGCATATTCAAAATAGAATCAACCACATAATTAAGATTTGTATTGTCAACGTACAGAGTGCGGTTGTCCCACATATCTTGAACTAATACGAACAGTACAATAACAAAATCTTGATAGCTGTCTATCTCTTCCTCTGTCCTTCCTGTATGATTTTTTATAAACGTTTTCGCAATTAATATAAGATTATTGATTGTGTTAATGTCGTCTTGTGTGAGTTCATCAAGTCTGCAATAATCAGCTACGTCTTGATATGTAATCTCACTTACTTTTGTTATTTCTTTCATATGTTGCCTCCTTTATATGGAGTTGCCTAAACAACACACTTGCTATTTTTCAGCCTTTTTAACTGGCTTTTTCTTTACCTCTTCGATATATCCAGCATCTAACAAATCTTTAGCAACGGATTTGTCGGGGATTTCCCCAACTTCGCCCTTTGCCATTGATACGATTCCGCTGAATGAAACTAATGCTTTATACATAATTCACCTCTTATGCTGACTTGCATACAAGTTTTGCTAACTTCTGCGCATCTTCAACCTTTGAATCGAATTCAAACCATCCAATAACGCCGACAGCGTGTTCATCTGCGTATTTCTCACGTAAAACTTCAACGTTGATTTCTTCATTGAACTTTGTTGCAAGTCCTTTCATATCTCCGTAGTAAATTGCTGTGTTACCTGCTCCAATTTCTGGCATATTATCAGATACATATACCGGCTTGCCTAATAATGTCTTACCGAATGTAGCGTTAATGTCATCCTGCAATAAATAACGTCCGTTTGCATCTTTAAGAAGTCTTAAAGCTGTACGTGTCTTTGAAGACATAATCCAAATTGCACCGCTCTGGAACTCGTCCTTGATAGAATCCTGCAACTTGATGATTTCGTCCGCTGTAATTGCTGTTGCGGATGCTGTTTCAACCTTGTTTGTTAATGTTGAAAGTCCTTCTACCTTGTCTGGTGTGCCAACAAGTAATTCCTTTTCGATAAATCTCTTGATTGCGTTTGCCATTTCATCGACAACGAAATCAACAATATTGAACTGTGAATTGTTGATTAATGAACGTGAAATTTTACTTAATGCACCAGCAAGGAAACCAGTTAATCTAATAGATTTGAAGTTGCCGTTAGATGATGACATTGCCACAAATTCTGACTGGTAAGCAACTGTAATATTGCTTGTATCAGCATCGTAATATGGTAAATCTAAATTACCTTTTACGTTGTACTTTGTTGACTGCTCTAAAATAGGGCAAATGTCATATACCTTTTTGATAATCTTGTTTGCGATAGATGTTGGGATAACTGCCCCATTATCTGCCTTTGTTAATTCACCAGCACGTTCATTTACAACATATCCTCTGATGTAATTTTCGAACGCTCTAGTTTCCTGCTCTGCTACGTTGTTTGTCTCTTCTTTCTTCATTTTTTCACCTTCCTCTGTTGGTGTGTAATCTTCTTTCTTTTCCATATCTTCTTTAGCCATTTCCTTGACATCTTCATCTAGCTTGATTGTTTCGGCTATCATATCTACTTTGGCTTTGATTTCTTTGAGTTCCTGTGCCTCTTCTGGTGTGAGCTCACGCTTTTCCTCTTTGGCTACTGCTAGAACCTTTTCAGCTCTTGTGATTAAATCGTTCTTCTTTTCGATTAATTCCTTCATTTACTTTTCCTCCTTTAAACTCTGAATAAGTGCGTCATACGCACTGTAATCTATTTTTTCAACATTCTGCTGTTTAGGCACTGTGTAATCTCGTATCTCTATATCATCAAGAAATGCCTCTCCGTGATATAGGTCTTCCTCTGCTCTGACGGTTACGAGTGTTCCGTCATAAGCTGGTGTTCTAGTTCTGTCTAGGATTGAAATTTCTTTCAAGTCCAGGTCTTTAACATCTCTTGTAAGGATTCCGTTTTCTTCGTGTTTGTCTACATCTCTGTCAAGGAATCCGAAAGACCAACCAACTAAGTCACCGTTACGTGCTTTTTTTACAACGTCTGCATCTGTGATTGTTGCCCTTACCTTTAGTCCGATGTTATCCTCTGTAAGTTCCACGTTTCCGTCTTTAGTTCCACCTAAATCCTTACCCCAATCGTGATTGAGTAATAGGCGAACGTTATCATTGCGTTCTAACGCACGTTGAAACGCCCCTTTACAGATTCGCTCTACAAACTCGCCTATTTTTGTTTTAAGCGGTTTGCTTTTTCGTTCGACAGCGTTCACGTAGCCTTCTACTTCAACGCTGTCATTCAATAATCGTATCTGCATTATCTGCACCTCCTTCTAATGTTGCTTGCTCGCCAGTGTTTGGCGTATAATATTGGTGTGTTACTGTGTCATAAAGAACCGCACTCAATCCCACGTTGATAACGTCTAGTCCTTCAACGTAGTTCATGTTCTCTTGTTTACGGATTTCATTAAGTGTTATGAATCCAGTTTCTTTTGCTACTTTGTAAGCGTTGTAACGCTCTGTAATGGATGCCTTTGTTATCTCTTTAGTGTCAAATTCAAAGAAATAATTCTTTTTCTCTTTTTCTAGCAATAAATCACGGTTTAAGGCAGTTTCAAAAGCCTTGATAATCGGGAATATTGCCTCTTTGAATGTGAGTTCAAAATCGTCCTTGATGTGGAATAAATTATTTATTTCATCTTTCAAGGTATTCTTCGATTCGTTCAACTGCATCTCAACAGATGAATTACTAGCCTCTTGAAATTCCAATCCGTTATTTAAAACAACAACGTTTTCCTCATTGTTGGCATACATCTCTTTCCACGCACTTTTTAAAGTGTCAATTTCTCCTTGTCCTAACCTTTTTTGTGACTTCAAAAAGCCTTTTTTGTTGCCACCAGTCTTCACAAGGTTCAACTGATATAACAATGTCTGATATGCCGTTTCTAATGCCTTAGCTACTTCAACTGTCAAGCCTATTCCGCTTGCTCCGTCTTTGGTATTTCGCAATAGTTTGATAAATTCATAAGCCTTATATTCACCACCCTGCACCATTATTGAAAATTCCTTATATATCGGTTCGGTGTTCTTCATAATGGTTATGTTTTTTTCTTCAACATAAAAAATCCCAGTTACATCGTTTCTTGATTTCTGTATATAGGCATATCCACCTTTACCTAATAGGTAATCTTCAACCATTGCCTTCTTTAATTGAAAAGCGTCCAGCGTATCACCAGTGTCACCGTTTAGCAGTTTTGTTCGTACGTCATTTTCGACCTCTTCAACCTTGCCTTGTTTGGTCTTGTATAGTTTTACTGGCATACAAGCTACACAGTTACATATGAAATCAACCGCACCGCTTACCGCTGGCAACGTCAACGCCTTTTCTCTGGTGATTGTTTCACCGCTTAACAATGCCCTTAAAAGAACGTCATCAACTGTTGGTTCAATCTCTGTTCCTCTTTGAAAAAAGTCTCTCAATCCCATTGGTTAACCTCCTTCCTTTGGTAATAAAAAAAGAACCCTTGCGGATTCTAAATAACTTGGATAGTAAAATCTGATTGATTCAAGAAATAATCTTGTTGTAATAGGTAAGTTGCATTTATAAGGCTTACAACCATATCAACTTTGCCTTTTGATTTTTTCTTGTTTACATATTGATTTTTATTTGTGTCATAAACACATCTTGCATTTTGAAAATTAATTTCTAAAAGTTTGTTATGCTCATATGCAAACTCTTTTGAAAGTATTTTTTCTTTCAAAAGTTTTGTCGGAGGATGCAACACACTTGAATGTTGCCTTACCTCAACCATATTAAAGCCTTCATTTTCAAGTTTTTGTGCTGTAGATAGACAATTCCACCTATCATATCCAATTGCTTGAATTTGAACGTTAAATCGTTCTTCTAGTCTCAATATAAAATCTTCAACAACTGAATAATCTATCGTTCTGTCACCGCAAACAATAACTTTTTCGGTTTTAATCAGTTCTCTATAATTGACTTTTTCTCTTGCTGTCTTTTCTTCAATTCTTCCACTAGGAATAAATGCAAATGATTCAGCAAGTATATTATTGTCATCGTCAACGCTTACCATTGCAACGGATGTGTTATCGTCTGTTTCTGATAAGTCAAGTCCGATATAAACAACTCGACCGTTCCAGTCTATGTTGGCAACTTTACACTCTTGTACGTCTTTAACGTCAATATACGTTTCTGTTCCAACGCCTTGATAAATAATGTTGCAGTGCTTTGTTACAAAGTTTTCTCTTGCACTTTCTACGGCTATCGCATAGGCTCTTTTCTTTAATAAATCTTCCCATATTTCGGGAATCTCTAATGCTACTGGATTAGCTTGTTGTAAAATCAAATCGTCTGTTTCCCAGTTCTTAGTGTTGTCCGGCTCGTATAGTAACGAAAACCTTGTTTCGTCTTTTTCCAGTCCGTCTAACACCTTTTTGGAATAATTAACTTCATCTTCAAAAGGGTTGTCTATTGTCGGGTATTTAGTTGAAATGATAAAGCCTAATTTATTCAAAATATTCAATTGCCCCGACCTCATAGCCTCAATAGGATAAGATACTGGTAACGCCCCGACTTCATCTGCACAAAAAGCGTTCGGCAATTTACCATCCATTCTTGATGTTGAATATGATAACGGTATATATTGCGTTTGTGTCGGCTTGAACATGATATAATCACGTAAAATCTTAAA
>ERZ840057.1789-NODE-1789-length-16550-cov-60.151137_pt1 | contig 16550 bp, 13 predicted proteins | sample MGYA00519907_ERZ840057 | MGnify/ENA primary metagenome ERZ840057 (study PRJEB31850, sample SAMEA3708862) | human gut metagenome | biome: human gut; feature: human-associated habitat; material: faeces | place: China | collected 2014 ...
TGCAGCCCCTAAGGCGGGGTCCGCTGCATCCGCAACAGCGGGACTTTTCTTTGCTTCTTTCTTTTGGTCACAAAAGAAAGTAGGAGTTCCCGGGAGACTGCCGTTCCCGGCTTGGCAAAGGAGTATACCATGCGTACCATCACCGTCGTTACCGCCACGCGGGCGGAATATGGCCTGCTGCGCCCGGTGGTGCAGAAAATCGCGGCGTCCGATGTGCTGGACTTGCAGCTCGTCGTGACCGGGGCGCATCTCTGCCCGCGTCTGGGCGAGACCGTGCATGAAATCGAAGCCGACGGCCTGCCCATCGCGGCAAGACTGCCGATCTTCACCGACAACGCCGATGAGCCCGTCGCTAAAACCATCGCACGCACGATAGAAATTTTCGACAACCACTTTGCCGCCCACCGCCCGGACGCCGTGTTGCTGCTGGGGGACCGGTTTGAGATCTTCGCCGTGGCCGCTGCGGCAGCGGCGCGGCATATCCCGATTGCCCATATCTCGGGCGGCGACGTGACCTTGGGCGCGGCGGACGAATACTACCGCCACTGCATCAGCAAAATGGCGGCGGTACACTTTCCGTCCTGCGCCGACAGCGCCGCGCGGCTTGTGCGGATGGGCGAAGCGCCCGACACCGTGTTCTGCGTCGGCGGGCTGGGGGATGAAAACATCCGCACTCTGCCCAAAATGAGCCGTGAGGAATTGTGCAAATCGACAGGGCTTGACCTCATGCAGCCCTTCGCGCTCGTGACCTACCACCCCGAGACCGCCCCCGACGCAGGTGCCCCCGCTGTGCAGGTGCAGGCGCTGTGTGACGCTATGGCCGCCGTGGACGGCGTGTTCTGGCTCATCACCGGGTCGAACGCCGACGCGGGCGGGCAGGTCTGCACCGCCATGATGCAGACGTTCGCCGCCGCCCACCCGGACCGCGCCGGATTTGTGCAGAGCCTCGGTCTGCGGCGCTACCTCTCCGCCATGGACTGCGCGGCGCTCGTGGCGGGCAACTCGTCGTCCGGTGTCGTCGAGACGCCCACCTTTAAGGTGCCGACGGTCAACATCGGCAGACGGCAGGCCGGGCGCGCCATCTGCGCGAACGTGCTCTGCTGCGACGCCGACGAGCCGGCCATCGAGGCCGCGCTGCGCAGGGCGCTGTCCCCGGCATTTGCCCCCGTGGCGGCCGGCGCCGTCAGCCCGTATAACGGCGGCGAGACCAGCGAAAAAATCTGCGCTGTGCTGGCAAAATTTGATTTTGCAAGACCCAAAATCTTTTATGACGGCCCTGTGCCGGAATTTGACCCGCAAAGGAGCGTTTTGGTATGAAACTTCTCATCGTCGGTTTAGGCAGCATGGGCAAACGCCGCGCCCGGCTGACCAAAGGCATTGACGCGGCTATTCAGATCGTCGGCGTGGACACCGCCGAGAGCCGCCGCGACGAGGCCCTCCGGCTGGGTCTGGCGGACGCAGCCTATGCCACCATCGGCGAGGCCGTCGCCGCCGAGCACCCCGACGCCGCGCTGGTCTGCACCGCGCCGCTGGCCCACGCGGCGGTCATCGGCGCGCTGCTGGATCACGACCTGCCCGTCTTTACCGAGCTGAATCTGGTCAGTGACGGCTACCGGGAGAATATGGCCAAGGCTGCGGCCAAAAAACTGCCGTTGTTTTTGTCCTCCACGATGCTGTACCGTCGCGAGACACAGTATATTAAACAGCAGGTCGCGGAATTTGGCAAGCCCGTACACTATATCTACCACATCGGGCAGTATCTGCCCGACTGGCACCCGTGGGAGAATTATAAAAACTTCTTCGTCGGCAACGCCCGCACCGGCGGCGTGCGCGAGATCTTCGGCATCGACCTGCCGTGGCTGCTGGACGCCTTCGGCGATGTGGAGAGCGTGACCGTGCAGAAGGACACGATCAGTGACTTAGGGCTCCCCTACCCCGACTGCGTGACGCTGCTGCTGCGCCACAAGGGCGGCGTGCAGGGTGTGCTGGCCGCCGACGTCGTCAGCCGCAAGGCCGTGCGCAGCTTTGAGTGCTTCGGGGACGGCATCCACCTGTTCTGGGAGGGCAACCCCAAAGCGCTGTACGAGTTCAAGGACGGCGACAAGCGGTTTGTCAACACCTACGCCAGCTTTGAGCACGACAGCCGCTACAGCGACAACGTTGTAGAAAACGCCTATGTGGACGAGCTGACGAACTTTTTTGGCGTGCTGAAGGGCGACGAGCAGCCGAAGTGGAGCTTTGAAAAGGACCTGAAGGCCATTGAGCTGATGGACTTTATTGAAAGTCACTAAAGCCTCCTCCGCTTGCGGGGGAGGTGGCCCGCAGGGCCGGAGGGAGAGAACCTTGCCATAGCCCGTAAAATTTCGGATAGCCGCAGGGTTCTCTCCCCCACCGCCTGCGGGCGGAGCCCCCTCGCAGAGGGGGCCAAGAAAAGCTACGTGCGGCAGCCTCCGGGGTTCCGAGTCGATGCAGGCATCGACCCCTACAGCGTAGGGGCGGATTCCATATCCGCCCGGGCACCTTGCGGTTGCCGCAAGCCCCGCGGGAGGCATAAATGCCTCCCCCACAAACCTGCCGTAAACTTGTTATAAAAAGGGGATCTCCTATGCGTACCATCACCGCGCTGTTCGTGGGGCTGGGCTCCATCGGGACGCGCCATTTAAAAAATCTGACCAACCTCTGTGCGGACCGGGGCTGGACTTTACAGGCCGACGCGCTGCGCAGCGACCTGTCCCGCCCGCTGCGGGACGGCGTGGCCGCGCTGCTGCACGCCCAGTACACCGATTTGGCCGACGCGCCCGCACACTATGACATGGTGTTCATCACGAACCCCACAAGCCTGCACGCCGACGCCCTGACCCGGGTCAGGGGCCGCGGCGGGGCACTTTTCATCGAAAAGCCGATTTTTTCCGCCGACCAGACCGGACTGGATTTGGCCGACTGCCTGCCCGCGGGGCAAAAGGCCTATGTGGCCGCGCCCATGCGGTGGTGCGGCGTCATGCTGGCGCTCAAGGACCGGCTGCCCGGTCTGCACCCCTACTGCGCACGGGTCATCTGCTCAAGCTATCTGCCCGACTGGCGGCCCGGCGTGGACTACCGCACGGTCTACAGCGCCCACAAGGCGATGGGCGGCGGCGTGACGATTGACCTCATCCATGAATGGGACTACCTCGTCGAGCTGTTCGGCGTGCCTGAAAAGCTGTACAATTTCAAGGGCACCTACTCCGACCTCGAAATCGACTCTGACGATTTGTCGGTGTATATCGCCAGATACCCCACATTGCTGGCCGAGGTGCATCTTGATTACTTTGGCCGCGGTTACCGGCGCAGCATCGAGCTTTTCTGCCATGACGGCAGCTATCTGGCCGACTTTGGCGCGGGCACGCTGACCCTGCCGGACGGCACCGTGCAGCACTATGAGGAGGACGTCAACCGCCGCTATGAGCGGGAGATGGAATATTTTGTGGACTACGCGCTGACGGGCAGCGGCGAGAGCTGCAACCCGCCCGCGCTGGCACTGAACGTGCTGAAACTTACCTTGGGGGAGAACGTACAATGAAAAGACTGCTCATTACAATTTGCGGCCGTGCCGGCAGCAAGGGCTTTAAAAACAAGAACCTGAAAAATTTCTGCGGCAAACCGCTGGTTTACTATTCGCTGAGCGCCGCGGAGCTGTTCATTAAAAAGCACCCGGAGCTGGAAATCGACGTTGCGCTGAACACCGACAGCGAGGACCTGGCCAGGCTGGTGGCCGCCGAGTACCCGGAGGTCATCTACCTGCCCCGCGGGGCCGAGCTGGGCGGAGACCGCGTACCGAAGGTCGAGGTCTACAAGGACAGCTTTGCCCGCATGGAGGCCCGCACCGGAAAACAGTACGATGCTATGATCGATCTGGACATCACCAGCCCCTTGCGCACCGAGCAGGACATTGAGAACGCCTTTGCCAAAGCGCAGGAGCGCGAGGACCTGCAAATCATTTTCAGCGTCTGCGAGGCCCGCCGCAATCCGTGGTTCAATATGTTCAAGATCGTGGGCGACCACGCCGAGATGGTCATCGAGAGCCAGTTCACGGGCCGTCAGCAGGCACCCGAGGTATACGACGTCAATGCGTCGATTTACGTCATCCGCCGCGCGTTCCTTGTGGACAACCCCGACCCGATTTTGTGGCACTCCAAGTTCGGCGTCAGCGTTATGATGGACACCGGCATCATCGACATCGATTCCGAGCATGACTACCTGCTCATGGAGGCCATCGCGCAGCATCTGTACGCCCATTACCCGGAATTCAACGCTGTACGGGAGAATATCCGTGGCTGATGCACTGTTTGACCGTGCGCTGGAGCTGGTCATGGACGCGGGCCAGACGCTGCTGGAAAACGGCGGCGAGGTGTTCCGCGTGCAGCAGACCATGGAGATCATGGCCGCCAGCCTCGGCGTGCGGGACTTCCATGTCTATGTTCTGACCAACGGCATCTTTGCGTCGGCGCACCTGCCGGGGCGGGACGCCGTCTCGCTGGTGCGGCACGTGCCCACCGTGTCGGTCCATCTGGGCCGCGTCGAGGCCGTGAACGAGCTTTCCCGTGAGCTGGCCGCCGGCAGGCTGGGCGTCGTCGAGGCCGAAGCACGGCTGAACACGGCCCGCACGCTGCCGCGCAGCACACCGCAGCTGGAAATTCTGGCCTGCGTTGTCGGGGCAGCGGGGTTCGCGTACCTGTTCGGCGGCACGCTGGCAGACATGCCGGTGGCCGCGGTGGCGGGCCTGCTGGAGGCGCTCGTCTGCCAGCAGTTTGCGAGGCACGGCATCAACCGGATATTCACCGACATTGTGGCAGCGTTTTGCGGCACGATCTGGGCCATTGCGGTGCAGACCGTTGTGCCCGCCGTCAACGCCAACGCGGCGATCATCGGCGCGCTGATGGTGCTGACCCCCGGCGTTGCCCTGACGATGGGCGTGCGGGATATTCTGAACGGCGACTACCTGTCCGGCTCCATCCGCCTGCTGGATGCCCTGCTGATTGCGGGCAGCATTGCGGGCGGCGTGGTGCTGGGCTGGATCATGGCCCGTGGATTGGGGGTGGCGTGATGCCGGTCTGGACACATTATTTTGCCCATTTTGTGGTGGCCGTCATTGCAACGATCAGCTTTGGCATCACATTCCAGATGCCGCGGCGGCACTACCTGGCCTGCGGCCTGACCGGCGCGGTGGGCTGGATGGTCTACATCTTCGGCGTGGAGCTGTTCGCGTTAAGCCCGGCGATTGCGACGCTGGTCGCCACGCTGCCGCTGACCGGCTGCGCGCGGTTTTTTGCCATCCGCCACAAGGCCCCGGTGACGATTTTTCTGCTGCCGGGCATCTTTCCGCTTGTGCCGGGCGCGGGCATCTACTACACGGCCTACTACTTTTTGCAGGGCGAGCAGGAGCTTTTCGCCAGCAAAGGCGGCGAGACCTTCAAGGTCGCGCTGGCCCTGGCGCTGGGCATTGCACTGGTGTGCAGTCTGCCGCTGCCGGGCGGGCATGAGGGAAAGCGCAAATCGTAGGGGCGGATTCCATATCCGCCCGCGGGCGTTACTCATTGCCGCACACAGCCACGGGCGCATATAGAATGCGCCCCTACGGGTTGAAGCTGACAACATACAAAAGCCGCAGATGCGTTTTTGCACCTGCGGCTTATTTTTTACCACAAATTATACGTCAGGATCGGCACGTTATAGCTTACGCCCTGCAAAAGCATGACTAGGAAACAGACGCCGCTGACGATGTGCCACGCCAGCGCGGCGGCGCAGACAGCCAGCCGCCAGCGGGGCACGGCCCCGGTGCGCGTCTGCTGCAAAAAGACGCTGACGGACTCGAGCCAGAACACCCAGAAGCAGATGAACGGCCCCCACCAGAGGTTGGCGTGATAGAGCCGCTCACCGCTTTCGACCAGCAGCAGCGCCTCGGCCAGCGAGACGGCGAAGGTGAAAAGGCTGAACCGGTAGCGAAAGCGCTGCCACGCCGCGCGGCCCAGCAGCAGCCCCACTGCCGCCACAAAGACGAAGGACCGCGCCAGCCCCAGCACACCGGCCTCGTTGAACGGCCCCCACAGCATACGGTGGTGGTCAAACGGGACGGTGAAAATCAGGCGTATGCCGGAGCCTTCCTCGGCAAACAGGACGTTGGCCTGGATAAAGCAGAGCGCTACACCGGGGAAAACGCTGCACCCCATGATGATCTCATTTTTCAGATTTTTGGCGCGGGTGCGCACAAAATCGGCAATCAGCAGCACGAGCAGCGCCGGGGCGAATGCAAAGATCAGGCTGGCCTTGAAGCTGGTCGCCACGGTCAGCAGCACCGTGTAGAGCGCGTAGGCACGCAGATCCAGGTCATCGCGCATCGTCGGCCAGACACGGTAAAAGGCCAGCATCGCCAGCAGTGCAAAGGGCGCTAGCATAATATACGTTGTGTTGTGATAAATCGTGCCGCCGACAGTGCCCTGGTACCAGTAGCCGCCGCGGGGCATCCAGACCGCCGTGGCAAGGTTGACCACCAGACTGACCAGCAGCCGCGCCGGGCGCGGGGCATCGGGCAGGGCAGTGCGCAGGCCGCAGGCGAACACGGCGACGGCGGCCAGATGGAACGCCGCCAGCAGCACGGCAATGCCGACGCGCCCGGCCAGTGCATACGCCGGGCCGATGAGCAGCGACACGGTGGAGTAGACCATGCCGCGCTGCGCGAAGGCCAGGTGCATACCAAGGTCGGAGGTATAGGGGTCGCTGCCGCCGCCGGGGGAGCAAAGCTGCTGGTAGTGCAGCCAGACCATGGCCGCAGCAAATGCCGCCAGCGCCGCAAGGCAGACCGCCCACAGCAGGCGGCGGGATTTATTTTGTGCCAAGGGCGGCACCTCCTTGAATTGATAGAGTACGCAGGGGCCGCATAGCTGCGGCCCGCGGCGGGAAGATGGACGGGCTTTTGCGGGAGGGCAGCGGGCCGGGCATGCCCGGCCCCTACGGGGTGGCAGTCCAACAGGCTTTGCACTTCCGCAAGCGGGCACGGCGGCCTGTGGGCAGGCCGCCCTACAGGCCCCGATTTACGTTATGCGTAGGGCAGGGTGCCCCCTAATGAGCGGCCAGCCGGATGCTGTCCGCGAGAATTTCGCCGTCCAGCGTGATCATGGAGCCGTTCTTGTCGAGGTAGACCTCTCTGCGCACTTCCTCGCCGTCGGCGGTTGTGTAATAGAGCACATCATAGAGGAAGGTGCCCGCGGGCAGCCAGACCTCGACATCTGTCAGCACATCCGGGTCTGCCCCGTGGCCAAGGCCGCACCAGGCAATGTCGTAGTGCCTGTCCTGCCCCAGCGTGAACCCGACGCGGTACACTGCCTCGTCGTCAGCGTGGTCCTCGGTGCGCCAGACCTGCAGGGCGTGGGCATCGGCGTCCAGATCGCCGTAGCGCAGGAAGAAGGCGTTCTCCGCGACCTCATGGCCGCCCCAGATCATGTAATCGGTCACCACCGGCGTGTCGCCGCAGTCGGCGGCCAGGCCCGCGGCGACGCCGTCGCCAAAGACCGTGTAGGCGCGCCCGCCCTGGTCGTAGGCCGAGCGGGTCGCGGCGCGCTGCCAGACCACCGACCCGGCCATGCAGACGGCCAGCAGACCGTAAAGCACCGCGCGGCCCCCGGGCCACCAGCTCTTGCCGCGCGCCCGGCGCAGCAGCATCACCAGCACGGCCAGCGCCATTAAACCGACGCCGAAGCTCTCCACAGTCTGGGGAATGTAGCCGTGCCGCCAGTCCACCTGACCGGGCTGCTGGTACTTGGGCGAAAGCCCGATCAGCAGTGCCGGGGCGGACAGCATGGCAAGGCCGCTTAAAAACAGCAGCAGATTTTGCTTTTTGTTCGGCAGCTTATCCAGCGCCGCCAGCGCGGCCACTGCCGCACCGGCCACCATGACGCCGCACAGCACGTCCACGGGATATATTTTCCCGGGGCGCATCTTGCCGAACAGCATCGCGTTCAGCGGGAAGCCCGCCGACATCTGCATGGCCCAGGTGCGCAGGATGGCGGGCAGGTCAAAGTTCGGGGAGATGCCCTCGATCTGGGAGACGCTGCCCGCGAGAATGCCCGCAGCCCGCAGCGTGTTCATGAGCCGTGCGCCCATATTGAAGGCCAGCGTCACGCACTCGCCCAGCAGCGCCGGGATACTTAACCGCAGCGCGTCGCGGGCCTTGTCGGTGTAGAGCCACGCCAGACCAAAAATCGGAACGATATAGGTAAAGCCGATCTCAAATGTGGCGCAGCACTGGAACATACAGTAGCCCGCCAGCACGGCCCACCGCTTGTGGCCGGTATCCTGCCAGCGCAGCACGGCCAGCCCTGCGACGAGCGCGGGCAGCAGCGTGCTTTGCACCAGTGCGCCGTAGGAGTAGAGGCTGTTGCCCGTGGAGTCCTGCCAGACGCTGAACATCATCGGCAGCAGGCAGAGGCAGGCAATGCCCAGCTTTTTGCTGCGGGACGCCTTGCCGACGAGCCACGCCGTCAGCACAATGTCCGCGTAGGTCCACGCAAGAATGTAGAGCCGGTAGCCGACCAGATCCCCCAGGAACCAGCTCGTCAGGCCGCGCACCGGCGGCGACGAGAAGGGCCGGAACCGCCCGTTCTGCAGGCTGAACTGCTCCCACAAATCGCCAAGGTAGTCCAGCACGCTCTGGGCAAACGAGGTGTGCGTAATATAATAGTAGTTCTGCAGGTTGATAAGCTCATCGTCGCCGCCCAGCGGCGCGCAGGTCACAATGCTTAAATACCACCAGCCGAACACGACGGACACCGCGCAGACCAGCGGCCAGAACCATCGCTTTTGCGTTATTTTTTGCAGTTTCATGCGTTACTCCTGCCCCAGCGGGATGTAGCAGAGCAGCCCGCTTACGCTGTGGATGACATCCTCCGGGCCGCAGCCGGCGGCCTCGGTCAGGGCGGCCAGCGCCGATTGCTGCTCGTCCTCGGGGTAGCCGTCCAGATCCAGATAGATGCCGGTCATACCCTGTGTGCGCAGCTCGGCCACCATGGCGTCCGGCTCCAGCTCGCTCGTCTCGCGGTACCAGAGGTCATTCTTCGTGCCGTAGCCCGCGCCGTAGGTGAATTTCAGCGTCTTGCTGTGCAGCGGGCCGCGCAGCAGCGTGTAATCCCACATGTTGTTCAGCGAGCCGTTCTCAAAGTTCTTCATGTACGGCAGCGTGAAAAGCATCGCGCCGTCCCCTGCCGCAGCCTCGACCTCGTTCATAAAAGCCTCGTCCTGATACCACTTGTCCTGAATCTCCTCGTACTCAGGCCGGAAGAAGCCCTGCTGCTCCCAGTAGCCGTAGCCCAGCAGCAGGATGGCCACAGCCGCCAGCGCCTTGCGGCTGCGCCCGGTGCGCCGGGTCAGCTGTTTTTCAAGAGCCAGGCCGACAGCCAGCAGCGCGAAGAACGCAATGTACGGGCTGACGCGGTTGTACCCGCGGATGAACCGCACAAAGATGCCGATGATGCCGCCGAAGCCGGCAATCGTCGCCAGCAGCAGCGCCATGACGTTGAGGCGGCTCAGCAGCCAGAGACGGTCCCCCAGCTCGGGGCGTTCGGTGCGGCCCGCCTTCCAGTCCCGGCTGCGCAGCAGCATGAGCAGCAGCGCGAGGAAGCCGAAAATGCCCACAATGCCGAGGTAGCCGTAGGCGTTCTCGTTGTACATCGGGCCTTCATCGGTGGCCAGAACGTGGAAGTAGCGGCCCATCCAGTTGGCGAGCTTCTGCAGGCCGAAGCCGTTGGGCGACAGCAGCAGGCTGCTGATGCGCAGGCTGTAGATGTCCGCGCCGACGGGGCTGCGGTAGACGCCGTTGGTCAGCGTGCTGCCCTGTCCGTTCAGGATGCCCAGCACCATCGGGAAGAAGTCGGGGATCATCCAGGCGACGATCTCGGCAATCGTGACAACGCAGGACGCGCCCGCGCGCCACCTGCGGTCCCGCAAAATCAGGCAGAGCGCCGTAACGCAGAGGAAGAAGCAGGTGAAATACGGGTAGTAGGCCGCGCCGTTGTTGGCGATCCCCCACGCCATGGCCAGCGCCAGCCAGTTGCGCTTGTTTTTGAAGAAGCCCCTGCCCGGGCGGTTGAACTGTTCATCCTCGGCGCACCAGAGACAGAGCAGCACCGAGAACGGCACAAACTCGCAGGCGGCCAGCATCATGTGCCCGGCCATGCGCTGCTGGACGTAGGGCGTCAGGCCAAACGTCAGACCGAACGCAAAGCTCAGCCAGCGGCGCAGCCCGACCATGCGGAACACCGCGTACCCCGCCAGCGCGTTGGCAAACGGGATGACGAGGACATACAGGTTGAACACCGTGCCGGTGTCCTTGGTGAACAGGCCGACGAACCAGACAAAGATGTCGTAGATCAGATCATAGTTCGGGTCGTATCTGCCCGCGACCTCATAGAACGGCCAGCCGAGGGAGCCGGACAGCTCACCGTAGCTGCGCTGCACCTGACCGACCCAGTAGATGCCGTCGCCGCCGTAGAACATCGGCACATGCCAGTCCAGCCGCCACAGCTGGAAGAACCAGTATTCCGTGGCCGCCACCGCCGCCAGCAGCAGGATAACGGTCAGGATTTCCCGTGTAAGGTTTTGTTTTTTGGTCAGCATGGGGTCTCCTTTGTGTTGCTTACTTGGGCTGGGATGCCTTCCCCCTCGGGGGAAGCCTTTACTCGCCCCGCTCCATCGCGGCTACATAGGCGTTGCAGACCTCCTCCGCGGGGCCGTCGCCGCGCAGGTGGCCGTGGTCGATCCAGATGGCGCGCTTGCACAGCTGCTTGACCTGATTGATGTCGTGGCTGACAAACAGCAGCGTTGTGCCGCCGGAGAGCATCTGCTCCATCCGCTGGTGGCACTTCTGCTGGAACATAAAGTCACCGACGGACAAAATCTCGTCGCAGGCCAGAATGTCGGCCCGGACCTCTGTCGCAATTGAGAAGCCCAGCCGCGCGATCATGCCGCTGGAATAGTTTTTTACCGGCACATCGACAAAATCCCACAGTTCGGCAAAGTCGATGATGTTCTGGAAGTGCTCCTGCATGTAGGCGCGGTCATGGCCGAGCACCGCACCGTTCAGAAAGACGTTCTCCCGCGCGGTCAGGTCCAGGTCAAAGCCTGCGCCCAACTCGATCAGGGGCGCGATCTCGCCGTTGACGGTCACGCTGCCCGTCGTGGGGTACATAACGCCGGCAATCAGCTTCAGCATCGTGCTCTTGCCGCTGCCGTTGCGGCCAATGAGTGCGACGGACTCGCCGGGCTCAATTTTGAACGAAATGTCCCGCAGTGCGTAAAATTCGTTGAAAAACAGCTGATGCTTCAGCAGCTTGACGGTGTATTCCTTGAGGGTCTCGGTTTTCTCCTGCGCGAGGTTGAAACGCATCGAGACATCCTCCACCTGAATGATGGACATGGAAAGCTCCTTACAGATACAGAATGAAGTTGCGCTGCAGCTTGCGGAACGCAGCGAGGCCGACGCCCATCATGACCACGGCACTGCCGATGCAGGCGATCCAGGTGTTGGGGCCGGGCAACGTGCCGTACATGACAAGGCACCGCATACAGTTGATGTAATGGTACAGCGGGTTCAGCTTGATGACGGGCACCATGAAGGGCGGCAGCGCCGAGAGGGGATAAAACAGCGGTGTAGCGTACATCCAGGCCATCGTCAGGATACCGTACAGGTATTGCAGGTCGCGGAAGTAGACCGCCAGCGCCGAAAGCAGCACGGCCATGCCGCAGCAGAACGCCAGCAGCAGCAAAAGCGGTGCCCAGACGAGCAGAATCGTCCAGTAGAACGGCGAGCGGGTGATAAGCATGACCAGCAGGATGGCCGCCAGGCTGAACAGCAGGTTCACAAAGCTGGACACCACGCGGCTTATGGGAAAAATGAACTTGGGCACGTACACTTTTTTGATAAGCGACGCATTGCCCAGCACACTGCCCATGCCCATGTTCGTGCTCTCGTTGAAGAAGTTAAACAGGGTGTTGCCGCAGATGAGATACAGCGGGAAGTTCGGGATGTCGAACCGGAACATGTAGGAGAAAACGAGCGTTTGCAGCAGCATCATGAGCAGCGGGTTTAAAATGCTCCACATATAGCCCAGCACACTGCGGCGGTATTTGACCTTGAGGTCGCGGGTGACCAGCTCGCGGATGAGCGGGCGGTACTTGGAAAAATTGTGCCAGCTGTTGTGCAGCTGCCCTGTGGATTTTTGCATGGGGTGTTGGCTCCTTTGCGGTGGATAAAGTTCCAGGGCGGGGTGCCTTCCCCCTTGGGGGAAGGTGTCTGCGGCCCTGACCGCAGACGGATGAGGGGCGAGCTTGCAGGACTTGCCCGCAAACGGGAGACCGCAAACGGTCTGCCCTCATCAGTCACCTTCGGTGACAGCTTCCCCCGACGGGGAAGCCTTTTTACAATTTAAACGGTGCATCGTCGGTCAGGCCGTCGGCGCGCAGCATGTTCTGCATCACGTCGATGTCGGTGCTGACGTCGAGGGCGTCGCTGGCAAACAGCTTATCCAGCTGCGTCTCAAATGCCTTGACCAACGTGTCCATCGTCTGCTCAATGCGGTGCTTGGACTCCGAGATATTCTCGCCCTCGATGCCCTGCTTGTCAAGCTCGGCGTAGGTATTGAGCAGCTTTAACGACGTAGGCAGGTAATAATCCATAAATTTGCGCATCTGGGGCAGCTTGTCGGGGTCGGTGCGGGCCTGCTCAAAGATCTTGGCGGACACGGCCTCCAGACGGCTGATCTTGTCGGTCATCTCCTCGTCGGGGATGGCGTCATTGACGCGGCGCAGCTCGTCGAGGATTTTCTGGTACTGGTCGGCCTCGGGCATCGGGTCAGCCTTCTGCGGCTTCGGCGCGGGGGCCGGGGCGGGCGTCGGCTCGGGCGGGCGCTCCTTGACGACAAGGCATTTGCGGTGCATATCCAGAAAGGCGCCCGGGCCGAACAGTCCCTCGTCGATGCAATTTTCCAGATGCTTGCAGCATTTTTCATAGCTGCACGGGATGGCGTCGGCGATGTCCTGAATGTACATATATTTCGCATCACCGACGATATTGTTGATTTTCTTGCACATACGGCGGGTGGTGCGGATGTGATTGGCACCGAACAGGCAGCCGATGCCGCCGGTCAGCGATATCAGCATCGGCATCGAATCCTCGACCAGCCAGGTCCAATAGCTGCCGCCCTCCGTCAGGGCCTCCGGCAGCCAGTAGATGGCGCTGGGCAGCGCTGCCAGCGCGCAGATAAGCAGCAGCACGCCCGCCACCGTCAGGCCGGTGGCCAGCGCCATGCCCTTGAGCTTTTTGCCCGCCGCCCGTACCTGCGCCTGCTGCGGAGCCGCATGGGGGGCTGCCGCCTTCGGCTGCGGTTGGGCGGGGGTATCGTAGATGGGGCGGAACTCGGCATTGTACACCGGCTTTGCACCGGATGCCGTGCGGTCCCGGGTCGCCTCGCGGGCCTTTTGCTCAAAGCCGCCGAGTCTGCCGTTTTTCATGGCGGCGTTCAGGCCGATAAACACCAGACCCAGCGGCCACCACACCACAAACGCAATGACAATGGCCCACCACGGGAACTGGAACGGCCCGTCCCCGGCGTGGTATTCGTTTTTGTTGGTATATTTCGGATTTTCATAATCGTTGGGCATGGGTGAGACTCCTTTGGTGGGGTGGCGAAGATGGCCCGGAGAGTTGGCTGTAACAGAAACGGCGCGGGAGGGATGGATTTTTCCCCTACACATGGCGGACGGTTTGCGGTGAATGTTGTAGGGGGCGGCGTCCTCGACGCCCCGCGGAGGGGTCAAGACCCCTCCCTACGAAGCAAAAGATAAATGGGCGGTAATGGCAAGGCCGTGGGCCGGGCATGCCCGGCCCCTACAGGGCAGTGATGTAAAGTGGAGGTCATCGCGGAAACAGCAGTCGTTCACCCCTGCGGGGGTTCGGGGGAACATCCGAATTTAAGGTGGAGGAAGGCTCGGCGGCGTTAAGAACGGACAGTAATACTGCGTCCGTTTAGCCGCCGAGACTTCCGACTTCCACTTTGGGGTTCTTAGGGGCGTGCAGCCCCTAAGGCGGGGTCCGCTGCATTCGCAACAGCGGCAGTTTTCTTTGCAAGCTTTCTTTTGCTGCCAAAAGAAAGCGAGTTTCCGGGGGACTGCCGTTCCCGGTTTAGCCGATAACCTCTCCGTGCCGCACAACCTTCAAAATATCCAGCTTATCATCGACCAGCACGACGTTGCCGTAGCGGCCTGCGTCGAGACTGCCGTAATCGGCATCGATGCCGATGCTGCGGGCGGGGTTCAGGGTCGCGGCGCGGACGGCACTCTCAAGGGGCACGCCCATGTCGAGGACCGCACGCTTCATGCAGTCAAACAGACAGGTCGCGCTGCCCGCAATCGTGCCGGGCTGCTCGGTCAGCGTCGCGCGGGGTCCGCGCACCGTGACGGCCTGGCCGCCCAGGCTGTACTGGCCGTCAGGCAGACCGCAGGCCATCATGCTGTCCGCAATCAAAATCACATGATCCGCCCCGAAGGTGTTGAAGGTGAACCGCACCATCGCCGGGTGAATGTGGACGTTGTCGGTGATCAGCTCGACCTCGGCACCATCCTCCAGCGCGGCAATGATCGGCCCCGGCTCACGGTGGGTGATGCCCGGCATCGCGTTGTACAGGTGGGTCATGTGGGATGCACCTGCGGCAAACGCGGCCTTGGCCGTGTCGTAGTCGGTGCAGGTGTGAGCAATCGAAATGCGCACCTCATCGCGGCATTCCCTGATGAAATCCAGATTGCCCGGCTCCTCGGGGGCGACGTCAACCAATTTGATCAGCCCGCCGCTGCGCGCCTGCAGGCGGCGGAACATGCCCGCGTCGGCGGCCATGACGTACTTCGGGTTCTGCGCACCAACCTTCTTGGGGCTGATGTACGGCCCCTCCATGTTGATGCCGACCAGATCCGCGCCGCGCTCGTTCTTGTGGGCCGCGGCCACGTCCATGATGCCGTTCAGGATCTCCTCGCTGAACGTCATGGTTGCGGGGCAGATGGCCAGCACGCCCTTGCTCGCCTCAAAATCAGCGATGGCCTGCAGGCCGACCTCGTCGGCGTCGCAGAAATCGTGGCCGACTGCGCCGTGGAAATGGATGTCCACCAGACCCGGCAGCGCATAGGCACCGCCCGCGTCAATGACATCCTCGCCCGCCTGCGGGGCCGCGCCAAAGACGATGCGGCCATCGCGGATGATGAGGTCCTTTTCCACAAAGCGGCAGCCGTCGCTGTAGACTTTTGCATTTTTGATAATCATTGCAGTGTCCCTCCGCAAATCAGATCTCGCTCAGGGCTTCCTCGTCGCCGACCAGAATGAAGTCGGGGTGCATCTGCAGGATGCTGGCGGGGACCTCCGGCGTGACGGGGCCGAAGAATGCCTTTTTGACGATGTCGGCCTTGCCCTTGCCGTTGGCGACCATCAGGACCTTGCGGGCCTGCATGATCGTCTTGATGCCCATGGTGTAGGCCTGCTTGGGGACCAGGTCGGCGTTGCCGTCGAAGAAGCGCTTGTTGGCCTCGATGGTCTCCTCCTTCAGGTCAACGCAGTGGGTGCCCAGCTCGAATGCCTCGTTCGGCTCATTGAAGCCGATGTGGCCGTCGTTGCCGATGCCCAGCAGCTGCAGGTCAACGCCGCCCACATTGTGAATGACCGCGTCATAGCGGGCGCACTCGGCGTCGGCGTCCATGTTGGTGCCGTCCGGCAGGTTGATGGCCTCGGGACGGATGTTGACATGGTCAAACAGGTTGCGGTGCATGAAGCTCCAGTAGCTCTCGGGGTGCTCCTTGGGCAGGCCGCGGTACTCGTCCAGGTTGACCGTCGTGACCTCGGAGAAGTCGATGTCGCCCTTGTTGTACCACTCGACCAGCTGCTTGTAGGTGCCCACGGGCGTACCGCCGGTGGCCAGGCCCAGCACGCAGTTGGGCTTCATGATGACCTGGGCCGAGATGATGTTGGCGGCCTTGCGGGACATGTCGTAGTAATCTTTTGCACGGATGATCTTCATAAGAAAATACCTCCTGATCTTTTCGGGGTGCGTTGCCCCAGATTTCCTATTTTTCATTATACCACGCCATGGGGCGGGATACCATGACCGGTTTATGTGATTTGTACCAAGATTTTGTACCGTTTTTGCAGCAAATCACAGAAAAAGCCGCGGACGGGCTGATCGCCCGCCCGCGGCGGAGTTGATAAAGGGAACCAGACCTTTATCCGGTAATGCCTGTTTTTACAGCATCTTCTTCAGCTCGTCGTAGACAAACTGAACCTTGGGGCCGATAACGACCTGGCAAGCGGTCTTGCTGGGGCGGATAACGCCGGCAGCACCAGCAGCCTTGACGGCCTTCTCGTTGACAGCAGTGCTGTCCTTGACCTCAAAGCGCAGACGAGTGGCGCAGTAGTCAACGTTGGCAACATTGTCCTTGCCGCCGACAGCAGCCAGAACGCCGGAGGCGATGGCGGTGAAGTCGTTGTT
>ERZ840057.1801-NODE-1801-length-16442-cov-6.170318_pt1 | contig 16442 bp, 15 predicted proteins | sample MGYA00519907_ERZ840057 | MGnify/ENA primary metagenome ERZ840057 (study PRJEB31850, sample SAMEA3708862) | human gut metagenome | biome: human gut; feature: human-associated habitat; material: faeces | place: China | collected 2014 ...
TAATTCTCATTACTTGACTTGCCATAAAAAAAGTCGCCTCCTTTTCGCACTTTTACGAGTACGACAAGCGGTGACTGTACACTTACCCGTGTGTGTCCTAATGTTTGCACACGGTCGTTTCCACTCTTACAGGTGGACTTAATTGTGGGTACAGTGACTTGTCGCCAGTTTCTTTAACTTGACATTCGCTCCACGGAAAACCCGCTGTTTCTCAGCGGCAACCTCGCGCTTCAACGCTATCAATGTCACAACAGTTGTTAGTATACAAGAAACTCCACGAAAAATCAAGGTTTTTTTTTATTTTTTTCGATTTATCCGTTTTTATGCAAAAAGAGAAATACAGGGGTGCCGTGTTGTGCACTTTTCCTATATTTCTCTCTTTTTTGACGTTTTCCAACTATTTAGAGCCCCATCTCGATTCCGCTGCGATGCATCTCGATGTGGCTTCTTGCCATATGAACAAAAAGAAAAGAACGTTCATTCATGCAAGCATGATTCGCGTTCTTTTCTTTTCGTTCGCATGGCTCTGAATAGTTACAGAATGTCGGAATAATCTAAGATTGTGATGCCGGTTGCAGGATCTTCAATGACTTTCGGGTCATCTCCGGCTGCGTGGGCCTTCTGGAGGAGTTCTTCCGCCGTGTAAACCGGCATGGCAAGTTCGATCGGCTCGGACGGTTCCGGCTCCGGCTCTTCTTCCGGCTCTTCGATGGTTTCTTCAAACTCTTCGATTTCTTCCACAGTTTCCGGCTCTGCAGATTCCGTTTCTTCGGTTTCTTCTGTCACTTCTTCCGCTGTTTCTTCTGCGGCAGCTTCTTCGACGATTTCCGTTTCTTCCACAGTTTCCGGAATTTCTTCGGTTTCTTCTCCTCTTACAAGGTTCTGCAGATCGACGGTATTAAAGGACACCTGCTCCGTTCCTTCTTCTTCCAGATCCGGAATTTCAAATTCGTCCTGTTTCTCTTCTTCTGCCGTTTTCTGGTCGGCTGCTCTCAACTGTTCGGTCATTTCCTGTTCTTCCCGTTTCTTTTTTTCTACCAGGGCAGCTTTCTTTCTGCTGCGAAGCTCTTCGGACGCTTTCTCATCGTCCTCGTCTTCTTCCTCTTCTTCCTCATCCTCTTCTTCATCACGTTTCCATACCTCGGAAAGGATGAACAGAATGACCAGAAACAGAATGGCAAGTCCGATGATCATGATTCCCTCTCTGCTCTGCGCCGCCATCGACAGGAAGCCGATCACCGGAATCGTGACGATCACTTTGCTCACGGTTGCTCTCACGGTAATTTCCGTTGTGTCTCCACTGATCACATTTTTTACGGATGCGGTTCCGGCAGCGGTGTCGAGGGACTGTATCGTATAGATATACTTTCCGGAATTGTCATCAACCAGGATTTTGTCTCCCGTCGCAACCGATGACGTATCTGTCTTCTTTGCGTACGTGACAGCGCCGCGGGAAATGTTGGTATTTCCCATCCCGTCTGAGACAAGTGTCGTGATACCGGCAAACGGCGGAATCACCAGTGCGCCTGCTGACAGGATTGCAAGCAGAAGCAGCGTATTCACAATTACCTTCAGTAATTTTGACATATTCAATTCTCCTTGTATTCTCAGTCTTTGCCCCCTATTATAACCCCTTTTCTTCGATTATGCAAGAAAACGTTACGCATCGTGTCCCGGCCGCCCGGTTCCGCGTGTCGAATTTTTCGATTTTTTCTTGAAGATCTGTCCTGTTTCTTCTATACTATATACATAACCAAAGGGGGAATACTTTCATATGAATACACTGATCAAAACCATCGAAGATCTTTCCCTGAACGCATGGCCGTCTCACCAGATCGAGCTGTACGACGGATGGATTCTTCGTTTTTCTTATTTTTATACACACCGGACCAACAGCGTCGAGCAGATCGGGCCGTCCACGATTCCGGTGGAGGAAAAAGTGCAGTACTGTGAGGAGATCTACCGTCGCTGGGGTACACCGGCAATTTTCAAGATCAGTCCGCTTGTCAATCCCGGCTTTGATGCAATGCTCGCCAACCGCGGCTATGTAGTCCAGCACACGACGCACGTCATGACAATGGATCTGGCGAACTTTGCCAAAAAGGATCCTGCCGTTGCCGTGACCGTCAGCAGCTTTATCCCGCCGAAATGGATTGACAGCCTCTTTGCTTTAAAGAGCACGACGAACGTGATGCACCGCATGGTCGTTCCTTCGATGTACCGCGCCATTCCAAAAGAAACCATCTGTACCTCCATCCAGGATGAAACCGGAACGATCGTTGCCACCGGCCTTGGCATCCGCGACCGCGATTACGTCGGTGTCTATGCCATCCATGTGCATCCTGCGTACCGCCACCGCCACTACGCTTCCTCGATCTGCCGCACAATCCTCTCCGAGGGAATCCGGCTCGGTGCAACGAAAGCGTATCTTCAGGTTGTCGAGGGAAACACGCCTGCGATCACACTGTATGAATCGCTCGGTTTTTCCTATCTCTATACCTACTGGTTCCGCGCGAAGAACGTGGTCTGATTTTCGTCTGATTTTACATAAAAAAGCATAGCAAAACGGCATGTCAAAATTTTCTGACATGCCGTTTTGCTCTATGTTTATGCTATAAGTGCAGTAAGATTATTCAGCAGAAGGACTGCTTAAATATTTTTCAACGCCGTCCATGGCTTCGCTCTCGTCTTTTCCGTTTGCGGTCACGGTAACTTCCTCGCCATTGTCCAGACCAAGTGTCATCATACCCATAATGCTCTTCGCATTTACTTTTTTTCTGCCGCTCTCGACGTAGATTTCACTTTCGTACTGGCTCGCTACCTGTACCAGCATGGCAACTGGTCTCGCCTCCAGGCCGCTTGAAAGACGAATTGTGATTGGTTTCTTAATCATAATACTTCTCCTCCTTGTTTCCTTCGCAAATCTTCTGCAATCTCTTTTAGTTTCCTTAATCTATGATTAACTCCGGATTTACCAACAACCGGCGTTAACATCTTGCCCAGCTCCAGAAGCGATGCTTCCGGGTATTGTAAGCGGAGCCTTGCCATCTGCTCCAGCGGTTCCGGCAGAGAAGAAAAGCCTGTGGTTTCTTCGATATACCGGATATCTTCGATCTGGCGGATCGCCGCGCTGACCGTTTTGTTGATGTTGGCAGTTTCACAGTTTACCTTTCGGTTGACACTGCCGCGCATTTCTTTTAAGATCCGCACGTTTTCCAGATTCATAAGTGCGATGTTGGCTTCCATGATGCCAAGCATCTCCACAATCTGTGCGCCTTCTTTCATATAAACCACATGGTGGTTTTTCCGGAGAACGATCCGTGCATCAATTCCAAAGCTTTTCAGAAGTTCCTGCACCTGTTCTGCTCTCGGCGCATCGGGGCAGACAATTTCGAGATGGTAAAACCGGTTGGGATCGCTGATGGAACCGGACGCTAAAAATGCGCCCCGCAGAAATGCCCGTTTGCAGCACTGACGCTGTACCACAACAGCCGGAATCGGCATTGCTAACTGCCGGTCTGTCTCGTGTAACTTCACTGCCTGCAGAATCTGACGGGTTTCTTCCCTGTCATTTACGCGGATCAGATACGTATTTTCCTTCTGATTCAGCTTAACTGCAAGCTCTGCCTCTATATTAAATGTTTTTTTCAATAAAGTAAAGTACTTTCTTGCCACATACGCATTCTCTGTCTGAATCCGTATCGTCCCATCCTTCTCGGAAATCTGTCCGCAGAGTGACAGGATCGCCGCTGTTTCCGCAATCTGGCAGTGGCGTGCCGTCGGAAGATGTCTCGATAATTCCTCTTTTACCTCGCTTGAGAATGACATCCTTCCACCTCTAAATTCCTTTTCGGATGGCGTCTTTTTCCAGATCCCGGTGCTCAATCCGGATTCCATAGTCCTTCGCGTTGGAAAGACGCCGGTACAGCTCGTTGGCAAGGGTTACGGAACGGTGTTTTCCACCGGTACAGCCGATGCTGATAATGAGCTGATGCTTGCCCTCGGAAATATAATTCGGAATCAGAAAACGGATCATATCCTCTAATTTTTCCGCAAACACCTGCGCTGTCTCAAATCCCATCACATAATCCCGCACCGGAGCATCGTTGCCGGAGAGCGGGCGCATGCCTTCTACGTAGTAGGGATTCGGCAGGAACCGCACATCGAAAACAAGGTCCGAATCCGCCGGGATTCCGTATTTGAATCCAAATGAGAGCACGGTAATCATCAGATTTTTGAATTTCTGATCCTGCACGAAAATCTTATCGAGCTCCGCTTTCAGCTCTCTTGTGAGAAGCTGGCTCGTATCGAGAATGTAGTCCGCATCTTTTTTCAGGAACTCAAGTGCTTTGCGCTCTTTTCTAATTCCCTCATCCACCCGTCCAAGGCCTGCCAGCGGGTGCGTTCTTCTCGTCTCTTTGTATCGTTTGACCAGCACGTCATCGGACGCGTCCAGAAACAGGATCTCATAGCAGATTCCGTTGATGCTCATCCACTCCAGAACATTCTGCAGGTCCGGGAGCGCCTGGCCGCTTCGGATATCGATTCCGACTGCCACTTTCTGGATTTCTCCGGAAGTACCGTCGGCGGTAAGCTGTGCAAATTTTTCAACCAGCGGGATCGGAAGGTTATCGACGCAGAAATATTCCGCGTCCTCCAGCATTTTCAACGCTGTACTTTTTCCCGCACCGGACATGCCGGTCACAATTACAAAACGCATGTTTTTTCTCCTTTGGTGGATAACGAAAATCAGAATTCCCCGAGGAACTGGATTTCCGGCTCAAGCTGTACGCCAAACTGTTCTTTTACTTTTGCCTGGATCTGACGGATCAGTTCCATCACATCCGATGCGGTTGCACCACCTGCATTGATCAGAAAGCCGCAGTGTTTTTCCGATACTTTTGCACCGCCGACTGCGTAGCCGGAAAATCCGGCATCCATCACAAGCTTGCCTGCAAAATAGCCTTCCGGCCGCTTGAATGCGCTGCCGGCGCTCGGATACTCGAGCGGCTGTTTCTCTACCCGCTTGTTTTTCAATTCCTGCATGCGGGCAAGAATTTCTTCTTTATCTCCCGGAACAAGCATAAGTTCTGCTCCAAGTACGACGTAGCCTCTGTCTTTGATGACGCTGGCACGGTAGCCGAAGCCGAGCTCTTCTTTTTCCAGTTTCCGGATCTCACCTTCTCTTGTGAGTACAGTGACATTCTGTACAATATCCTTCATCTCTCCGCCGTAGGCTCCCGCGTTCATACGGACGCCGCCGCCTAAAGTTCCAGGGATTCCGGAGGCAAACTCCATACCGGAAAGACCGGCTTCTCTTGCCGCCCGGCTGATGGATACGAGCATGCTTCCGGCTTTCGCCCGGATTCTGTTTCCTTCCACTTCGATTCCCTGAAAGTTTTTGTAAACCGAAAGAATCACACCGTGGTAGCCCTCGTCACTTACAACGAGATTGCTGCCGTTTCCGGTGACGAACCACGGGATCTCTTTTTCTTCGCAGAGAGCCACGATTTTTCTGATTTCTTCTTCTGTATGAGGAGCGACGAAATAATCTGCCGGACCGCCCACGCGGAAGGTCGTATGATTTTTCATCGGTTCTGCGGTCTGTACCGCATCTTCCCCTGCAATTGCATAAAGTTCTCTGACAATCTCTTCTTTGATCACGATTTTTACCCTTTGCCGCATCTGCGGCCGAACATTTCATTATGAATTACTACGAATTACAGATTATACTTTTTTTAGACGCGAAAGCAGCCGACATCCCTCACTTCTTCGTTCGTTCTGCCAGCCGCTGTTTTTCTTCTTCGTCTGCCCGCCTTTTTTGCAGGCTCACGGGCTATTCTACCACGAACCCTCAAAAAGTGCAACGAACTTTTTCGTTCCGGCTCTTTTTTCTATCAGATCTTCCGGATCAGTATCATTTCCTACATCAGACAGTCTTTTCCATGGATTCTCGACGGGGTGACAAGCACCATCTGATTCATGAGATTTTCTTCCGAAAGAACGGCAACGCGCAGATATTCTCTCGTATGTCCCGTCCAGTAACGGACGCCGTCGATCTCGACTTCTTCTTCCATGAGCACTTCCAGCTCTTTTCCGAAGAAGCCTTCCATATATTCCTGTCTCCGTCTCTCGTCCAGTTCCAGCAGAACATGGCTGCGCTTCGTCTTCTCCTGCTCCGGAATCTGGCCTGCCATCGCTGCGGCGCGGGTGCCTTCTCTTCTCGAATACTTGAAGATGTGAGTCTCGAAGAAATGAATGTCCTCGACAAAGGCGCGCGACTCTTCAAACTCCTCCTCACTCTCCTGCGGGAAACCGACAATCACATCGGTCGTCAGCGCCGGATTTCCATATACCTTACGCAGCAGATCGCATTTGTGTTTGTATTCTTCTGCGGTATATTTCCGGTTCATCCGCTTCAGTGTTCCATTGCTTCCGCTCTGCAGCGAAAGATGGAAATGCGGGCACACCTTCGGCATTGCGGCGATCGCCTCTGCAAACTCTTCGGTGATGATGCCCGGCTCCAGGGATCCGAGACGGATTCTTCTGATGCCGTCCACTGCATCAACAGCGCGGATCAGGTCGAGCAGCGTCTCTTTTTCGCCCTCCGGGAAATCGAGTCCGTAGGAGGAAAGGTGGATACCGGTCAGCACGACTTCCTGGTATCCGGCCTCCACCAGACGTTTTACTTCTTCTACCACATCACTCTGGCGGCGGCTTCTGACTCTGCCGCGCGCGTACGGGATAATACAATAAGTACAGAACTGATTGCATCCATCCTGTACTTTCAGGAATGCGCGGGTGTGCTCCGCCGTTTTGCTGATCGAGAGTGTCTCGTACTCACGGTTGTGTGTCATATCCACGAGGAAGCTCTTACACTCCGCGTCGGATGGTTTTCCACCATCCTCACGTTCTGCCAGAAAGTTTTCCAGAATATCCACAAGATCTTTCTTCTTATTATTTCCGATGATCAGATCAATCGCCGTATCCTCTTCGAGTTTTTCCCCAGCCGCCTGCACATAACAGCCGCAGGCCACGACAACCGCATCGGGATTCATCTTTTTCGCTTTGTGCAGCATCTGCCGCGATTTCCGGTCCGCAATGTTCGTCACGGTACACGTATTGATAATGTAAACATCCGCTCCCGGTGCAAAAGGCACGATCTCGTACCCTCTGTTTTCGAGGAGCTGCTGGATGGCTTCCAGCTCATATGCGTTCACTTTACACCCAAGATTATGCAAAGCTACCGTTTTTTTCATGCCATACTCCTTTCTTCTTCATCTTTATTATTAAAAATCACGAAGATTCCACTTTATCTTTGTATGTTTTCGCATTGACTTTTTCCCCTCCAGACGGTAAGATAAAGCTGTTAAATGAGGGTAATAAATAATGTTAACCAAATAACAGGGAGGATTACAAACATGAAAACAGTACAGATTTCTCTTAATTCTATCGACAAAGTAAAATCTTTCGTCAACGACATTTCCAAATTCGATTTTGATTTCGATCTGGTATCCGGAAGATACGTAATCGACGCAAAATCCATTATGGGAATCTTCAGCCTCGACCTTTCCAAACCGATCGACCTGAACGTCCATGCTGATGGAGATGCTCTTCAGACCGTACTTGATGTTCTTGCTCCGTACATTGTATAATTACGATAGAACATAAGGGCCGCGCACTCGCCGCGGCTCTTTTTTTGTCTTTGTTTATCATCAGGACCGGATCTTGTTTTTCAGAACCCCCAAAACAAGATCCGGCCTTTTTGTTCTTTAAAGCAAGTTTTCCTTAGCAGACCTCGATCGTCTCTGCGGTAGAAACTGCGCGTTCCATCATCTCGTCGATCACGTCGTCCAGATGGCGCTCGGAGCATTTGATGACATTCAGGTTCGGTTTTGTCACCGGATGCTTTGCAACGAAGATCGTGCAGCAGTCCTCATACGGCAGAACAGATGTCTCGTACGTACCGATTTTTTCGGAAATATCGACGATCTCCTGTTTGTCGAAACCGATCAGCGGACGGAAGACCGGCATGGTGCAGACTTCGTTGGTAACGGCGAGGGAATGCATCGTCTGGCTTGCCACCTGTCCGATACTCTCTCCGGTGATCAGGCCAAGGCATTTGTCCTGACGTGCAAACGCTTCTGCGATCTTCATCATATAACGGCGCATGATGATGGTCAGCTCGTCGTGCGGGCATTTTTCGTAGATTGCAAGCTGGATCTCGGTGAAGTTGACCACATGCAGACGGATCGGGCCGCTGTAGCGTGCAACGAGTTTTGCAAGATCCACAACCTTCTGTTTGGCTCTCTCGCTGGTGTACGGCGGAGCGTGGAAGTAAACGGCATCAATCTTAACACCGCGTTTTGCGATCATGTATCCGGCAACCGGGCTGTCGATACCGCCGGAAAGCAGCAGCATGGCCTGTCCGTTTGTGCCGACCGGCATACCGCCAGGGCCTGCGATGCTCTCGCAGTACAGATAAATCTTCTGACGCAGCTCGACGTTCAGATAGATATCCGGCTCGTGAACGTCTACTTTGAGGTTCAGGCAGACATCGAGGATGCGGCCGCCCAGCTCGCAGTTGACTTCCATTGTGTGCATCGGATAGTTTTTGTTCGCACGGCGTGCGCATACCTTAAAGGTTTTCTCCTCGGTCGGGTACAGCTCTTTCACGTAGGAAACCACTGCCTCTGCCAGATCTTCAAAGCCGGTGTCCTCTAAAATGACAACCGGGCAGATCTCGGCGATACCGAAAACTCTTGTCAGCGCATCGACAGCGCCCTCGTAATCAAAGTCTCCTTCGGTGTTGACATAGATTCGTCCCATCTCACGGGTGACCTGGAAATTTCCGTCTACCGGGGCAAGCGCGTGCTCCATCTGTACGCAGAGCGCTTTCTCGAACAGATGACGGTTCTTTCCTTTAATGCCGATCTCGGCATATTTTACCAGAAATGCTTTGTACATCATCGTTTTTTATTCTCCTTTTTTCTCAGCCAGATCGCGGAAGAACAGAGGATATTCCTCAGAAAATTTCTTCAGGATCAGGTCAGATACCTGACGCATCTGCGGATGTGCGGCGTTGGCGCTTCGAAGCCGGATAAAGTGGCGCCACTCTCTTAAGTTCATGGTCATGACGATCTCGGTTTTCAGGGAGTTCGGAAGAATGCTTCTTGCCTCCTCCGGCTTTGCTCCGAGTTCGAGCATCTGGAAGTAATACTGCTCTGCAGCTTCCATTGCTTTCTGCCATACCTCGTATTTTTTACGGTCGTTCTCGTCGTCCAGATCATAGGAAAATCCGGTTGCCAGATCGATACAGGTGATCTGGTTTCCAAATTTATCTTTCGAATAGTTGCAGTAGCGGGTGCTCTCCTGGCTGTAGCTTGCGATACGGTGGCGGACGATCTCATGGGTCACGCCGCGGTCGCACGTTACTTTTACGGTGATGGAGCCGTGCTCAATGACGGATTCATGGCCGCGTTTGATGATGCCTGCGATGAATTTCTCTGCAGTGCCTTCTCCAATGCGCTCCTCGCTCTTGTAGCAGACTCTTCCGATTTTCTCGATCCGGCGCAGCATATCCTCGTAGGATTCGGTGCTCAGGATTTCAATTTCCGGCTGTATTGTAATCATAATTTTCCTCTTTCTATTATTTCCTGGTAAATCTGCGCAGCATCGGCAGTACCTCGCGCAGCGTATCCAGGGTGTAATCAATCTGTTCCAGTGTCGTAAATTCGCTGAAGCTGAACCGCACGGCAGACTCCATCTCGGCTTTCGATGCGCCGATGGCAGTCAGCGTCGGGCTTCCGGCTCTCTTGTGTGATGAGCAGGCGCTTCCGGCGGAAACGTAGATCTGGCGGTCCTCCAGCGTGTGCAGCAGCACTTCACTACGCACATTTAAGAACGATGCATTGACAATCTGCGGCGCACCCTCTTCTTCCGGCATGCCATGGATGACCACATCGTCCAGCTCCCGCAAGCCTTCGATCAGACGGTGTTTGCAGGCACGCATCTGCGCAGTCTGCTCGTCAAAATGCCTGTAAACGATCTCAGCGGATTTCGCAAGGCCTGCGATGCCCGGCACATTGTCGGTTCCGGAACGCATGCCGTTCTGCTGGCCGCCGCCTAAGATCAGCGGACGGATTTTTGCTTTCTCATCAATATATAAAAAGCCGCTTCCCTTCGGTCCGTGGATCTTGTGGCCGCTCACGGAGAGCATGTCGATGCCCATCCGTTTCGGATAAATCCGGTATTTGCCGAACGCCTGGATCGCATCGACATGAAAATACGTTTTCGGATTTTTCGCCTTGATTCTGCGTCCGATCTCCCCGATTGGCTCAACAGCACCGATCTCATTGTTGACATACATAATCGAAACGAGAATCGTCTCCGGCGTGATCGCTTCTTCGAGTTCGTTCACATCCACAAGGCCTTCTTTATTTACCGGCAGGCGCGTAATACGGAATCCCTGCTCCTCCAGAAATGCCAGCGGTGCCGACACGGCCGGGTGCTCGATCGCGCTTGTGATGATGTGGTTTCCCGTTCTCTTATTTGCCATTGCTGTTCCGACGAGCGCCCAGTTGTCGGACTCTGTGCCACCGGAGGTAAAGAAAATTTCTTTTTCTTTGACTTTCAGAATCTTTGCCAGCGTTTCCTGGGCGGTTCTGATATATTGTTCTGCTTCTACCCCTTTTTGATGCATCGCAGACGGATTTCCATAATGATTTACCATCAGATCACAGACGAGATCTGCGGTTTCCTGATAAACACAGGTGGTTGCGGAATTGTCCAGATATGCTTCCATTATCTTGTTCGTTCCCTTCCTTCTAAAAGATACACCAGAATGGAAAGCACGGTCATTCCGGCCGTTTCCGTGCGCAGAATGCGCTTTCCGAGCGTAATCGGCTCTACCTTTTCCTTCATGGCCATTTCCACTTCCGCTTCGTCGATGCCGCCCTCCGGTCCGATCAGGATCGCAATAGATTCACCCGGTTCAATGGATTCCAGAATTCTTCTCGTTCCTTCCATCCCCTCTGCGTTCTCATACGGCATCAGGCGAACGTCTGATTCTGCCATCATTGCAAGCGCCTGCTGAAATGTAACAGGCATGTGTACCGTCGGAATCTGCATCCGTTTGGACTGCTTTGCCGCACCAAGCGCGATCGTCTGCCAACGCTCTGCTTTCTTTTCCGCCTTTTTCCGGTCCAGCTTCACAACGCAGCGTTTCATCTCCACCGGAACAATTTCCGTCGCACCAAGTTCCACTGCTTTTTGGATGATCAGTTCCATTTTGTCACCTTTTGGCAGACCCTGAAACAGTACAATTCCGGACGGGAGTTCTCTGTCTGCTGCTGTGACTTCTTCTACTGCGGCAAGAACCTCCCCTTCCGGGAAATCCGAAACGGCACAATGATATTCCTTTTCGCCTCCGGTACTGACCAGTATTTTTTCGCCCGGCCGCATGCGGAGCACATTTTTGATGTGATTAACGTCACTGCCCGTGATGTGGACAGTGCCGTCATAAATCTGACTTTCTTCTACAAAAAAACGGTACATGAATCTGTTCTCTTTCTCTTCTGGTGTTTCGCTTTTCTTAATTTACATCGGTTTTCTTGCTGTAACAGAAACCCATTCGCCCTGATGTGTAACTTCAACTACTTCAAGTCCCGCTGCAACGACTGCCTCTTTGACAACTTCCTCTTTCACATCGAGAATGCCGGATGTGATATAAACAGCGCCCGGCTTCATCTGGTGTACGATTACCGGCGTCAGCGGAACGAGAACATCTGCAAGAATATTGGCGGTAACGATATCGTATTTCTCGTATCCGACTCTGTCCTGTACTTCTTTGTCATCGATGATATTTCCGATCATCATATCAAAAGCTTCTACCGGAATTCCATTGACTTCTTTGTTTTCCTCAACCGCAGGAACCGCACACGGATCGAGGTCTGTTCCGACCGCATGACGCGCACCAAGCTTCAGTGCAATAATCGAAAGAATACCGCTTCCGGTTCCGACATCAAGCAGCTCGGTATCCTTTGTCACATATTTCTTTAACTGACGGATGCAAAGCTGTGTTGTCTCATGCATACCCGTTCCAAAGGCTGTGCCCGGATCGATATGGATGATCATTTTATCCCGGTCTTCCGGCTTTACTTCCTCCCAGGACGGGATGATCAGAATGTCGTCCACATAGAACTGTTTGAAATACTGTTTCCAGTTGTTGATCCAGTCCTTGTCCTCTGTCTCAGACTCTATGATGGTGCACTCTCCAAGGTCCAGGAACTCCTGCATTTCTGCAAGTGCCGCGCGGACATCTGCAAGAACCTTCTCCTTGTCCTCATCCACATCGAGGTAAAAATTCAGGTAGGCAATGCCATCGTCATCTGGAATATCCGGCATGATATCCACGAACATCTGCTGTTTGTCGCTCTCGGTCAAAGGCTGTTTGTCCTGAATTTCCACGCCTTCGATTCCCACATCGGCCAGAGTGGAGATCACAATGTCTTCCACTTCCGATCTTGTTTTTAATGTAAATTTATTCCATTTCATTGTTTAAACTCCTTTTTGCGCTTCTCTTTTCCATACGTGCAAAGAAAGCCACATTTATCATACACGATATCGTTCCTGTTGTAAATGTTATTTTCGGCTTTTACGGCCCGTCTCAATCCGAAATCTTTGTCAGAAAGCCATCTTTTTTCGCCTTCTGATAACGCCATACCAGCCCGAGTGTGGATAAAATGCGAACCCCAAGATCTATCAGATTGAACCGGTACAGTGCCGTAAGGTCTGCCCCAAGTGCCGTATACAACCGGACACCGAGCAGCGGCAGAACACTGTTGGTCAGCGTTGTAATCATCGTAAAGAGGCTGATCAAAAGCGAACGGTTCTTTTCCGGCGCGGCATTTAAGAGAATCTGTATCGTACAAAGTGCGACGGCACACTGCGGAGCATTCAGAACCGTCATCAGAACAATAAAAGTAACCCCGCGGTACGCCAGCGGTAAATGTGGAACCAGAATCATAATAACCGGACAGAAGCAAAGACCGATCCCGGCGAAAATCAGTGCAAAATCCGGCGATTTTTTCCGGACAACCTTCGCGATCATTCCAACTGCCGCAAGCTGACCGATATTGAAAACACCGTTGCAGATGGAAAGTGTCATCTCCGACATTTTACAGTATTTGACCTGTCCTAAATACCACATGCTCCAGTCAAGCTGCCAGGTGATATAGAAAAAGACCACCGGCACGAAAAACCAGCGCAATGCTTTATTTTTTCCCACACTTGTGATCGCCTCCAGCAGATCAGAAACAGAAAAACGTGAGGATGCATTTCCCGCTTCTGCCGGAGCTTTGCCCTCCTCCTGCTGTTCCACCGGAATTTTTTTGATTGCAGCGGCCTGCAGCAGAACGCAGACAGCACACAGATAAAAGAAGCTTCGGAGTACCAGAAGCTTTCCATCGGCCGTGTGGCATCTTCCCATCAGAATCCCGCAGATCACCGGTGCAAGAATGCCAATCACAAACATGAACTGATTCCGAAAGGCATAGACATCGTTTCGCTGCCGCAGTGAAACCGCAGCACCGAACATTGCCTGCCACTGCGCATTGTAAATAGCAAGTGCCCCCGCAGTAAATGCCAGTGATACAAAAAACAGCTCCATACATCTCTCGCCGAGTGCCGGTACACTTCCAAGAAATGCATAGCCGGCACACATCACAAGAAGCGTAAGCATCGGTATCGTCTTTGTCGACTTCAGACGATCCGCCAGAATTCCAAGCGGCAGCAGTGCTGCACACGCTACAATGTTCGGCACCATCTGGATAATACCGATCTGACTGTCGGTTGCACCCATGTTTGTCGCATACAGATTCAGGCCGAAACCGTTGATCGATGTGATATATTGCAGAAATACACCCTCGACGGCAAACAGCAGCATGATCTGCGCAGATGGCGGCATCTTTTTTGCCCGGTAAAACAGACTCTTTTTCATTGCTTCATCCCCCATGCCTTCTTTTGTCATCTTCACGTTCCTGCCCCCTGCCGGATACGTAAAAATTCTGCTTTCATAATGGCAATTTCATGTTCAAATGTCAACAGAAATACCCGGATCCAATGTGAGAATTTTAACGGCATTTTCTGTCAATATTCACAAAAGAAAAAAGGGCATTCTCCCTGTTGAATGCATGGGTTTGGCATAAGAAAAAGGAGCCCCCGTTTTACCTGGGGCTCCGCCTATTGGAAATGTTTATAGCAATCTCAGAAACCAAATTCATCTCCCACCGCAGAACGTGTCTTCTTGCCGGAAGAGGATAAAAAAATTCAGAACTGCTTTTTGCGTTATTTTCGGGGTTTGCTATCAGAATTCGATCTCGCGCAGATATCTGTGCAGGGCATCCTGCCAGGTCGGCAGTTTCTCGAATCCGTTCTCGGTCAGTTTCTCTTTGCTCATGCGGCTGTTGGACGGACGTTTTGCTTTTGCCGGGTACTGGTCAGAGCTTACCGGTGATACACTTACTTTTCCGTAAGCCGGATCGATCTCAGCGGCCTGTTTGAAAATCTCGCAGGCGAACTCATACCAGGAGCAGAGTCCCTCGTTTGTTGCATGGTAGCGGCCGTAGTTCTCTTTCTCTGCCATGTCGACAAGCAGGCGGGACAGGTCGTAGGTGTAGGTCGGGCTTCCGACCTGATCATCTACAACAGTCAGATGATCGTGTGTCTTTCCAAGGTTCAGCATGGTCTTGATGAAGTTCTTTCCGTTCACGCCGAATACCCATGCGATGCGGACGATGTAGAATTTTTTCACCCATTTCTCTACCGCGAGCTCTCCCTCGTATTTCGTCTGGCCGTATACGTTCAGCGGATGACGCTCATCATCCGGCTCCCACGGGCGGGTGCCCTGGCCGTCGAATACGTAGTCGGTGGAGATGTAGATCATTTTGCAGTCAAGGACATGGCAGACTTTTGCGATGTTCTCGGTTCCGACTGCATTGACCTGATGTACTTTTTCTTTTTTGTCATCATCCTCAGCAAGGTCTACAGCGGTCCATGCTGCACAGTGGATTACGACATCCGGGTTTGCTTCGGTAATGACTTTTCTTACGCTTTCTGCATCGGTGATGTCCATTTCTTCAATATCAACGCCGATTCCTTCATGACCGCGTTTTGCAAGTTCATTCATGACGTCATGGCCGAGCTGGCCTTTTACACCTGTTACAAATACTCTCATAATGGTTCTCCTTTTTTCTGATTTTGTTATCGTTATGTTTTGTCTGTCTCTTGTTTTTCAGTCTGATTTTCTGTTTGTACCATGAGTATAAAGGATGACGTTATGTCATGGTCAAGCACTTTTTTCAAAAACTGCCCCGGATTTTTCTTCCGGGGCAGTTTTCTTCAACGCTGTTCGCTTTTATTTGTCGATATATTTTCCGTTCATCACATCCATCAGATACTGGCCGTACTGATTTTTCTTCAGTGGCTCGATGTCGGTCAGAAGCTGGTCTTTGCCGATCCAGCCGTTCAGGTAACCGATCTCCTCGAGGCACGCAATCTTGCGGTGCTGATGGGTCTCGATGGTTTTTACGAAGTTGGTTGCCTCTACCAGGCTCTCATGTGTACCGGTATCCAGCCAGGTGAATCCCTGTCCGAGAAGCTCAACGTTCAGGCTACCGTCTTCCAGATAGATCCGGTTCAGGTCGGTGATCTCAAGTTCTCCGCGCGGTGACGGTTTCAGGTTCTTTGCATACTCTACGACTTTGTTGTCATAGAAGTACAGACCTGTAACACAATAGTTTGATTTCGGTTTCTCCGGTTTCTCTTCGATAGAGATGGCTTTTCCCTCGGAGTCAAATTCTACGATTCCGAAACGCTCCGGATCATCTACATAATAGCCGAATACGGTTGCGCCTTTTCCGGTCTCAGCGTTTTCTACTGCTGCTTTCAGGCGTTTGTTCAGACCGTGTCCGAAGAAGATATTGTCGCCGAGCACCATGGCAACGGAATCATCCCCGATGAACTCCTCGCCGATGATGAAGGCCTGTGCCAGTCCGTCCGGGCTTGGCTGTACCTTGTAGGAAAGCTGTACACCGAACTGATGGCCGTCACCGAGCAGTGCCTCGAAACGCGGGGTGTCCTGCGGGGTGGAGATGATCAGGATGTCGCGGATGCCTGCATTCATAAGAACAGACAGCGGATAATAGATCATCGGCTTGTCATAGATCGGGAGAAGCTGTTTCGATGTTACCATAGTTAACGGATAAAGACGTGTGCCGGAACCTCCGGCAAGTACGATACCTTTCATAATTCGTTACTCCTTTTTCGTATATGATACCTCTAGTATAACCTCATTCCCGGAAACGCGTCAACCCGTATCGTAACGTAACCGTTACTGTTCACTCAGCAGTGAAACACTTGCTGTTTCGCTGCGTAAGAACATG
>ERZ840057.1802-NODE-1802-length-16441-cov-16.581289_pt1 | contig 16441 bp, 19 predicted proteins | sample MGYA00519907_ERZ840057 | MGnify/ENA primary metagenome ERZ840057 (study PRJEB31850, sample SAMEA3708862) | human gut metagenome | biome: human gut; feature: human-associated habitat; material: faeces | place: China | collected 2014 ...
TAGCTATGGACTTTGGCTTTGCCATAAGTCCTAACCCCCTATGAGTTTTGACATTTTATCAAAACTCGGGGGCTCTGCGAGGCAATAAATTTTATCTCACAGAGCTAAAATTTATTAAATTAACTCGCTACAAAATTTATATTTGCTAATCACAAATACGAATTTGTTCTCGTTAATTTGTTGTTGCAACATAGTAGATTATTTTTGTATAGTTGCAACAATTATTTTGCTTTTTCTTCGCAGAATTTTACTGGCTTAACACCTACTGAAATAGCAATAGGCTCTTTTGTATATATTACACTATCATTACTCTCATCTGGAATATAGTCAAATGCAGTATCTATTTCAGCTTTTAATCTTTCAAACTCTGGTCTATAATTACCAGTTTTTGCACTTATTCCAGCATCCTGGTAATAATCTACTATCTCATAACCTTTAAATTTACAAAAAGTTTCTAATCGTTCCTTTTGTTCTGGAAGACTAAAGCCGTTCCCTTGCTTGATCCTCTGTTGAAACTCTCATATACAATCCACATTTTTTCTTTTCTTCGTTCAATTTTCAAACCTCCTAACAAAAAAGAGACATCAAAGTACACAAGTACCGTTGACATCTCTTATATGTAAGATTAGTTCTCTCTAATTTTCTAATGCTACCATTGATAAAAGTAGGAGTAACTTTAGAAAATTCACATATAAATTCAAGTCTCTGTTTTAGACATTCTTCAAATTGTAATTCTTGTTTAATTATTTTCAATTTATACACCATCCTTTCGTTTGGATGATTTTAATATTGTTTTTAGACAACAAAAAAATCAACCAGATTTATTTTCTGATTGATTTTTGTATTTATCTGTTTTATTAGTTCGAACAGATACGTCATTGGTGCAGATGAAGGGACTCGAACCCCCACGCCGTTGGCACTGGTTCCTAAGACCAGCGCGTCTACCAGTTCCGCCACATCTGCGTATTTCTTATTGACAATATTTATAATAGCACATTTCACATTTCTTTGTCAATAGAAATTAGCAAAAAAAATTTAAAAAAACGGAAAATATTAAGAAAGTATTTAAATTAATTATATTTATCAATTTACTATTAAATTTGTTGACTTTTAAAAAAATAAAATGATATAATTAGACAAAAAACAAAAGAGGAAGGGATAAAAATGAAAAAAAATACACACAAAAAAATACTAGCAATAGCACTAATATTAATGATAGTAACTATTTTACCAAACATAGTAAAAGCAGAAAACACAACATCAACCACAACAAAAACAACAAACAATTCAAGCACAGCCACAAAATCAAATATAGCAACATTATCAGACTTTGGAATAAAACCACATGATTTTTCAGGATTTAAACCAAATACATTAAAATATTCAGTCGATGTACCAAGTGACACAGAAACAGTAGAAATATATGCTGTAAAAGGACAAAGTGGACAATTAGTAGCAGGTACAGGTATAAAAAAATTAAAAGATGGAGCAAACACTTTTGAAGTAGTAGTAACTGCTGAAGATGGAAAAACAAAGAATACATATACATTAACAATAAATAGAAAAAGTAACGAAAGCTCAGAAAATACTCAAAAAAGTGATACAAATAATTCAATACAAGAAAATATTACAGAAAGTCAGGAAAATCAAACATCAAATGAATTAATAGAAGAAAATGAACAAACAACAAATACTCAAAAACAAAATGAAGTGGAAGAACCAAAAAATATTCAAAACAATTCTCAAATAAAAGAAACAGTACAAAATAGTAATAAAAAGTCAATACTTATATTAGGTGCAGTTATAATAATTGCAGTAGTTGCAATTGTAGTAGTTATAATTAAAAGAGATAAAGAACAAGAAGAAAGGATACCTTTAATAGAAGAATTCAATAAAGAAAAAGTAGGTCCACTAGAAAACAAAGAAGAGTATAAAACAAAAAGAAAAAGACATGCAAAGGGAAAAAGATTTAAATAAGATGTAAATTAGGGAATAAAAAATTCCCTAAAATTTTCTTAAAAAAAGCAAATTTATGTTTGACATTTTTTTGTTTGTATGATATTATGTACAAAAATGAGAATGGAGTGATTAATATGCCAAGAAAAAGACCAGAATTAAATGTAAGAGAAAAAGCTATATTAAGATATATTGAAAAACAAATTATGAATGTAGGATACCCACCATCAGTAAGAGAAATAGGAAAAGCCGTTGGATTAAGCTCAACAGCTACAGTACACGGATATTTAGCAAGACTAGAAGACAAAGGATATATTAAAAAACAAGACAAAAAAGGAAGAACATTAAGACTATTAAAAGGAACAGACGGAGAATCAAAAAAGACATCTTCAAAAGATTTTTACACACAAAAAGAATTAGTAGAAGTACCTGTAGTAGGAAAAATAACAGCAGGTATGCCTATTTTAGCTGTTGAAAATGTTACAGACACATTTCCAATTCCAATCGACTTTGTTGGTAATTCTGACTGTTTCATGCTTACAGTTAGAGGTGAAAGCATGATAGAAGCAGGAATTCTAGATGGAGATTACATATTAGTAAGAAAACAAAACAATGCAAATAATGGAGAAATTGTTGTTGCATTAATAGAAGATGAAGCAACAGTAAAAACATTTTACAAAGAAACAGATCACATAAGATTACAACCTGAAAATAGTACAATGGACCCAATAATAGTTCCAAACTGTGAAATCCTAGGAAAAGTATGTGGCGTGTTTAGAAAAATGTAACAAAATAAAATAGGGAGAAAAAATGATAAAAAGAGTTATATTTGATATTGATAATACATTAATGCCATGGAAAAAAGAGTATGATAATGAAATAGGTATAGTTTTAAAAGAACTAGGTATAGAATATACAGAAGAAGAAAATAAAAAAATAAGAAAAGCTTTAATAGAATATGAAAATAATTATTACACATTTAATACAAAATTAATGATTGATTTCATTAATAAATATACAAAGAAAAATTATCCAGAAGAACTTATTGAAATGCTAATTAATAGGTGGTCAAAATGTGCACCAGAAAAATTACCAGAGTCAACCATAAATGTATTAGAATATACTAAAAGCAAATACGAAGTTGTTGTTTTAACAGATTGGTATAAAGATCAACAAGTAAAAAGATTAGAAAAAGCAAAAATTTTAAAATATTTTCAAGAAGTATATGGTGCAGAAAATACAAAAAGAAAACCATTTAAAGAAGCATTTCTGCAAGCAATTGGAGAAAATAAACCTGAAGAATGTATAGTTATAGGAGATGACTTTCAAAGAGATATAGAAGGAGCACTAAAAGCAGGGCTACAAGCTATTTATTATAACCCTAACAACACAGAACAAAGCAAAAAAATATCTTTTTATAATCTTAAGAATAATGAAGAAACAAAGCAAATTAAATATTATACTATTTCAGAATTAAAAGAAATTATGAACATTTTATAAAAGTTCACAAAAAATTCACAGAAAGTTTGAAATAAAAATATTGACAAATGACACAGTGTCACTTATAATATATGACACAGTGTCATTTTTGGCTTTGAACAGAAAATTTGTAAAAAGCCTTAATAAAAAATTGAAATTGTATTTAACCAGAATATAAAGAATGTAAAAAGGTGGTGATAATATGCCAAAAGAAACATTTTTAAAATTACCAGAAGAAAAGAAACACAAAATAATAAAAGCAGCAAAAAAAGAATTTGAAAGAGTACCATTTGAACAAACCTCTATAAAAAATATAGCAAATGATGCAGAAATTGCAAGAGGAAGCTTCTATCAATATTTTGAAAGCAAGGAAGACTTATTGCGGATATATTTTAAATGCACATTTTAAAGAAATGAATGCACAAATGCAAGAAAATATAATAAAATTTAAAGGAGATATATTCAAAATATTTATATCAATGTACGATTGTGTAGACAATAATTTAATAAAAGACGAAGATATGAAGTTTTATAGAAGTATATTTGAAAATTTAAAAACAAGCGAAGATAGTAAAATTTTTAAAAAATTTGTGGATGAAAGACCAAAAAAAATAAAAGACTTTTACGAATACATAGATACTTCAAAGTTAAAGGTAAACTCAAAAGAAGAATTTGAAATAGTAGAAAAGATTCTATTTACAGTAACAACTAAGGCTATTGTAATGCGATTTAAATATGCTTCAAAAGAAGAGGCTAGGAAAAATTATTTAAAGCAAATTGAATATTTAAAATATGGAATGTACCGAACAGAAACTTAAATTTAGCATCCAAAATTTTGAATGACGATGAACAAAAAGAAGTATAGTGAAGGGAGAAAAGAATGTTTAAAGTATTAAAAAATTTAAAAGAATCATGGATATCAGTAATTGCAATTGTTTTATTATTAATAGTTCAAGCAGCAGGTGATTTAACATTACCAGATTACACATCAAAAATAGTAAATGTAGGTATCCAAAATGGTGGAATAGAAAATGTAGCACCAGAAGTTATAAGAAAATCAGAAATGGAAAATTTATTAATTTTTACTGATGATGACGATAAAATTTTATCATCATATGAAGAAATATCAAAAGAAAATTTAGAAAATTCTGAGTATGAAAAATTAGTAAAAAAATATCCAGCATTAGAAAATGAAGTTTTATATAAAATTAAAAAATTAAGTAGTAGTGAACAAGAAGATTTAGATTCATTAATGGCAAAACCACTAATGATGTTAAGTACACTAGAAAATGAAGAAACATCAGAACAAATGAAACAACAAATGTTAGAGCAAATGTCAGCAAGTGCACAAACCCAAGTGAATGCTCAAATGTCAGAACAACAAAAATCAGCAATGCAAAATATGAGTTTAATGGAAATAATTAAACAAATGCCAAAAGAACAATTAGACAAAATGCTAGAGACAGTAAATCAAAAGCTAGACGACATGCAAGAAAGTATATTAGAGCAAGCAGCAATACAAGAAGTAAAAAATGAATATAAAGCAATAGGAATAGATACAGATAGTTTACAAAATCAATATATAATAATTTCAGGACTAAAAATGTTAGGAATATCATTAGCAATTATGGTATCTGCAATATCAATTATGTGTTTATCTGCAAGAGTTGCAGCAAGACTTGCAAAAACACTTAGAGAAAAAGTATTCAAAAAAGTATTAAACTTTTCAAACAAGGAATTTTCTGAATACAGCACAGCATCATTAATAACACGTTCAACAAATGATATTCAACAAATACAAGGTTTAATTGCAATTTTATTTAGAGTTGTAGTATATGCACCAATCATTGGTATTGGAGGATTTTTAAGAGTATTAAATCAAAGTGATAACTCAATGGCATGGATAATAGGAGTAGCAATTTTAGCAATATTATTTGTAGTAGCAACACTATTTATTATAGCAATGCCAAGATTTAAAAAATTACAACAATTAATAGATAAATTAAATTTGGTTGCAAGAGAAATATTAACAGGTTTACCAGTAATAAGAGCATTTAATACAGAGAAAAAAGAAGAAAAAAGATTTGATAAAGCAAATATAGATTTAACAAAAACTAACCTTTTTGTTAATAGAGCAATGAGCTTTATGATGCCAATATTAATGCTAATAATGAATGGTATTTCCTTATTGATTGTATGGGTTGGAGCACATGGAATAGATAATGGAACAATGCAAGTTGGTAATATGATGGCATTTATTCAATACACAATGCAAATTGTAATGAGCTTCTTAATGATATCAATGGTATCAATAATGCTACCAAGGGCATCTGTATCAGCTAACCGTATAAATGAAATAATAGAAACAGATGAAACTATAAAAGATAGCGAAGAACCTAAAAAATTAAATCCAAGCAAAAAAGGATTTGTTGAATTTAAAAATGTATCATTTAGATATCCAGACAGTGATGAAGAAGTTTTAAGTGACATATCATTTACAGCTAAACCTGGAAAAACAACAGCAATAATTGGAAGTACAGGAAGTGGAAAATCAACAATAGTTAATTTAATACCTAGATTTTATGATGTAACATCAGGAAATCTTTTAATAGATGGTGTTGACATTAAAGATATAGCAAATAAAGATTTAAGAAAGATTATAGGTTTTGTTCCACAAAAAGGAATATTATTCTCTGGAACAATAGAATCAAATATAAAATATGGAAATCCAAATATGTCAGATGAGCAAATGATAGAAGCTGCACAAATAGCACAAGCAACAGAATTTATTGAATCAAAACCAGAAAAATATCAAGAGCCAATTGCACAAGGTGGAAGCAATGTATCTGGAGGTCAAAAACAAAGACTATCAATAGCAAGAGCCATTGCAATTGACCCAGAAATATTAGTATTTGACGATAGCTTCTCTGCACTTGATTTCAAAACAGATAGTATCTTAAGATCAGAACTTGCTAAAAAGACAAAAGACAAAACAGTAATTATAGTAGCACAAAGAATTAATACAATATTAAATGCAGACCAAATTATAGTATTAGAAGATGGAAAAGTTGTAGGTAATGGAACACATGAAGAGTTACTTAAAAATAACGAAATATATAAACAAATAGCACTATCACAACTTTCTGCAGAGGAACTAAATATACAAGAATCAAATTCAACAGAAAAAGAATTGGAAGGAGGTAAAGAACATGAGTAATAATGAAACAACAAATAAACCTCCAAGAATGAGAGGACATGGACCAATGGGTGGACCTGGAGGTCGTGGACCAGTAGAAAAAGCAAAAGATGTAAAAGGAACAACAAAAAAACTAGGTCAAAGACTATCAAGTTACAAAATAGCAATAATAATTGTAATGATATTTGCAATAGGAAGTACAATATTTAGTATTGTAGGACCAAAAATTCTAGGAAATGCAACAACAGAAATATATACAGGGCTAATGAACAAAATCAACCGAACAGGTGGAATCGACTTTGCAAAAATTGGTAAAATAATATTATTTGCATTAGGACTATATGGTGTAAGTGCATTATTCTCAATGATACAAAGTTATATCATGGCAGGAGTTGCACAAAAGGTAACTTATAAAATCAGAAATGAATTAACAGAAAAAATAAACAAATTACCAATGAAATATTTTGATAAAAGAACAAATGGAGAAGTGTTATCAATAATAACAAATGATGTAGATACATTAAGTACAGGACTAAATCAAAGTATAACACAAATTATAACATCAATATTTACAATTATAGGAATATTAGTAATGATGATTTCGATAAGCTGGGAAATGACAATAGTAAGTTTATTAATATTACCAATATCAGGTGTAATACTTAAAAAAGTAATAGGAAAATCACAAAAATACTTTGTAAAACAACAAGAATATCTAGGTCACGTAAACGGTCAAGTTGAAGAAGTATATGGTGGACACAATATAGTTAAAGTTTTTGGAAGAGAAGAACAAGCAATAAAAGAATTTGAAAAAGAAAACGAAGAATTATACAAATCAGGATGGCGTTCACAATTTTTATCAGGTTTAATGCATCCATTAATGAACTTTGTTGGAAATGTAGGATATGTTGCAGTTGCAATTTTAGGTGGATATTTTGCAGTAAAAGGTAGAATCACAGTAGGTAATATTCAAAGTTTTATACAATATAATAAACAATTTACACAGCCAATAGGCCAAGTTGCACAAATATCAAGTACAATACAATCAATGATAGCAGCTGCTGAAAGAATATTTGAATTTTTGGAAGAGCCAGAAGAAGTAGAAGATGTAAAAAATCCAGTATCAACAGAAGGATTAAAAGGAAACATAGAATTTAAAAATGTCCATTTTGGGTATGATCCAGAAAAAATAATAATAAATGACTTTAATGCCAAAGTTAAAGATGGACAAAAAATAGCTATTGTTGGACCAACAGGAGCTGGAAAAACAACAATGGTAAAATTGTTAATGAGATTTTACGACGTAAATAGTGGAGAAATTTTATTAGATGGCCATAACATAAAAGACTTCAAACGTGGAGAACTTAGAAAAATGTTTGGAATGGTCCTTCAAGATACATGGCTATTTGGAGGAACTATAAAGGAAAATATTAAATATAGTAAACCAGAGGCAACAGATTCAGATGTAATAAAAGCTGCAAAAGCAGCACACATACATCATTATATAAAAACACTATCAAAAGGATATGACGCAAAAATTAACGAAGAATCAACAAACATATCAGCAGGTCAAAAACAATTACTAACAATTGCAAGAGTTATACTTGCAGACCCTAAAATATTAATTTTAGACGAAGCAACAAGTTCAATAGATACAAGAACAGAACAGCAAATTCAAGCAGCCATGGATAATCTAATGGAGGGAAGAACAAGCTTTATAATAGCTCATAGATTATCTACAATAAAAAATGCAGATTTAATTTTAGTTATGGATCATGGAGACATAGTAGAACAAGGAACACACGAAGAACTACTTGCCAAAGGTGAAAGCGGATTCTATTATAAATTATATAACTCTCAATTTGAAGATGTCCAATAGGGACGGTTCTTTTTGGACACATGTTAATTTGATAATTAATAAATAAAATAGCTACAGTTTAATAAGTTTTATATGCTTATCAAACCGTGGCTATTTAACTTTTTATTGAATTATTCATCATATTCGTAGCTTGAACACATTGATTCATCAGGCTTTTGAGTATCACAATCTTCAATAGGTGACACTTGAATTTCAGCTAATTCACAACCATTTTCTAAGTCGTTATATTTACAACTTGTTACACTACAACATATTTTTTGATTTTTATCCATACCAAGACCTCCAATAAAAATAGAATGAATTTAATTATGCAATTATTTTTAAATTTTATAATTATAATTTTAAATATTAAAAACAATTTTCAAATTCTATATTAGTATGTATAAAAAATAAAAAAATATACAAAATCAAAATATTTCAGTATGTGACTTTTTATTGTATTTCTTGCAATATTTTTTTGTTTATGATAATATAAACAAAATCAAGAGATATAGAAAAATATTAAGAGGCAAAATAATGAAAATAGAATATAAAAATATAAATGAAGCATTAAATTTTTATGATATAATTGAGGAAAAATATAAAGAAAAATGCTACCAATGTATAGAAAAAATAAATGAAAGTACTGAAATTTCAAGAAAATTCAATAAAATATATGAAAATTTATTTAAAAAATTAGGAGAGTAAAAATGAGTGATAATGAATTAGAAAAAATATATAATGAATGTATTGAATATAGTAATAAAATAAAAAATCCAATATTAAGGGAAGTAGTACAAAAAATATATAATGATAATAAAGAAAAATTAATAAATAAACCTGCAACACCAGGTTCTCATCATTACTTTAAAGGGGGATTATTATATCATTTATATAGTGTTACCAAAAATTCTGTTGCAATATGTAAGTTATATCCAAAATTAGAAGTTGATATTGATTTAGTTTTATTTGGAGCGTTAACACATGATATAGGGAAAATAAATGATTTTAATGACTTTATAGAAGATGAAAATTATAATCCTGAAACTGGTAACAGTTTTGCTTTATTAGGCCATTCATATGAAGGAACTCATATAGTAGAAAATTATTTATCAAATTATAAAATGGATGAACAATTTAAAAATCAGGTACTTCATATGATAGGTAGTCATATGAACGAATATAGTGAATGGGGAGCGCTAGTTTTACCTAAAATGTTAGAGGTAATAATAATAAATTATGCAGATAGTATGGATGCGTATTTTGAACCTGCACATAATATTATTAAAAATGCCAATCCAGGAGAATTATATAAAGTTGGAAATGCACCAAGACCTTATTACAAATCATTAAATGTTTATTACAATAAATTGGAGGACAAACGATGAAATTAACAAGTGATAAAGCATTAAAAATGCTGGAAGAAACACGAAAAGATTTTGAAAATCAAGGATGGAAAGACCATTCAATATGTGTTGGCAAATCAGCAGGTAAAATAGCTGAAGCATTAAATAAAAAAGAATGAATTTAGATGTTATACCATAAGGAAACATATAAATTAAAAGAATATTTTAATAATTTGCTGGGCTATAATTTATATGATTTATTTCCAAAAATAAAAGAAAATTTATAGGAGAAAAAAATGGAAAAATATTTTAGTAATAAAGATTATAGAATGTTATACTACGACAGTTTTTTTAAAACATTTGCAAATAGTATATATGCAGTATTTACGCCAGTTATTTTATATAAAGCAGGTGTAAGTATAACAATGATAATATTTATATTTATGGTACAATTCCTTGTTATGGGAATATTTTCACCACTTGCAGCAACACTATCAAAAACAATAGGAGCAGCAAATACAAAATTTTTAAGTTACATATTAAAGAGCATAAGTCTATTGCTTGTGCTAATAGTTGATACAAATATATATTACTATTTGGCAATTTCTATTATCCAAGGTTTAAGTGGAGCAGCAAATAATCCATTAAACACATATATTCCAAGTAAAATTGTTAATGAAAAGTTTAGAGGTAGATTTAATAGTTGCTCATATATTTTAAGATGCTTTTCTAGCATTGTAGGATATGCATTTGCAGGAACATTTTTAATAAAAAATAACAATTTGATTATAGTATTAACAGTACTTATATCTTATTTTATTGCATATGTTGCACTATTACAAATAGATAGAAATAAACTACAATATGAAGTTGTTAGCCCATTTAAAGAAAGTTATAAATATCTATTTAAAAAAGGCGAAAATGAAAAATTAAAATTAGTAAGTGGTTTAAGAAGTTTTATAATAATAGAAAGATTAATAGCTGTTCCTTTATATTTATATATATCTTTAAATAATTTAAAAACTTTCACATCACTTTATATAATTTCTACAATAATAGAATTATTAAGTTTATTTATAACAGGTGAAAAATTAGACAAAAACCATGAAAAAACATTTAATATTATATCAACAATAAGAGGAATTACAACAACCATATTCTTATTTGCTAAGAATATGTATATATTAATGATAAATCAATCAATGTATAAATTAATTGATGATGTATATGATTCTTCATATTGTGCGCTGCAACAGAGTAAAGTTGAAAATGACAATAAAGATACAATGCTGCTTTCTATTGTACATGAAATGAGTTTGTGTTTTTGGGAATTTGTTGTTTTATTTGTGTTTATGATAATTAGCGTAGTAAATGCAGATGCAACATTTAAAGTTATGTTTTTATGTTCATTATGGGTAGTTTTTTTAAATGCTATATTAATTAAAAAATGGAATAAATAAAATTATAGTAATAGAATCTTGTACAAAATCAGAAATATTGTATAATTATATTAATAATTTAAAAAATAAAAAAATTAAAATGTATTGTTTATCTGGAATGAAATTTTCATTTCATTTAAAAGCAAAGCAAACATTTATAGATAAATATTATGGTAATGATATCGAAGTTATATCAACTTCAGAACAAGAATTAAAACTTAAAGGTATAAGAGTACTTGCAAAACTTAATAATTGTAAATTAAATGAAATTTTATTTATAGATGATAATTTGGATGTTATTGCATTATTAGAAAAAAATGGCATAAAAGCAATACATGTAGATAATATAAGTTAGGAGTATAATTTGTGAAATTAACAACAAAAAATTAAAATTTATTATTTATAGCAACTATGAGATATTGTAAATAAGAAAAACTGGAATGAAATATATAATTACATAAAAGAAACTTTAAACTAAGTACAAAAAATCCTATTGCAATGAAAATATCCCTCTGTTATACAGGGGGATATTTAATTAACAATTTTCTGAATCAGTATTAGAAGAATGTTCACAAATTTCAGGAGGTTCTTTAAAACTCAAATACCAATTAATTCCATTTTGATTTTCTTTAATATAATTTTGTCTCTTTTGAAGTTCTTCAAAAGTTTTGGGAGCAGAAACAATAACAGGTTGCCCAGGCATCCAATTAGCAGCAGTAGAGCCTTTACTACAGTCAGCCATTTGTAAAGCCTGAATAGTCCTTATAATTTCAGGAATAAATCTACCAACATTCAAAGGATAAACAAAAATAGTTCTAACAATTCCCTTATCATCAATAATAAAAACATTTCTAACAGTTTCTGTTGTACTTACATCATTTGAAATCATACCATATTTTCTGGCAATTTGACCATTTCCGTTGTACACACTGGCGTCCCAGTATGTTCAAGTTTCAAGAATTGAAAAACTTGAAACAAAAATATATATTTTTTATTAATAAAATGATATAATGAGAAAAATTTAATAAAGGGGAATGAATTAATAAAATGTTAAATGATAATAAAAAAATAAAAATGTTTTATATAAGTCTATGTATTTTAGTATTATTAATTTTAGTAGGAATTTACTTTATCTTTTTTAATCAGCAAAAGAACAATAATAATAAAGAGAACATAAATGAAAATATAGAATCTAATCAATTAGAAAATAATAATAACATAATAGAAGAAACAGAAGTAAAACATACAAAAAATTATAGTAGTGAGACTAAAATTGCCTATCAAAACGAAAATGATAAAGAAAATAGTACATTTGTATATTTGAATGAGAATAATAAAAATGATTATAAATGGAATGATTACATATTTGAAAATAAAATAATTTTAACAACTATGCCAGACATTGATTTTACACAATTTGAAGAATTGGAAGAAAATTTTTATACTTTAAAGATAACCGATAGTAAAATCTATAATGAATTTGCAGAAAAATATAATTTTAAAAAGCTAAATGAAAGTGATTTTGATAATATTTTTGCACAAATTATTGTTATGAAAGATACTGATAGTTTAATAAAATATGGGGATGTAATAAAAGGAGAAGAATTTATAGCAGACGGTAATGTAAATTATACTTTACCTGTATCAAAAGGTGGAATAATTGATACATCAGAACCTTTTAAATCTTCTTGTATAATAGCTTATCTTCCAAACTATATGATGAGTAATGATTATTTTGATGTAATAGTACAAAACGAAAAGATAAAAGTAAATAAAGAAACTGCACTAAATACAGCTAAAACTTATTTGAAAAATTTAAAATATAAAGGATGTACTAATTTTTCTTATCTAAATTATATTAGAGTTGTAAAAGCATATAAAAATGATTTCTTGAGCATAGATGATAAAGAAAATCCTAAGGAAGATACCAATAAAAAATATACTGTTTGGAAAGTATTATCGTATTCTGAAGAAGATCCTTGTACTTCAGCTATTTTATATATTGATGCTAATACAGGAAAAATAATTGGTGGAAAAATAAATTATGCAACGGATTAGTTCTCAAATATCAAAAATTATATGGTTTATAATAGTTGCAAATAATGCAAAAAAATAAAATATTAAGATGTTTTGGAGATAAAATAATGGAAAAAATAAAAAAATATATTCCGAAAATTATATTATTAGATACTATACTTTATACACTAATAATGGTTGCAGTATATTTTATATTATCTTTCTTTAAATTAATGTTTAGAGAATGGATATATATAGTATCCGCTATAATAATTATAGGTGGTTTTGTTGCTGGTATAATACAATTAGTCTTAAAAATAAAGGAAAATGTTTTGAGAAATGTTTTAATAGGAATAGTTATTATTTTATTGTTACTATTAACTCCAGCAATTTTCTTTTTAGGAGCATTTAGTTATACGCCTGAACATATTGTCAGAAAAGATGGAAAGAATTATGTAGCATATGTAAATGGATTTTTAAGAACATATGTGTCTTATTATGATTATAAAAACATATTTGTAGTCGGAAATCAAAAAAGAATAGAAGAAGACTATGGTAAAGGTGGATTTGATCCAATAGAAAATAAATTTGGAAACAAATATGATGTTGAAATGACCACATATTATGACAAAGATGGAAATGTTGTTAGTAGAGAAAATACAAAATCAGATAATCAAATACAAGAAACAGAAATAGAAAATATTACTAATAACATAGAAGAAACTTATAATGGAATTATAACTAATGTAAATTCTAATAGTATTGTTTTTGAAGATAAGTCAAGAAATAAAAAATATTCTATTGATGTAAATAGTTCTTTGAATTTTATAAATGGAAGAACAAATGAAAAAGTATATTATGATGAAATGAAAATTGGATATTACATAGATACATATACATATAAAAAATCAAAGGCAATTAGCATATTAAGTAACATAAAGGGAGAAACGTTAAGAAAAGAATTGATTAAAAACTTAACATTAGAAGGTTCACCTTATTTAACAGTTTCTCCAATAGGTACAAATATAGAAATAATAAATAGTAATAAAGCAATATTAACTATAACTTTTGAAGATTTACTACCTGATTATAATGTAGATGGTGGAAAATTTGAAATGAAAGTAGAAATAAATCCTAATACAGTAATAGAGCGTAAAAGCGGAAGGAATAAGATAGAACAATTAAAAAATGCAGATTTAAGTATTATAAAAATAAGACTAGACAAAAATACTATTAATAACGAAATTCCTATTGCTACATATTTTATGTCTAGTGATGGAAATTAAATATATAAATAAAATATCGAATTGCAGGAGGAAAATATTCCTCCTTTTTTTGATAAATTAAAAAAAAGTGTTACTTTTTCTGTAATTTTATCAATATATAAATGTAAGATATCTTAAAATATAAAAAGGAGTTTAGATCTAAATTGAATAGTTGTAAAGAAATAAAGTATTATATAAAAAATAATGAACTTGATTTAGAAAAAATAATAAATGAATATTCATCTTATACTGCTACGATTATAGATAATATGGCAAGAAATAGTTTGAATGATGAGGATAAAGAAGAAATAGTTTCTGAAGTATTTTTTATATTATGGAAGAATAAAAACAAACTAAATGTTAATAAATACTTAAGTTCATATATTGCAGGAATAACAAGAAATGTAGTAAAAGAATATTTAAGAAAAATCAAAATTAATTTTAATATTTCTGATTATGAAAATAGTTTATATAATTATGATAAAATTGACCTTCTTGATGAGAATGTAGAAGAAATTAGTAAAATAGAAGAGAAACTAAAAAATATGAAGAAAATTGATAAAACAATATTTTTAGATTTTTATTATTCTTCTAAATCAATAAAAGATATAGCTAAAGAACAAAAGATTTCTGAATTTTGTGTAAAGCAAAGGCTATACAGAATTAGAAATAAAATAAGAAAAGAGGAAAATTAAATGGATAATAATAAGATTTTTGAAAAAGTTAAAATGAAAATAGCTATATCTAATGTAAAAGAGGAGGATATAGTTATGAATAAAAGAAAATTAAATATAGGAAAAGGTATAGGAATAGCAGCATGTGTTGTTCTTTCAACGACAGGAGCTGTATTGGCTACAACACAAATCTTTAATAAATTTGGGGCAAATAGTAGTGATGGTATTCAAACTGCTATTGAAAATGGATATTATAGTGATATAAATACAGAATACAAAGAAGCAAATGGAATTAGTACAAGTATAGAATCATTTTTGATAGATAATGATAATTTTGATATGAATTTTAATATAAAATTTGATGACAGTTATAGTTTACAAGATATGTTAGCAAATGATGGAAGAATAGATATAATGGATTTAAAAGTAGTAAATGAAAAAAATGAAAAAGTTTTTGCAACAAGAGAACTTGAAACTGAAGAAATAATTGCGTTACATTTGACAGAACAAGACGCAAGAGATAAATATGATAGTTATAATGGTTCATATAGTGAAACAAGTCAAAAGGTAAATGATAATGAAATTAAATATTATTTAACAGCAACAGGAAATCCAGTAGAATTTCCTACATCTCAAAAATTAAAAGTAACATTTAATAAAATAAGAAATAGCTATTGGGAAAAAGGTAAAGAAAAATATAGAGTTTATGAAGGTGAATGGAGTTATGAAATAGATGTACCAAGTAAAATGGCACAATCTAATATAGTTCAATATAAATTAGTTTCTATTAGTGATGAAAGTTATAAATTTGATAGTGCTAGAGTTTCAAATACAGCATTTAAAATTTATTTAAGTAATTGCAATGGCATTGCTCATAACGAAAATGAATGTGTTGAGACATCTGACGGAAGAAAATTTTATCCAGCAGGTAGATCAGATGGAGATGGAATGATAAGTGTTAAAGAAGATGGAGTCGTAAGATATTATAATACATTTAATTTAACAAATTATGATGCGACAGATAACTTAAAAGTACATTTGTTTAAAGAAAATGGAGATGAGATAATTGTTGAATTAACAAAGGAAAGATAGTTTAATAAAAAAATTTAGGCAGATAATTGATTGAAAATTATCTGCTTTTATGATATAAAAAAGACAAATAGTAATTTTTTGTTATGATTGGAGGAATTTAAAATGAGAAAAATATGGAAG
>ERZ840057.1803-NODE-1803-length-16437-cov-3.346783_pt1 | contig 16437 bp, 8 predicted proteins | sample MGYA00519907_ERZ840057 | MGnify/ENA primary metagenome ERZ840057 (study PRJEB31850, sample SAMEA3708862) | human gut metagenome | biome: human gut; feature: human-associated habitat; material: faeces | place: China | collected 2014 ...
TTTCTCGGATTTTGATAATGAAATACTGCCCCGAAAGTGGCGAAGAACCCGAAAACTTTTATTAATAAGAAATCTCGTTCACATAGGCACGTTGGCCTTCCATATAGCTCACCCCAATCAAGTGCCCATCAAGGAAGAGAGCGATCTCCTCTATAACACATACCCTAAATCGTTCGTTATATGACGTAGACTATCAAAGGTTTCCACCGGGCTCGCAATCAAACAAACTTCTCCCTCTTCTGCAAGTTCAGAAGCCCGATCAGCATCCAGATGGTACTGGCAACCAGGAGGAAGATGCGACTTTTGATGATGATGCTTTCCCAGATGACCGGCAGGGAATTGCGGGGGATGGAGAAAGGATTGAGGAGGATATTCCAAAAAGAACGCTCAATAAGAGGCGTATTGCTGAAGATCAACAGGGCGATGCCGATGATAATCATCAAAACGGCAGTTCCGTTACCACTGCGGGTAATGGTGGAAAACATGAAGGCGAGGTTCCCGAAAAAAAGGATCGGGAACATCAGCTGAGCCGACATCTCAAGAAGGTTGACAGGATAAAGCAAGAGCGTAGCCAACCAGGAAAAGACGATCAGGATCACGAAGATCGCCACGTAGATCATCAGTAGACGGACACCCCATACCTTATATTTATAGTCGGGGATGCCGAAAAGGATTTCCAGTATCCGGCTATCCTCATCGTTCTGGATACCAAAAACAGCAGGATAGAACACCAACAGGACACAGGGGAACATCAGGAGGTTGTAGACCACCCCTTCATTGACCTCCGATCGGCTCCAAGCAATCTGAAACATGAAATAGGCAAAGAACAGAAATGCCGCCAGGAGAAACCAGATGAATTTCCCGGCAAAGATAATCTTCAGGTTATATTTAACCAAGCGAGGCAAGAGATATATGAATTGTTTCAGTGTCATAATGATTTATGATTTGAGATTTATGATTTATGATTTATCATCGACGCATAAATCATAAATTATAAATCATAACTTTTTAAAGTTCTTTCAACAAGCAAAGATAAGCATCTTCCAAGTTCGGTTCCACTTGTACCGCTCCATCATACGGAGAGATGGTCGAGAGGTAACGAACCCGGATACGGTCGTCTTTTTGGATATGGTTGACGATCCGGGACTTATCCAATGCCTGTTCAAATTCTGTCTTACCGATATCGAACTGCCAGACCTTTCCGGCCGCCATGCCGACCATATCAACCGGATCGCCAAAATACTTTAGGCTGCCTTTGTTGATCACGACCACCTGGCTACATGAACTGGATATGTCTTCGATGATATGAGTAGAGAAGATCACGATACGATCCTTGCTCAACTCCACCAACAGGTTTCGGAAACGGATGCGTTCGCGCGGGTCGAGTCCGGCAGTAGGTTCGTCTACCACTAAAATACGTGGCAGGTGCAACAGAATCAGAGCGATACCGATACGTTGTTTCATACCGCCGGAGAAAGAACCGATTTTCTCATCTTTACGGTCGAACATATGGACGGCGCGGAGGACATACTCCAACCGCTCACGGCGCAGCTCGGGATTGACGAGGCCCTTCAAGATCGCCTGATAATCGAGAAATTCCCAAGATGACATATTCTCGTATGTCCCGAACTCCTGTGGCAGGAAACCGATCAGGCTCTGCAGTTCCTCCCGGTAGACACGCGTATCCAGTCCGTTGATCCAGATACTGCCGTAGCTCTGTTCCAAAATGCCGCAGATGATACGCATCAGGGTGGACTTACCTGCTCCGTTCGGTCCCAAGAGGCCGAACATACCTGTACGGATCTCGAACGATACGCCTCGGAGTGCCTTGAACGGCTGCCGACGTTTCCCGATCAGCGGAATACTTTTCACCATACGGAACCACGAACGACGCAGCCCGGCGAAACGTCCTTTTACACGCTCGATATTGATTTCCTTCTCATACAGATAGCCAGAAGTCACATAGATTGCTATGCAGAACGCCCACAACACCCCGATCGTCCCCACCAAGTTCGGATTATCCAATTTGCGGAACAGACCAAAAAGGATCAGTGAAGGAAGGCCCCAAAAGATGATCCGGTTAACGTATTTCACCGTCCGGCTTCCTGCAAACCGTCCATAGAGATATTCACGTACCTTGCGCCACAGGTAAAGCGTTGCGGTGTAGACTGCGAAAGAGAGAAGAAATATCCACAACCTGTTCCCGACAAAGAACCAGGTGAACCAGACGCCGAAACCTAACAGGACGAACTGCCAGCCCAGTTCCATAAAGAATCCTCTTTCTCGCGTCTGAAGCGGGATCGCAGAAGCACCAGTGGTATCCGCATAATCAGAGGAGGTATCAGGACTGATCTTTTGCGATCCCATGTCAGGCACGGGAACGGGACAGTCATCCGGCAATCCGGCAGGTATAAGGTAGTTTTTCCAAACCTAACCGTCGACGGATCAGCAGGCCACTCTTCCACTGGCGGCTGACACGTCCCGGCCAGTCGTATATCTTCACCAGGTTGCAGACGGATATATGGATGTCCGTCTCCGGATCGATCACCTTCGAACGGGCACGGCGGAGACTTGTCTGCATAAAATAGGTCACTCCCGGAATACCGGCCAACAACAACACCCCATAGACGGACTGCCACAGGAGGCCACCACCATAAAACCAGATACAGCCGGCTCCTGCCATAAAGAGCAAACCGTGCAGAACCCATACTTTCGCGGACAGTTCCTTGTACCATTGCAGCGTGTTTTCCAGTCCCATACAAACGGTAGGGATCAGGATCAGCGTCAACAATGCAGAGAAGGAAAGACCGCCGATCACAGTAATGGCAAACGGTGCACCGATCGCTCCGGCATACTCAGAGTTACCCATCGCCATCGGCAACATGGCTACGATCGTCGTGATGGAAGTAATTAGGATCGGGCGAATACGTGACAGCCCAGCCGTCATCAACGCCCTGTTGCGGCGATAACCTCGCCGGCGAAGAATGTTGGCATAATCGATCAGGATAATACCGTTGTTCACCACTACTCCCAGCAGGATCAGAAACCCGATCATCACGTTCGCATTGTTCAGCAGGCTGTTGCCCGTCAGCAACAACGCCAGCAGCGAACCGATCGCAGCCAGCGGGATGGAGAACAGCAGGACGAACGGCGTCACAAAGGACTCGAACACCGAAGCCAGGATCATAAAGATCAGGATAAAGGCAGCCAACAGCAGAAACTTGAAGTCGGCAAACATATCTTCCTCGTGAAACACTTCGACCGCCACGCCCGAAGGCAGGTTATAACCCGACACCAACTGGTCGATATCCGACCGGTAGCCTTCGAGGAGGTCTCTCGACTCTTCAACGTCGCGCGAGAAAGAATAGAACAACTCAATCTGCTTGTCCTGGTTCACACGGGTGACACGGGCACGCCCGCGGCCATAATTGACGGAGGCGATATCTTCCAGCCTGTGCAGGCTGCCGGAAGCGCTTGGTATATGCACTTCGCGCAGGTCGTCCACCGTCTTGTCCCGATTCTTGCCAGCCTCTTCCTCCTCTACCGTCCGGTTACGGATGATGATATCGTAGGTATCCTCCCCCACCTTGAAAGAAGTCCCGGACGAAATCTCCGGGTTCAGAGACGTGAGGCCGGAAGCTATGTTCTGGCGAGAGATATCGTAGGAGGTCAGCAGGATCGGGTCGAAACCGAGACGAATCTCCGGCTGCGGGCGACTGTAGGAGACACGGGTATTGCGGATGAACTCCTGTTCGTCGAGGTAATAGCGGAAATCCTCCGCCACCCGCTGCATAAGGTCAAAATCAGAGCCTTTGATCACAATGCGTTCGCGGTTCTCACCGATACCCAAAAGACGCATGAAGCTCCCCATGCCACCCATCATATCCCCGGAGCCGCCTCCCCCTCTGCTCCCACCGCTTCCGGCTTCAGAAAGTGATATTTCGGCGCCGTTGATGGTACGGAGGCGAGTTTGCACATCGGATTTAATGTCAGTGATGCTGCGCTTCCCGATCTGGCGGTAATCTTTTTTGAGAACAAGTGTCAGCTCGGCGTCCGTTTCCCGGATACGGCTGATCAGATCTTGTTTCTCCGGAAACCCGGCAAGGCGTTCCTCGATGACACGAACGACCTGGTCGGCATTCTCCAGCGTGCTGCCGGTCGGCATCGTCACATAGATGCTGAAACGGTCGCTCTCCACCTCTTTTCGGTCCTGGATATTCAGGGAGACAGAAAGGATCAAGCAAAGGAACAGCAGGATGACGGCCCCAAAGACCGTCACACCGGGATTCCTCATGCAGGTCTTCAACAACACCAGATAGATTTGTACCGGCCGCTGCGTGACAGACACTTTTTCATAAAAGACCGTGCCCCTATCCGGCTTCCTCAGTACCGTATAGGTAGCCATCGGAATGAAAAGGAGGGCGACAGCGAGAGAGATCAGGAGAGTCGAGATGATGGAAACGCCGATATGGTGTCCCATCAGCTTGATCAAAAAATTATCGGAAAAGACGAATGGAAGGAAGACCGTAACCGTTGTTAGGGTAGCGGCAAGGATGGAGCGCCAGACCTCGCGCGTACCTTGCGTCACGGAACGTTCGGGTGTATTGCCGGTAGATGAGATGCGGTAGATGTTCTCCAAGACTACCACACTGTTGTCCAGCAGCATACCAATCGCCAGCGCCATACCAACCAACGTAAGGCTATTGATCGTAATCCCTGCCCCGTAGAAGAAATTGAATGCCGTATAAACGGAAATCGGGATGGACAGAGCGATGAAGAACACCAACCGTAGGTTCTTCAGGAAAAGCCAGAGAATGACGACGGCAAGTAGACCACCCACGATCGCAAGGCGGATGATTTGGTCAATGTTATCCTCCATCGTCTCCGCTTGGTTATTCTCTACGACGATCGAGAGGTCGAGCGGGGCAAGCTGCTCGTTCAGACGGTCAATCACTCCGACCGTACGGTGAGAAAGCTGGATCAAGTTGGCCTGCGAGTCAGCAAGCAGGGAAACGGAAACGGCATCTTTGCCATTGACCCGACTGTAGCTTGTCTCCTCTTTCATGTCGAAGAAAACGGTGGCAACGTCTTTCAGCAACACGGGGCCAGAGGCAACGACGATGTTTTCGAGGTCGGAAACTTCGGTATAAGGAGAATTGACATGGACAAAGTATTTCCCGTCCGGCTCACTGGCATAGCCGACAAACGCCTTCTCTTGCGTATTCTGTGTTAAGAGGCTGCTAATAGCGGAAGGAGTCAAATTGAGGGCTTTGCAGGCATCAGGATCGAGTTGCACCTCTATGGCCTTCTCGCGACCACCATAGATATTGACGGAAGCGATGCCGTCAATGTTTTCCAGGTCGGGCCTTATCTCTTTCTCCACTAAGTTACGAACCCGGTCCGTACCACCCGATCCACGCACCTGGAGCGACATGAAGCCACCGGCAAGCATCGAAACATCGATCTTTTGTACCTGTATTGTAAAGCCTTCGGGAAGAGAAGAGGCGATTTCGTTAATCTTCTCCTGCAACTTCAGGGCAGTAATTTTGAAGTTGATATTTGACTTGAAGTCAATCTTGATGGAAGACTGGCGGCTATCGATCAGGGATTCGATTTGCTCTACTCCACCTATGGTTCCGATAGCCCCTTCGATAGGGATCACGACTTCCGACTCGACATACGACGGATCCATATCCTGTGCCGAGGTGACTTGTACAAACAGCATCGGAAGCTCCGCGTTAGGCAACAGTTCTACCGGCAACTGCTTGTACGACACGTAGCCTAATCCTGTCAAGGCTATGAACAGCATACAGATCGCAATCTTCCTATGTAGTAAAAAATTCATTTTCCCCTTTTCATTTTTTCAAATACATAATATACACACGGGATTACCATCAGACTCATGACGGTCGAAGTCACCAACCCACCGATCACTGCGATCGCCATAGGTGAACGAAGTGAAGCACCTTCGCCGAAGCCGAACGTCATCGGCAGGAGAGCTAGGATCGTCGTGAGCGTCGTCATTAGGATCGGGCGGATACGTTGCTGGCCGGATTCCACGATGGCATCCGTCAGCTCCATGCCGGATTGTTTCAACTGGTTGATACGGTCGACTAGGATAATCGAGTTGTTCACCGCAATACCGACCAGCATCACGATGCCGATCACTCCCATCATATTGATCGTTGTCCCCGTCAGAAAGAACAGTAGAATCGCCCCTACCACCGCCAACGGGATCGTCAGCAAGATCGTGAAGGGATGCAACAGCGACTCAAACTGCGAAGCGAGTACCATATAGACCAGGATCACCGAAAGGGCCAAAGCAAACATCAAGCTGTTCATGGACTCCTGGCGCTTCTCTTCCTCGCCGGTAACGGTAATCAAATAGTTGGCAGGCAAGTCAATATCTTTCACTGCAAAGCGTATTTCGTCCGCCACCTTGTCAAGCGAATAGCCAACATCGAGATTGGCCGTTACCTTGCTGATGCGGTTCTGTCCACGACGGAAGATTTCTTTCGGAGCCTGCGAACAGGTGATCGTTGCGATCTCCTGCAAGCGGAATTCTTTCTCACCGTTTCGTATGACCAGTCCACCGAGGTCGTGCAAGGTGATATCGGGAACCTTGATCAGGATATCCCGCATCTCTCCCCGGTACTCCATCTTGCCGGATTCGAGACCGCTGAGTTGTTGCTTCAACTGTTCGATAACGGTCGAGACGCTGACATTATGAATGCCGGCAACCGTGCGGTCGACGGAGATCGTTACCTCCGGGGCACCGTCTTCAACGGACGACTGGACATTGTAAAGTCCCGGCAGACCGGTGATCCGTCCTTTTACTTCTTCCGTGATAGACGCTATTTCGTCCAGTTCCTCTCCTTTTACCTCGACCACGATGGGGGCTCCTTCGCTTCCCAAAAGGGAGCTGAGGGAGTTCTCTTCCTGCTTCAGGGTGACCTCTAACCCTTCGGTATCTTCGGTAGCCTGTACGAACTGCGCCATCACCTCTTCGGGCGGAACGGGGCAGGAAGGCGAAAGGATCACTTTCATGACAGCCGTATTCTCCCCTTCGAATATATCATTCTCCGAACCGCTACCCGATCCGACATGGCTGTAGATCGTACACAGGGAGTCTTGCGAGATGGTGTGCATCAAATCCTCCAGGTTACCGACAGCCGAAGCGGTACGCTCCAACGGAGTCCCTTCCGGCAACTTGATAACGGCAGAGAACGCCTTGCTCCCGGCTCTCGGCATAAACTCCGTACCGATAAAGGGAACCAACAACCCCGCTATCACCAGCAACATCAAAGCGCAGCCGATCACCACCCAACGGCGGCGGAGCAGCGTGCGCAACAAGGGACTGTAACCGGTAATCCGGATGCCGTTTTCCCCCCGTGTACCACCACCAGCACCACGATCCTGCCATCCGGTAATCCGGTCATACAACATCGGGATCACCAAGATCGCCACAAACAACGACGATACCAGCGAGAACGTCACCGTCCAGGCCTGATCTTTAAACAGTTCTCCAGAAGCGCCATGTAGATAGACAATCGGCAGAAAGACGACGATCGTCGTCAACGTCGAGGCAATGACCGCACCGGCCACTTCGGAGGTTCCCGCTATGGCAGCTTCACGTATCGTCATCCCTTTCTCCTGATTACGGAAAATACTTTCGATCACTACGATCGCATTATCCACCAACATACCGGCTCCGAGCGCCAATCCACCAAGCGTCATGATATTGAGGGTAAGATGATTAAAGAACATCAAGTTGAAAGTTGCGACAATGGAAATCGGGATAGCCAAGCTGACAATCAACGTCGTCCCCAAACGACGAAGGAAGACGAACAAGATCACCACCGCAAGGATAATCCCTAAAACGGCACTGCTCTTCACCTCTCCTATTGCATTCTTGATAAAGGTACCCTGATTCGTGATCACCTGAAAACGATAGCCGGGCAACGCCTGCTCAATAACCGCCAACCGGCGGATCACACCATCGACAACCTTCACCGTATTGAAACGCATTTCCTTGTAAACAGACAATCCGATACTGCGCTTGCCATTGATGCGGACAATATTTTCCGGACGATCATTCTCGAAGCTGACAGTAGCGACTTCACGTAGGAATATCGGAGCTTTGTCCATAGACGATGTGGAAACCGCACCGGAAGTCCCCGAAGCCGTAGCCTCAGCCGCAACCGGCTTATAACCGACAATCAGATTCTCAAAATCACTCTCCGTCGCAAACAAGCTCGAACTCTTGACCAAGTATTGCAGCCCCAACTCGCTGACACGACCGCCGGAAACGCTTTGGTTATTCGCCTCTATCTTGGAAGACAAATCATTTATCGTCAATTTAAAGGCATCCAGCTTATAAGGGTCCGTACGGATCATTAGCGTACTAACCTCATCGCCCGACAACGTAACATCCGCAACCCCTTCCAGACTGATCAACTCGTTACGAATATAGCTCTCCGCCACCTTCCGAAGCTCCGCCATATCGGTAATGCTACGGTGCGAAAGTCCAATCAGAACAACAGGAGACTGATTCGGATCATGCTGCGTGATCTTGAGTTCGGTGATATCTTTATTTTGGGCAAAAGGGTTCATAGCTTTCTGCAAGTCAAGAAAGGCCTCATCCATATCTTTCTTCCAAGTGTACTCGACCGTAATGCGAGCGGAACCGGCACGGATCACGGATGAAACCTGTATCACGTCACTCTGCCGAATCGCCATCGACTCCATGTTCTTGACAAACTGCTTCTCAATCTCCTCCGGCGGACGTTCGCCTGCCTTCAACTCGATAAAAAGACGGGGATTATTCAGGTCGGGCAACAGGTCAACCGCCAACTGGTCATAGGAAATCTTGCCCAACAGCAGGATCGCCAATACCAACATACAAATTGTGACCGGATTGCTTACCGCAAATTTGATAATACTTTTCATTTCTGAACTTTTACCTTTGCATTCTCTTTTAATGTCTCGAAACCTTTCACCACCAAATTATCGTTCTCTTTCAGCCCTTCCAGAATCTGGATGTTCTTGTCGTCTTCTAGTCCGGTCTTGAGTTCGCGAAGCAGGGCCGTGTTCTTCTCAACGATATAAACGTATTTGACACGACGGTTGGACTGGATCACATCCTTCGGTATGATGATAGCACTGTCCGCCTTATTCACCACGATATCAGCTTTGACAAACATGCCGGGACGGAGTTTCAAATCGTCATTCTGTATCAGTATCTTCCCTTTGAAAGTACGGGTTTCGGAACTGATGGCGGGCGACAATTCGCTAATCACCCCTCGGATCGTATCTTTGGGCAACGTATAATGGGTGATATAGACCGGCTGATCCGCTTTCACATACCCGATAGCACTTTCCGGCAGATTGATATCCATGTACATACGAGCATAGTCCATGATACCGACTATCGGTTTCCCTTGTTCGATACGGACATCAGACGTATAATGGGGCAAATCCACGATCACACCGTCGAAAGGAGCTTTGACATTCATCTTCTCCAAATTGAGCTTACCGTTCTCGTAATCATAGCGGGCGTTTGTCACTTTTACCTCCGTATTACGCATTTCGCTAAGCGTCACACCGCCTTTCTCATACAAGGCTTTCTGCTTCACTTGCTCCTGCTCGGCTATTTCGAGACTCAACTCTTTGGCATCGATAGCGATACCGTTTTCGTATTCCCGGTCTTCGAGGCGGACGATCAGTTGTCCTTTGGAGACGATATCTCCCAGTTTAAAGGGCTTACCTGTACGGGGATTGGTTTGCAGTTTGTACAAGCCACTCATTTCGGAATTGAGCGTTACTCCATAGGTAGGCTGTGCCGTACCGGTCGTATTGACCAGCTTGCTAATAGAACCTTTCTTCAATTTCGTTACCGACACGGGTGTAGCAATATCGTTCTGTGTATTCTGTGGCTGATTATTACAACCTGCCGTCAACAGGACGAACAATAAGAGAGATGTGATTGTATATTTCATATTCATATTATTTTTTCGTTACTAAATCTTCCATCGGGACAATAGGCACATCGTGCTCGAAATCATAGAGGGAAAGTATCTTAAGGTTCAATAATTCGATCTTATAATTGATAAGCGCCTGCGTATAGGCGATCTTTTTATTTGAAAGCTGGGTCTGGAATTGGTTCATGTCCATACCAGTTATATCGCCTTCCCGGTAACGGGTCAGATTCAAATCATAGGTACGCTGTGCATTTGCAACATTCTGCTTGGCTATCTTGATCTGCGAAAGCAAGTTTTCCAGGTTACGCCAGGTCTGGCGGATGTTCAGTTCAATGTTGACTTTGTCTTCATGGAATTCCAGCCTGTTGATCTTCTGGGCTACTTCCTGTGCCTTGACACGGGCTTTCTTCTCTCCCCAATCAAAGATCGGGACACTGAAGCTGATGGCAACACGCGGATTCTGCGTCGGGTTATTATAAATCTTTTCCAGATGTCGGTTATCACCGATCAGACCGAAAGAGAGAGCAATATCTCCCTTGAACTCGTTCAGAGCCTTCGTCTTAATCATATCGAAAGCTAGTTCTTTGCTCTCAATCTCACGCTGACGCAGTTCCAGACGCGATTCAAGACCATGCTGTATCGCCTTTTCCAGATTCACTTCCACCGGCTTGATCTGTACTTCGGCAAAGACCATGATATCCTCGTTCAGATCCATCCCCAACGTCTGCTTTAACTGGTCTTTCGAGTTTTCAAGCGATACTTGCTGTTCTTCTAGAGAAGAACGCGCGGAAGCGAGATTCACTTCCGCTTGAAACAACTCATCGCGGGCAGCCAGGTCGGCTTCCACCTTATTCTTGATAATCTCATAGCTTTGCTGTGCATTGGTCAGTTCTTCCCTAGTAATAGCCAATTGGCTTTGTGCCATATAGACAGAATAGAACTGTTGGGTAATATCCTTTTCCGTACTCAATCGTTGCAATGCGTAGCTGATATTGGCATTCTCATAATCGTATTCGATCTGTTGCAGTTCCATCTTACGCTTGTTATAAGTAAAGATGGGTTGCGAAAGCTGCAGGTAAAGGTCGTTGCTGAACGCCTTGTTACTGGTCTTCGTACCGTCGATATTGGAGTTATTATCCTGCCAGCCGAAACGGTTGATCAATGAGAGAACACCATCCGTCCACAAGATCGGTTGATCCACTTGGAATGTTCCAGTCGCACTGAACCTCTCATTCGTATACCACTGAGACAGGCGGTTATCGAAACTGCGGCTCTTGCTGTAATCCACCGGATTAAGGTTCAACGAGAACTTCGATTTCAGGGAAGCCCGCTGTGCAACCAAGTTCTGCTGATAACGTTCCAGATTCATGTGGGAACGGCGCAGGGAAGGACTATGCTCTTCCGCTATATCCATCGCCTTCTCGATCGTCAGCGAGACCTGCCCCTGCAACGGGACATACCCACCTAGGCAGACGGCAGCCGTCAGTATTATCTTTTTCATGGATAGTAACTCTCTTCGTATCATGTATCTAATTCTATTAATATCGTTTTACTATTTTGACCGCATCTGCCGTCACGCTTCGTAGCTTGCACTCGTTCGTCAGGGTGATCCGGACCGTATCGGAACTGAAGTAGTAGGCGCCTATAGGTTCCCAGCCTTCATTCGCTTTTTTCAGATCTATATAAGCATCTTCGTTTTCTTCGTCATACTCCACCTTAAAATGGTATTCACCGCCAGCCTGCTTATTATATTTCAGCTCATTGTCTTTGGAAACATAATAGTAGACATCATATTGTCCGGCAGAAAGAATCGGAACTTTCCAGGTTGCCGTTTGGCTGCCGTTACCACTCTTGATCACATAGGCTGACCGGATATAGCGGCCATAGTAGGCGGCATTCGTCGTAGCCGTCCACTGCAACGGGGCACGCCAGGGAGAGACACCGGCATATTTAAAAGAAGTATTTTCGACCTTATCGAGCCACTTGGGCAGAAGCCCAACCACGGCTGGTTCGGACAGGAAAAAAAGAGAATCTTCATTATCGACGATCACCTCTCCTTCCACTACGGGAGAAAAGTCTGTAACAATGAAATCTCCTTCGGTATCGACCGCCCTCTCTCGTTCTTCCCGGATGTTAGTAACAGGCAGGTTCAGTATACTCGGCAGATTTCCGGCTATCAGCGTATTCACATCCACTTGGCGAGGCGCTTCCTCCCAGACCGTTACCAGCAACTTGGTCTGTCGGGCGGCAAGAGGCAGTTTACGGCTCACACGCGGATCGATACTCGGACCATAGCCTCCGATCTGTATATTGAGTTGAAGCATACCGTCATTATCAGAATTATTGCTGACCAATTGCTTCAGCACGAAACTCTCCTGTCCCTTGTTCGTGATCTTGGTCACTTCGGGCTGCCCGATCGTATAGAAAGGAAGAGGCGTCGGACGATCCCATCCGGAAATACCTGCACGGATATCGGCCCCGCTGATCATCTCCAACGTATCTAACAGGTTCTCGAAGCGCATATTACGAAATTCGTTCCGTTCCAACAGGGCATACAGGGAATCCCTGAACAGACTTATCCCCATATTCACTTCGGCAGGAGCAAACAAGCAATACCCTTTCAGACTGATCGTGTTATTCAGCAAATCGAGATGTTTCACATCAGACAGAAGCTCTTTAAACGAATATCTCTCCATCAGCCGGTTCGCTTTCTCATTATTGCTGATCCCGTTTATCTCGCGTTCCCACCCATTATTATCGGATTTCCTCTGCAGATAAAGTTCGACCAATCGGTTCGTAACAGACCATTCGGAAGAATAGATATTATACCGGAAATTATAGAGTTCGGGAAACAGGAAATATGGATTGCTTTGGGAAGAGATATTGAACTTGCCTCGACTGCCAGAAGAGAAATTATAATTACCTTCCGTCTGCGAAAAAATCCACAGGAAACTGTTCATCACCCGAATCTCCGCCTCTTCTTCACTGATCTCACGCCCTCCCCGCTTCGACCATTTCAACTGGTTTTTCTTGCTTCTGACAAAATCCATCTGATTGAACATACAGCCCAGTTCCGGGAAAAGAACCATTTCCGGCTGCACCACTTCCTGCGCTTGCGACCAGGAACGGACATAGCTATAGAACTGTGCCGGAACTTCCACCACTGAAAACCGGTCGAACGGGTAACTCAACTTATACGTACGTTCGAGATTCTCCCGCAGGTTGCGGATCAATCCCGGAATCGTATCACGGATCGAATCGAACGCCGCCTCGTAATAATCGTGCCCTTTTATATGCCAGATGCTATAGAGCGTACTATCACTTTCCACACTCTTCTGTTCGTATTTTCCGATAATAAGGGAAATGGACTGATAGGGATTGTTTGCTGACTGCGAAATAGAAACCAGTCCGGGAAGCGGCTTCACATCCAACCGAAAACGACTGAAATAGGTCTGTTGCCAATCAGGACTCTTGTCGCTATACCCCGTTCCGGGACGCGGATACCAATAGGTTTCGGGCGTAAACAGCACATAATCTGATGTCTGAAAACTATATTTCTTATCGAGCTTAAGCATTTCCTTATCATGCGGTTGCTGCAAGACCTCCTCCGGGATATCCAGATAACAAAAATCATCTTTTATCCTCCCTTCATAACTGACCGAAAACGAAATGGTATCACCCTTTTCTATCTTCCTTCCGAAATCCACCGCTAAAATCTGTTCCTCCCGCTTAAAATTCAACGACTTCTCTCCATCCTTTACCTCCTCGACCCTCAATCCGGGATTCAGGCAAAAGATAAATACTTCCGATGCAGCAAGCGCCGTTCCCTCCATCCCGACAACGGAACGGATTGTTTCAGACTTCTGTTCCACCGAAATATCGTAGTAATCAATCGCCATCTTTGGCTCATATACATATTTATTGTTAATACTTGTGTATAAAGCACGCATCTCCCCTTCCCAGAGAATCGAACGTACATGTCGAAAACCCGCCGTCACCATTAGCAAGAACATGCAGAACGAAAGGAACAACCACGGATAATGGCTTCTCCTAGCATTCGGCAACCGCTTGAACAAGAAGATCGTAAAGAAGATGAATCCCAAACCGGCAAAGAAATAAATCGCTCGGTGGTTTAAGATCAGCTCCAGGTTACTGAACCCGACGATCGTCGATTTGAACAACGGCAGGTTATACACCATATAATCGAACAGATAGTAGAACTTATCCTGTATATAAAACAAGGTCAGCCCAATATACCCTAACAAAAGTATAAAAGTGAGCGCCTGGTTCTTTAACAACAACATAAGGAAAATTGAAAGTCCGATGATAAATATCAAAGTAGGAATACTGATCAGAAAGAAATAAATCAGATAAGCCGGCAAATCGACCGTCACGCCCGATGCCATAAAGTTAAAAGCCAGCACAATCGCCAATACCAGCAGGTTCAGGAACAGGAACACCCTGAGGTTTCCCCATATCTTCCCGACCACATACTCGGCATTACTGAGCGGCCGGACATAAAAGACCTCGGAAGTATCGAGCTTCTTGTCCCTTTTCAGAAATTCGGAAGAAAGGAAAACTGCGACCACCGCCTGTCCCGTATTCAACAACAAAAGGTTCAGATAGGGTATATTGGATGAAACCGATTTTGCAAACCACAGGCCGAAATTGTCCTCCATCAACATCATGGCAAAGTTGAAAAATCCTAAAAACACCACGGCAAGCAGGGTGAAGATACGGAAAAACCAACTCCTCACCAATATCTTGCTTTCGTATTTAGCTACAGATCGTATATTCGTGATAAATGACATAGGCAAGTGATCTCTTTTAATCGTTTCTCCAACGGTTCAACTTGTTTTCCATATAATAGACATAGGCATGTTCCAGATTAGGCGGATAGGATTCCGCATCATATCCCTGTACCTCGTCAGCCACGACCTGCACTTCCCAGCCCGTACCGGAGGGAATCGTCGAGATAACCGGATACAGTTTATCCACCTCATGCAATTCGTCGCTAGTCACCCGTATACGCCACACTTTTCCTTCCGCCTGCCTCAACATATCTTGCGGGGAACCGTAAAAAGAAACTTCTCCCTTATTCATAAGCGCCATACAGTTGCATGTACTCGATATATCGCCCACGATATGGGTGGAAAGGATAATTGTCACGTCGTTTTCGCTGACTTCCGACAGGAGATTGCGAAAACGAATCCGCTCCTCAGGATCGAGCCCCGTCGTGGGTTCGTCTACAATAATCACTTTCGGATGATGAATCAATGCCTGCGCAATCCCCAAACGGCGCTTCATACCTCCCGACAACTTATTGGCATACCGGTCGCGTACATCGAAAAGTCCGACATTCTCCAGCATCTCGTCCACTGCATTTTTCCGCAAAGACTTACAGTTCATACCGGAAAGACGCGCAGCATAATCTAAAAACTCATACGTTTTATATTTGGCGAAAAAACGGAAATCCTGTGGTAGATATCCCAATATCCCCCGTATCTCCTTGCGCTGCCGCATCAGGTCGTACCCGCAGATATTCACCTCACCCGAAGTAGGTTCCATAAGAGCCACTAAAATACGCATCAAAGTAGATTTGCCAGCCCCGTTCGGGCCCAAAAGTCCGAACATACCAGTCGGTATTTCTAGACAGACATCTTTCAATGCGTGGTTTCCGTTCGGATACACTTTATTGAGTTTTCTAATCGATATGCTCATCAACAAGTAAATTCAAATTCATATAAATAGAGAGTCTAAAGATAATAGTTATAATATAAAAACAGGCACGGATTACATGGATTTCACAGTTTTAAATCAAATTAAACCGTGCAATCCGTGTAATCCGTGCCCGAAAAACAGATAAAACTATGTAAATCTATCGATTAATAGTTCTGTTTCATCGGTTCGAAGTAAGCCTGAGGATGTTCGCATGCCGGACATTTCTGCGGAGCTTTCTTTGATTCGATAACGAAACCGCAATTACGACACTGCCATAAGATAGCTTCGGCTTTTTCAAACACCGTACCTGTTTCGATGTTAGACAACAGCTTGCGATACCGTTTTTCGTGTTCAGCCTCAACCTTGGCAATCATACGGAAAGCAACAGCAATAGTTTTAAATCCTTCTTCTTCAGCAATATCAGCGAAAGCAGGGTAAAGGTCAGCCCACTCTTCGTTTTCTCCGGCAGCAGCAGCAGCCAGGTTTTCAGCAGTTGTTCCGATCACGCCTGCCGGATAAGCTGCTGTGATTTCAACCATACCACCTTCGAGGAATTTGAAGAAACGTTTGGCGTGTTCCTTTTCCTGTTCAGCTGTTTCCATAAATACACCTGCAATTTGTTCGTAACCTTCTTTTTTGGCCACGCTTGCGAAGAACGTGTAACGACTTCTTGCCTGAGATTCACCGGCAAATGATTTCAGCAGATTCTGCTCGGTACGAGTACCCTTAATACTTT
>ERZ840057.1808-NODE-1808-length-16390-cov-3.690787_pt1 | contig 16390 bp, 10 predicted proteins | sample MGYA00519907_ERZ840057 | MGnify/ENA primary metagenome ERZ840057 (study PRJEB31850, sample SAMEA3708862) | human gut metagenome | biome: human gut; feature: human-associated habitat; material: faeces | place: China | collected 2014 ...
TCCCTGGATCGCATCTGCCGGCGTCGTGGCGGTGGCAATCAAGACAAAGTCGATGCTGTGGTGCTGCGTCTCGGGCATCGTGCTCTATATCGTTTTGAGCCTCGTATAAGAGCAGGGCGCGTTTACCGTCTCGACTTTGCGAATCGAATTTCTCACCGAGCCGGTCTGCTTCTTCTGGTACCATGGTCAAACTTTACTGTAGCAAAGTATGACGTGGGCTTTTGTGTCCCGTCAACGGAAATGGGGGTTTCATGGCACAGGAAGCGACCGCCAACGAGCAAAAGAAATTCAAAGTACCGCGAATCCCGGGCGACATCATGATCTATCCGATGATCGTCGGCCTTTTGCTCAATACCTTCTGCCCGCAGGTCTTCGAGATCGGTGGCTTCTTTACCGCCGCCTGTCGCGGCGGTTCCAATACCATCGTCGCCGCGATCCTGCTCTTCGTGGGTGCCGGCATCAGCTTTAAGTCCACGCCGGGCGCTATCAAGACCGGCGTCGTCGTACTGATCCCTAAGCTTGTGGTGGCAGCCGCGCTGGGCCTGGGCGTTGCGTATTTCTTTAACGACAACTTTTTGGGCCTGAGCTCGGTCTCCATTATCGGCGGCATCACCTTCTGCAACATGGCGCTCTATACGGGCATCATGGGCGAGTTTGGCGATGAGTCCGAGCAGGGCGCCGTAGGCATCCTGTTCTTTACGGCCGGCCCCGCCGTCACCATGATCATCCTGGGCGTTTCTGGTCTTGCTAACATTCCGCTGGGCACTATCATCGGCTCCATCCTGCCGCTTGTCATCGGTATGGTTCTGGGCAACCTCTTCCCGTTTATCAAGAACCTGCTGGTTCCCGGCACCAATCCCGCGATTGCCGTCATCGGATTTCAACTCGGCGCGTCCATGAGCCTGTCGAGCTTTGTCACCGGCGGCATTTCCGGCATCTTGCTGGGCCTTGTCACGCTGTTTGTCGTCGGCCCCATCACCTTTGCGTTCGAGCGCCTGTGCGGCGGTAACGGCAAGGCCGCCGTGGCTTGCTCCACCATCGCCGGCACGGCTATGACCACGCCGGTTGCTCTTGCCGAGGTGGCGCCGCGCTATGCCGAGCTTGCTCCCACCGCGTACGCCCAGATCGCCACCGCCGTTATCATCACGGCGATCATGGCTCCGATTCTTACTGGCTGGGTCGACAAGAAGTTCTGTCAGGGCAAGGAGGATCTGTCGCCTGCCGGTGTCGAGGCCATCGAGGAAGCCGTCGCGACCGACATCGATGGCGAGTAGCAATCGTCATTCATCAATGATGCCGGCGTGCAATTCGCGCCGCTTGAGCGCCCGAACGAAAGCTGTCTTGCAGCAACGTTCGGGCGCTCTGCTATTATTCCCCTTACCCCTGCGGGTAGGGGTGTTTGTTGCCCAGACCCGAATCGGGCGATTCTGACCACTTGGATATTGAAGGGATGGCGTCTAGTGGTCAAGGCACTCAAGATTGAGATATTCGTGCTCTGCATGATTGTTCTTATCGGGCTTGCCGTGCGAAGTCGTCGCTCCCTGTTCTCGAGCACCCAGCAGCTCTTGTTTAGCATGCTTGGCTACACCTCTGCGGCGTACGTATTATTCGATATGATCTGGACGCTTTCGGACGGTGCGGATGGCATGTTGGGCATTGCTGCCAACTGGATTTCCAACGCGGTTTCGTTTTCACTCTTTGCCAGCGCGTGTCTCGTTTGGTTTATCTATTCCGAGACGGTGCAGGGCTCTCGCCTTTCGACCGCGCGCTCTAGAGTGGCTCTTGTAACGTTGCCTACGGCTCTGGTAGTCGTGCTGGCGTTTACCAGTTACTGGACGCACGCCCTGTTCTATGTCGATGCGCAGGGCGTGTATCATCGCGGCTTTGCCTATATGGTCCAGCCCATCGTCAGCTACTGCTACGTAATACATGCGTCCCTGCACGCGTTTGTGCAATCGCGCAGGGTCGAGAGTCTACAAAAGAAGGCCATCTATCGAACCTTGGCATTTTTCGCCATTCCGGCTCTGGTGGGCGGCACCTTTCAGGTCGTGTTTTCGGTGCCCGGGCTTTGTGTCGGCATAATGATTAGCATGCTGCTGCTCTACATCGTCTGCCAGGAGCAGCTGATCTCGACCGACCCATTGACTGGCCTCAACAATCGCAACCGTTTTGAGACCTATATGCTGTCGTTCTTCTCAAATGTGGATCATGCCGACGATATGTATCTCCTCATGATGGACGCTGATGGCTTTAAGCAGATTAACGATCATCATGGACATGTGGAGGGCGACCATGCCCTTCAGGTCATCTCCACGGTACCAAAGATGTCTGCTCGGCGTCTGGTGGCTTTATCGCACGTTATGGCGGCGATGAGTTCGTAGTGCTCCAAAAGGCGATAGCAGAGCAGGACATCATGCGTCTGTGCGAGGCAATCAACGACGAGCTCGCGCGTGCCGAGGTGCTGTATCTGTTGCGGATGTCCATCGGCTACGCACGGGTCGGTGATGGTGTCGATACCTGGCAAGACTTGCTTCGCGCTGCCGATGCGGAGCTCTACCGCGTAAAGCACGAGAAGAAAAAGGCCGGCGTCCAGATACGCTAGAAAAAGCGACCACGCGAATGTCCGCTGCAGGTGCGGCATACGCAAGGGCTTGGCTTGTTAGGCATTTTTAGGTTTGTTGACAATGATGATGCCGCCGCAGACCAGGAGCAGGGCCACAATGACGGTAACGGGGCTTGTGCCAGCGCCCTCGCCGAGCAGCAGCGCGCTCAACGCTACGCCAAAGACCGGGTTCATAAAGCCAAAGACCGAAACGCGGCTGACGGGGTTGACGGCGAGCAGGCGAGACCACAGCGAGTATGCGACGGCGGAAATGAGTGCCATATATATGATGAGCGCGATGGCGGGGACGATTTTGGTGGGGGATAGCGCGCCGCCCATCAAAAGCCCGATGGCGGTAAGGACCAGACCGCCGACTAAAAACTGCCAGCCGGCGAGTAAAACGCCGTCATGCTCGCGCGAGAAAATGCCAATGAGGCAGGTCGACAGGGCGCCCGCAACGGTGGAAGCCAGGATAAAGCCCTCGCCGTCGAGCGCAAAGCCAAAGGTGCCATCCGCGCCCGAAAGGTTGACGAGCGCTACACCGGCAAAGCCCAACACGCAGCCAAGCACCTTGGCTGTATCGAGCTTCTCGGTGTGAAACGCCAGAGCGGCAAAGAGGATTGCGAGGAAGTTGGCGCTGGCCTCAATGATGGAGCTCGACATGGCGCTGGCGCGCGAGAGTCCCAGGTAGAAAAAGAAGTACTGACCGATCGTCTGGAAAATCGACAAGACAAAGATGGGCTTGATGTCGCGAGCCTGCGGGATGAGTGGGCGGCGCTTCGCCGCGCTCATCCCAACGATGACCAGGGCGCCGGCAAGCGTGAAGCGCAAGCCTGCAAAGAGCAGCTGCGAGGCACTATCGTGTGCGGGGATGCCAAAGAGCTCGTAACCGATCTTGATGCAGGGGAAAGCCGATCCCCAGAGCGCACAGCAGATAAGGCAGCCCAGAATGAGTCCGGGCAGGGTGGCGAGATGCGGCTTGCGGCTTTCCATGATGTCCTTCCTGTATGCGCGAAGCAAAAAAGAACCCGCCACCGGAGGTGCCGGCGGCGGGCGTCGTTGCCCGAAGGGATTGTACCCGATGGGAACGTCTTTAGGCGAAGTAGGCTACGCCGCTCTCAAAGATCGGCATGAACTTATCGCCGGGGACATGCTCGGGAACGTTGCGGTACAGGTTGTCGCCGCGACGCTCGGCATGGCCCATCTTGCCCAGGACGCGGCCGTCGGGGCTCGTGATGCCCTCGATGGCGAGTGCGGAGCCGTTGGGGTTGACGGAAAGATCCATGCTGGGCTTGCCGTCCTCGTCCACGTATTGCGTGGCGACCTGGCCGTTGGCGATCAGCTGGGCGAGCACCTCGTCATTGGCGACAAAGCGGCCCTCGCCGTGGCTGATGGCGACGGTGTAGGGGTCGTCCAGGCTGCATTGCGACAACCACGGGGACAGGTTGGACGAGATGCGGGTGCGCACCAGACGGCTCTGGTGGCGGCCGATGGTGTTGAACGTCAGCGTGGGCGCGTCGGGCGTGGCGTCGACGATATCGCCGTAGGGCACCAGGCCGAGCTTGACCAGGGCCTGGAAGCCGTTGCAGATGCCCAGCATCAAGCCGTCGCGGGCCTTGAGCAAGTCGCGGACAGCCTCGGTGACCTCGGGAGCGCGGAAGAACGCCGTGATGAACTTGGCGGAGCCGTCGGGCTCGTCACCGCCCGAGAAGCCGCCGGGGATCATGACGATCTGGCTTTGGCGGATGCGACGGGCAAGCTCGTGGGTGCTTTCGGCAACAGCCTCGGGCGTGAGGTTGTTGATCACGAAGGTGTCGGCCTCGGCACCGGCGGCACGGAAGGCGCGGGCACTGTCGTACTCGCAGTTGTTGCCGGGGAAGACGGGGATAATCACGCGCGGGCGGGCGATCTTGGCGCCGCCGTACACATGGATGTCCTTGGCGCGATAGTCAATGGTCTCGGCCTCGGGCTGCTCGCTGGTGCTGCGGTAGGCAAAGACGCCCTCGATGCCGCTCTCCCAGGCTTCCTGGAGCTCGGAGAGCTCGATGACCTCGGAGCCGGTGTCGATGACATAGCCCTCGACGGTGGTGCCCAGGGGCTCGACGACAACGCCGTCGGCGACTTCGGGCAGCTCGGCATCCTCTGCGAGCTCGACGATAAAGCTGCCGTAGAGCGGGGTGAAGAGGCTCTCCACGTCCACGTCCTCGGCAAGCTCGATGCCGATCTGGTTGCCGACGCACATCTTAAAGAGGCTCTCGGCGCCGCAGCCGTAGCCGGGCGTGGAGATGGCCAGGGCGTCGCCGGTGGCGGTGAGCGCCTCGACGGCGTCAAACGCGGCGAGCAGCTGCTGGGCATCGGGGCGGTAGTCTTCGCCATAGGTGGCGGGGGCGATGCGGACGACGCGGTGCGTCAGGCCCTTGAACTCGGGCGATGTGGCGCGGGCGGCGCGACCCACGGCCACGGCGAAGCTGATGAGGGTCGGCGGAACGTTGAGCTCGCCGGCCTCGTCCTCAAACGAGCCGCTCATGGAGTCCTTGCCGCCGATGGCGCCGGCACCCAGATCGACCTGGGCCATAAGAGCACCCAGAACGGCTGCCATGGGCTTGCCCCAGCGCTCGGCTTCGGTGCGCAGGCGCTCGAAGTACTCCTGGAAGGAGAGGTAGGCGCGCTTGTGCTCAAAACCGGCGGCGACGAGCTTGGCGATGGACTCGACTACGGACAGGTAGGCACCTGCAAACTGGTCGGCCTCCATCAGGTAGGGGTTGAAGCCCCATGCCATGGCGCTCGCCGTGGTGGTCTCGCCGTCCACGGGGAACTTGGCGACCATGGCAGAGCTCGGGGTGAGCTGCGTCTTGCCGCCAAAGGGCATGAGCACGGTGGCGGCGCCGATGGTGGAGTCGAAGCGCTCGGAAAGGCCCTTGTTGGAGGCGACGTTAAGATCGGAGACGAGCGAGGTCATACGCTCGGCAAGCGTGGTGCCGGCCCAGCTGGGCTGCCACACGCTGCGGGCGCAGACGTGGGCGGCCTGGTGCTTGGGCGCACCGTTGGAGTTGAGGAACTCGCGGGACAGGTCGACGATGGCGATGCCGTTCCAGGCCATGCGCATGCGCGGCTCGGCGGTAACCTCGGCGATAACGGTCGCTTCCAGGTTCTCCTCGGCGGCGTAGCCCATGAACTCCTCGACGTCACCGTCGGCGACGGCGCAAGCCATGCGCTCCTGGGACTCGGAAATGGCGAGCTCGGTGCCGTCCAGGCCGTCGTACTTCTTGGTCACGGTATCGAGGTCGACATACAGGCCGTCGGCAAGCTCGCCCACGGCGACCGAGACGCCGCCGGCGCCAAAGTCGTTGCAGCGCTTGATCAAGCGACAAGCGTCGCCGCGTCGGAACAGGCGCTGCAGCTTGCGCTCGACCGGGGCGTTGCCCTTCTGGACCTCGGCACCCGAAGTCTCGATGGACTCGGTGTTCTGGGTCTTGGAGGAGCCGGTGGCGCCGCCGATGCCGTCACGGCCGGTGCGGCCGCCCAGCAGGATGATCTTGTCGGTGGGGGCGGGGCACTCGCGACGCACGTGGTTTGCCGGGGTAGCGCCCACGACGGCACCGACCTCCATGCGCTTGGCCACGTAGCCGGGGTGATAGAGTTCGTTGACCTGACCGGTGGCAAGGCCGATCTGGTTGCCGTAGCTGGAGTAGCCGGCGGCGGCGGTGGTCACGAGCTTGCGCTGCGGGAGCTTGCCCTCGAGCGTCTCGGAAACCGGGACGGTGGGGTCGCCGGCGCCGGTGACGCGCATGGCCTGGTACACATAGCTGCGGCCCGAGAGCGGGTCACGGATGGCGCCGCCCACGCAGGTGGCGGCACCGCCGAAGGGCTCGATCTCGGTCGGGTGGTTGTGGGTCTCGTTCTTAAAGAGGAACAGCCAGTCCTGGTCCTCACCATCAACATCGACCTTTACCTTGACGGTGCAGGCGTTGATCTCCTCGGACTCGTCGACATCGGTCATGACGCCGGTCTTCTTGAGATACTTGGCGCCGATGGTGCCCATATCCATGAGGCAGACGGGCTTGGCGTCGCGACCGAGCTCGTGGCGCATTTCCATGTAGCGGTCGAAGGCCTGCTGCACCACGGCGTCGTCGATCGTCACGTCATCCAGGACGGTACCGAAGGTGGTGTGGCGGCAGTGGTCGGACCAATAGGTGTCGATCACGCGGATCTCGGTGATGGTGGGGTCGCGATCTTCATCGCGGAAGTACTGCTGGCAGAAGGCGATGTCCGCCTCGTCCATGGCAAGACCGCGCTCGGAGATAAAGGCGGCAAGACCGGCTTCGTCGAGCTCGCGGAAGCCGTCAAGCACCTCGACGGGCGCAGGCTCGGGGGTCTCCATGTGCAGCGTCTCGGGTAGGTCGAGTGAGGCAATGCGGGCCTCGACGGGGTTCACCACGTAGTGCTTAATGGCATCGATGGCGGCCTCGTCCAGGGCGCCCGAGATCATATAGACCTTGGCGGAGCGCACGGCGGGGCGCTCGCCCTGGCTGATGAGCTGCACGCACTCGCTGGCGGAGTCGGCGCGCTGGTCAAACTGGCCAGGCAGGAATTCGACGGCAAAGACGGCGCCATCGCTTGCGGGGAGCTCGTTGTAGGTCACATCGACCTGGGGCTCGCTAAAGACGGTCGGCACGCAGGAGCGGAACAGCTCCTCATCGATGCCCTCGACGTCGTAGCGGTTGATGATCCTCAGAGCCTCGATGCCCTTGATGCCGAGAATCTCGCTCAGCTCGCCCTTGAGCTGCTGAGCCTCGACGTCGAACCCGGGTTTCTTCTCCACGTAGATACGAGAGACCATTGGTTCCTGCCTTCCTGATCGGTTGGGCGTACGGTGCGGTATGCGGCAGCGGTCGGTTTGCGGGGCAAGCCTCGCGATCGCCTTGAGCCACATACTTTTAAACCTCACTATGATACGACAGCTCGTGGCGCGTTGAGGACGGCGAGGGTGCTACAGTGGAGCGCAAACAAGAGAAAGGCATCACATGGCATTTGTTTCGCTCGCCATCATCGCACTCGTGGCCTTTGCAAGTCCCTTCATCGCCTCGGCGATTCCCGGAAAACCCGTTCCCGAGACGGTCTTTTTGCTCGTGTTTGGCGCGGTGCTGGGACCTCATGTGCTCGGCATTATCCATGTGGATGCCGAGGTCTCGCTCGTGTCCGAGCTCGGCCTGGCCTTTTTGTTCCTGCTTGCCGGCTTTGAGATCGATCCCAAGAACATCACGGGCATCGAGGGGCGTTACGGCATGGCGACGTGGGTCGTCACGTTTGGTATCGCCTGGCTTGCCGTGCGCTTTACCCCGTGGTTTTCGGTCAGTCATTTTGATGGCATCGCCGTGACGCTAGCGTTGACCTCGACGGCGCTTGGGGCGCTCATGCCCATCTTGCGCGAGCGGTCGCTTTCTGGGACGCGCGTCGGCGATTCGATTCTTGCCTATGGTACGTGGGGCGAGCTCGGGCCCGTGCTCGCCATGTCGGTGCTGCTGTCTGCCCGTACGGGTGTCGAGACGCTGTTGATCTTGGGGCTGTTCGCCGTGGTGTGCGTGCTGCTTGCCGTGGTCCCCAGCCGCTCCAAGCGTATTGGCAGCCGCTTCTTTGCCTTTATTCAGGAGCGCGCCGATACGACTTCTCAGACGTTCGTGCGCCTCACAGTGCTCATCCTGGTCACGCTCGTGGCGTTTTCCGCTATTTTTAGCCTCGATATCGTACTGGGCGCTTTTGCCGCGGGCTTTGTCCTGCGCTACATCATCCCCGAGGGCAACCATACGCTCGAGCTTAAACTCGATGGCCTTGCCTATGGCTTTTTGATCCCGGTGTTCTTTACCGTGTCGGGTGCCAAGATCGACCTGACGGCTGTAGCATCGCGCCCCGGCTTGCTCGTGGGCTTTATCGTGGCGTTGCTGGTTATCCGCGCCGTGCCCATTCTCATCTCTATGAGCATTTGTCCCGCGACGCGTGACGTCTCGGCGTATGGCCGCATCACCGTGGCGCTCTACTGCACCACGGCCCTGCCGATCATCGTTGCCGTGACGAGCGTTGCCGTCAACGCGGGCGCGCTGTCTCAAGATATTGCGTCGGTCATGGTTGCCGCCGGCGCCATCACGGTGTTCCTGATGCCACTGCTCGCGCAGCTCTTCTACCGCGTGGTCGATGCGGCGCCGGTCGCCGCCGTGGCGGAGGTTGCCGAGCATCCTTCTGATGCGCTCAATATCCTGCGCGCCCATCACGACCTTGCAAGTCTTCTCGCCCGCGAGCACGAGCTGTTGACGTCGCATGGACATGGTCGCGTATTCGAAGGCTTGCCTACACTCGATACGATTGCCGAGCGCCTTTCTGATCGGGCGGCGAGCGAACGCATCGATGCGCGCATTGTGGATGCGGCGCATCTGCTTGCCGATAAGAACTATGGCGACGAGATAGATCCGTCCGAGCTCACCCCGCGTGAGCGTCGCCGCCTAGAGCGTGCCAAGCTCGCCGTGCACGAGTACCGCCGTCGCATGCTGGAGCTTTATGCGCACGAAGAAGCCGACGAGGACGACGGCAAGTAGCCGACGCTGATGCGGGGGCGGCATTCCCGTTTGAGGACGGACGCGAAACGGGACACAGTTTCCCTTCAAACAGAAGAAGACGCGCTGTCTGCGGTTGATGTGGACAGCGCGCCTTCTTTGGTTGAGCTATGTTGAGGCCAGGGGCCAAAGCTCGTGGTCCCTTAGGAGCGGGCGGCTCCATCGACGGGGAGCACGGCGCCTGTGACGTAGGCGGACATGTCGCTCGCCAGGAAGACGAAGGCGTTGGCGACATCCTCGGGCTCGCCCATGCGGCCCAGCGGAATGGTGGTGATGATAGGCTTGATGACCTCTTCGGGCAGGTTGGCGACCATATCGGTCTTGGTCACGCCGGGTGCGACGGCATTGACGCGAATGCCCATGGGGGCGAGCTCGCGCGAGAGCGACTGGACCATGCCGTTGACGGCAAACTTGGACGTGGGATAGCCAACGCCGGAGGGCTGACCGTACTTAGCGACCATCGAGCTCGTGGTGGTGATGGTGCCGCCGTGGCCGGCCTCGGTCATGATCTTGGCGGCAGCCTGGTGGCCGTTAAAGACGGCGACGACGTTGAGGTCCATGACCTTGGCAAACTCCTCGGCCGTGTAGTCCAAAAGGGGCGAGCGCTGGGAGATGCCGGCATTGTTGACGACCGTGTCCAAGCCGCCCATATCGGCGGCAGCCTGGGTAAAGGCCTCAGTTACGGCCTCGAGCGAGGTGAGGTCGCAGGAGCGGCCCCAAACCTTGGCCTCGGGATAGGCGGCTGCCAGTTTCTCAACGGCTGCGTCGGCAGTCTCCTGGCGCGAGCCAAAGACCGTGACGGCGGCGCCTTCCTCGATAAAACGGCAGGCGATGGCATAGCCGATTCCGCGCGTGCCTCCGGTGATGATTGCTTTCTTGCCCTTGAGCAGCATATCGCTTCCTCTCTTATGTGCATGGATACTTGCAGCACAGCATAGTGGCGGCAAAAAACAGCTGACGCCGCATATCGGTAAACGGTATCCACGGTTGTTGATGAACGGTCAAGTTGCTCAAACGTTAGTCGACCACTTCGTGCAAAAGATGTAACTAAAAGGGGCTCCCATCCAATCGGATGGGAGCCCCTCATGCGTTATTTGATTTGCCGAGAATCGGGCTAGTTGGCCATGACGCCTTCGGTCCAGGCCTCGACGTCCTCGATGCGCAGGACGTTGGCGATTTCGGCCACGCAGTCGACGCTGGCAAGCTCGGCGGCGGCAGCCTGGACGTCCTTCTCGAGCGCGCGGTGCGTCAGGAAGATGACCGAGCAGGTATCGCTGACGCCCGACTTGCCGTCCTCGACCTGGTTGATGAGCGAGATCGAGATGTTGTGCTTGGCAAAGATGTCGACCGTCTCGGACAGGGCGCCCACGCGGTCGGCGACCTTCAGACGCACATAGTACTTGGTCTGGAGCTCGTCCATGGGCTTAAAAGCGAGGTTGTGACCATAGGGCTCAATCTCGGGCAGCGGCGCCACGCCGCGGCTGATTTGCTCGGAGAGCGACAGGATATCGCCCACGACGGCGCTCGCGGTGGGGAAGGAGCCTGCGCCGGCACCGTAGAACATGGTCTCGCCCACGGCGTCGCCTACCACGTAGACAGCGTTCATGGCACCGTTGACCTTGGCGAGCATGTGGTCGGCGGGGATCAGCGTGGGATGCACGCGGACGTCGACGCCGGCATCGGTGTTGCGCGCAATGCCCAGCAGCTTAATGGTGTAGCCGAGCTCGCGGGCCTGGGCGATGTCCTCGGCGCCGATGGTACGGATGCCCTGCTGGTAGACGTCGTCGGTGGTCACACGGGTGCCAAAGCCGATGGAGGCGAGGATGGCCGTCTTGCTGGCGGCATCGAAGCCGTCGACGTCGGCGGACGGGTCGGCCTCGGCGTAGCCCTTGGCCTGCGCGTCGGCGAGCACGTCGGCGTAATCGGCGCCCTCGGCGTCCATGCGCGACAGGATGTAGTTGGTGGTGCCGTTGAGGATGCCGGCGATGGTCAGGATCTTGTTGCCCACCAGGTCGTGCTCGAGCGTGCTGACGATGGGGATGCCGCCGCCGCAGCTGGCCTCGCACTTGATCTGCACGCCGCACTCACGCGCCTTCTCGGCGAGCGTCTCGACGTGACGGCCGAGCAGGGCCTTGTTGGCGGAGACGACGTGCTTGCCGTTCTCAAAGGCCGTGGTGAAGATCTCGGTTGCGGGATGCTCGCCGCCAATTAGCTCGACGACGATGTCGACGGTGGGGTCGGTGACGACATCATGCCAGTCGCTCGTAAAGGCCTCGCGCTCAATACCGGCGGCTTCGGCCTGCTCCCAGGCAAGCGCGCAGGCGCGGGTCAGCTTAAGGTCGATGCCGTAGGCGGCCAGGTACTCATCGTGGTGGCTCTTGATCAGACGGGCCACGCCGCCGCCGACGGTTCCCAGGCCGATCAGGCCGACGTTCACGGTGCGCAGGGGTTCGCTCATAGATAACTCCTTCGTGCATCTGTATGGATGATTGACCAGTTAAGGTTGAGTGCATTCTAGCGTGAACCAAGGGCGCGTGCTTGCCAGGCAACAGGAGCCGCATAAAACGCTACCCCCGAAACGCTGCGGAAATATTGGAAACACGCTCGCTACAAACGAACTCCCGTAACAAATTGTCAACGTTTGGGCCATAAGGTTTGCCCTGTACCGCAAGACGGCCGCACCGCGGCCAGCGAAAAGGGGGACACCATGTTCAACATCAACAGCACGCTCAGCCGTAGGAACTTCCTCGCCGGCGCCGCCGCGCTCGGCAGCACCGTCGCACTTGCCGGCTGCTCCTCGGGTGGCTCGGACGATGGGTCGGCCGATGACGGCAAGTCTTTCAAGATCGGCGTCATCGGTCCTCTGACCGGTGCCGCGGCCACCTATGGCGTCTCGGTCGAGAAGGGCGCCAAGCTCGCCGTAAAGGATTTCTCGACCAAGGACCTCAAGCTCTCGCTTAAGTCCGAGGACGACGTCGCCGACGGCGAGAAAGCCATCAACGCCTTCAATACCCTGTGCGACTGGGGCATGCAGGCGCTCGTCGGCCCCGTCACCACCGGTGCCGCCGTTGCCGTCTCGGGTGAGATTGCCGACGACATGCTCATGGTCACGCCTTCCGCCTCGTCGCTCGATGTCACCAAGGACAAGACCACGGTCTTCCAGGTCTGCTTCACCGACCCCACCATGGGCACGAGTGCCGCGAAGTTTTTGGCCGAGAAGTACGCAGACGCCAAGATCGCCCTGTTCTACAACTCCGGCGATACGTACAGCTCGGGCGTTGCCGACGCCTTTGCCGAGCAGGCCAAGGAGTCCAAGCTCGATATCGTCGACACCGAGACCTTTAAGGACGACTCTTCCACGAGCTTTACCAATCAACTGACCAAGGCCAAGGAGGCCGGCGCCACGCTCATCTTTGCGCCGATCTACTACACGCCGGCGTCCGTCCTGCTCAAGAACGCCAAGGACATGGGCTACGACATGACGCTCATGGGCACCGACGGCATGGACGGTCTGCTCTCTGTGGAGGGCTTCGATACCTCGCTTGCCGAGGGCGTGCTGCTCATGACGCCCTTCTCCGCCGACGACGAGAAGAACGCCGACTTTGTCAAGGCATATAAGGAGGAGTACGACGAGACCCCCAACCAGTTTGCCGCCGACGCCTACGACTGCGTCCACGCGATCGCCGAGGCCATCGACAAGGCTGGCATCGATACGACGGCCGACGGTGCCGACATTGCCGCCGAACTTGCCCGCGCCATGCGTAAGATCAAGATCGATGGCCTGACCGGCGAGCTCACCTGGAACGACGAGGGCCAGGTCGAAAAGCCCGCTACGGCCTATGTGATTCAGGACGGCAAGTACATCGCCGCCTAAGAGCGTATAAAACGCAACCGGTGAGGCTCTTTTATTCAGGGCGAGGATGCTTGTAACAGAATGGAAACATTACTTTTACACAATAAAGTGGCAGATATGCATAAAGCGGCAAAAATACGCAGAAATATGGATAAAAATCTGAGGTATAAGAAAAGTTGAAATAATCGCCACTTTTCCTAACTAAAGCGTCTACTATTTTGCGAACGCCGAACACGGCGAAGGATGGCCTGTCGGGTAACCGAAACCCGACGAGATTTGAGAGGAGAGCCGCATGTCGAGCCTCACCGGTAAGTCATTGAACCCTGTTATGAATCGCAGGAGCGTTATCGCGAGCGCAGCAGGTCTGGGGGCGATGTCTATTCTAGCTGGCTGCTCCTCCAACGGCGGCGATAGCGGTTCCGCTTCGAGCGACGCCTCGTTTAAGATCGGCACCATCGGCCCGCTGACCGGTGCTGCCGCGTCCTACGGCAAGTCCGTTACCCAGGGCGTCGAGCTTGGCTGCAAGGATTTCTCGACCAAGGAGCTGCCACTTGTCAGCAAGGCCGAGGACGACCAGGCCGACGGCGAGAAGGCCGTCAACGCCTTCAATACCCTGCTCGACTGGGGCATGCAGGCCCTCGTCGGCCCGACCACCACGGGTGCGTCGGTTGCCGTTGCCGCCGAGTGCGGTAACGACCCCAAGACGTTCATGATCACCCCGTCCGCGTCCTCCGAGGACGTTACCGACGGCAAGGATTGCGTCTTCCAGGTTTGCTTCACCGACCCCAACCAGGGCGTCAACGCTGCCAAGTTCCTGGCCCAGAAGTATGCGGACGAGAAGTTCGTTCTGTTCTATAACTCCGGCGACGCCTATTCTTCGGGTATCGCGGATTCCTTTAAGGCTCAGGCCGCTGAGTCCAAGCTCGAGATCGTTGACGAGGAGACCTTTAAGGACGACTCCGCAACGAGCTTTACCAACCAGCTGACCAAGGCCAAGCAGGCCGGCGCCACCATGATCTTCGCGCCGATCTACTACACGCCGGCGTCCGTCCTGCTCAAGAACGCCAAGGACATGGGCTACGACGTCAAGATGATGGGCTGCGACGGCATGGACGGCATCCTGGGCGTGGAGGGCTTCGACACCTCCCTTGCCGAGGGCCTGCTGCTCATGACCCCGTTCTCCGCCGACGACGAGAAGAACGCCGACTTCGTTAACGCCTACAAGGATAAGTACGGCGATACCCCCGACCAGTTTGCCGCCGACGCCTACGACGGCGTGCACGCTGTGGTCGAGGCTCTTAAGGAGGCCGGCTTGGGCGTCGACGCCGACCCCACCGAGGTCGCCGAGAAGCTGCCTAAGGCTATGCTCAAGATCACCGTTGACGGTCTGACCGGCAAGCTTTCCTGGAATGACAAGGGCCAGGTCCAGAAGGACCCCACGGCGTACGTCATCACCGACGGCAAGTACGTACAGGCCTAATAGACCGCCTTACATAGAGCGGTTTTGATCCCAAGCAGGGGAGGTTTTGGCCTTCCCTGCTTGCTTGGTATCTAGGGACGATGTAACGTCCCTGTTTCATACATCAACTGGAAACCTATTCGAAAGGGGGATGTGGAACATGACGGTCTTTATCCAATACCTGGTCAACGGCCTGTCCATGGGCAGCGTCTACGCCATCATCGCGTTGGGCTACACCATGGTCTACGGTATCGCCAAGATGCTGAACTTCGCTCACGGCGACGTCATCATGGTCGGTGCCTATGTCTCGTTCTGCGCCACGTCGTATCTCGGCCTCCCGGGCTGGGCTTCTGTAATTCTCTCTTGTGCGGTCTGCACGGTTCTCGGTGTTCTCATCGAGGGCCTGGCCTATAAGCCGCTGCGCCAGGCAGGCCCGCTGGCCGTTCTGATCACGGCTATCGGCGTGTCCTATTTCTTGCAGAATGCCGCCCAGCTTCTGTGGGGCGCCACGCCCAAGAACTTTACTTCGCTCGTCACCTTCCCGGTGCCGGAGTTCTTGGCCAAGTATAACGTGAGCGCTGTCTCGCTCGTCACCATCGTCGCTTGCCTGATTATCATGGCCGGCCTGGTGTTCTTTACGGGCAAGACCAAGATGGGCAAGGCCATGCGCGCCGTGTCCGAGGACAAGGCCGCCGCTCAGCTCATGGGCATCAATGTCAACCGCACCATCTCGATGACGTTTGCCATCGGCTCTGCCCTTGCCGCCATCGCCGGCGTGCTGCTGTGCTCCTACTCGCCGGTGCTGCAGCCCACGACGGGCGCCATGCCTGGCATCAAAGCCTTCGACGCCGCCGTCTTCGGTGGCATCGGCTCCATCCCCGGCGCCTTTGTCGGCGGCATTCTTATCGGCATCATCGAGGCAATGGCACAGGCCTACATTTCCACGAGCCTTGCCAACTCCATCGTCTTTGGCGTTCTGATCATCGTCCTGCTCGTCAAGCCTGCCGGCCTCTTGGGCAAGTACGTCCCCGAGAAGGTGTAGGTGAGCGTTATGAAGTTCCTTAAAGACAAGCAGACGCGTCACGACTTTGTCACGTACGCCATGTGCATCGTGGCATTCGCCATCGTGTTCTTTATGCAGTCCAACCATATGATCCCGCGCATGATCGCCGGTCAGCTGGTTCCCATCACGGCCTATATCGTCATGGCCATCTCGCTTAACCTCGTCGTCGGCATCGCGGGCGATCTTTCGCTGGGCCATGCGGGCTTTATGAGTGTCGGCGCCTATACGGGTATCGTCACCGCCGTTGCCCTCGAGAGCGCCGTTCCCTCCGATCCGGTGCGTCTTATCATCAGCATCGTGGTCGGCGCTGTCGCTGCTGCCATTATGGGCTTCCTGATCGGTATCCCGGTTCTTCGCCTGAGCGGCGACTACCTGGCCATCGTGACCCTGGCCTTCGGCGAAATCATCAAAGAGATCGTCACCTGCCTTATCGTGGGCGTCGATTCCCGCGGCCTTCACGTGATCTTTAACATCACGGGCAACTCCACGATCGACGACCTTCATCTGCTCGAGGACGGCACCGCCATCATCAAGGGCGCCCAGGGCGCGTCGGGCGTGTCGACCTACTCGACCTTCCTTGCCGGTGCCATCCTGGTCATGATCGCGCTCGTGATCGTGCTCAATCTGGTCCGTAGCCGTACCGGCCGTGCCATCATTGCCGTGCGCGACAACAAGATCGCTGCCGAGTCCGTAGGCATCTCCGTCACCCAGTACCGCATGATCGCCTTCGTGGTTTCTGCCGCCCTCGCCGGTGCTGCAGGCGCCCTGTTCGGCGGTAACTTCTCGCAGCTCTCCGCCACCAAGTTTG